>CAAGKR010274578.1_pt1 | contig 57859 bp, 56 predicted proteins | sample 2556971 | NCBI WGS metagenome assembly CAAGKR01 (sample SAMEA5207829, study PRJEB30636) | soil metagenome | biome: forest; feature: boreal; material: soil | place: USA | collected 2011-09 | depth 1 m | reverse complement strand
TGGTGGCATCCCATCTGGACGCCCCCGACTCCGGAAGAGATGAGTGCTGGGAAGGCAGCAGCCGAAAAGGCCATGGCGATGGGCGGCGGCACCGAACGCGAGCGGGGTTTCATCAGGGCGCTCTTCACCTACTACAACACACCGGATGACCCTGTCGTGGGTCCGGTCGGGCAGTCGTGCCACGGCCCTGTGGGCCCGCTTAATCGGGTGGCTGCCTATGAAAAGGCGATGCGCGAGGTCTACGCCAGATATCCGGACGATTTTGAAACACAGGTCTTCTATGCTTTGGCCGTCCTCTCGGTTGGCTATGCCACCCCGGGGGATGCCATGTTGTCCAACCAGCTGCGGGCGGCCGGCATCCTCGAAAATCTGTGGAAGAAAAACCCCAATCACCCGGGAGTCGCCCACTATTTGATTCACAGCTATGATTACCCGGAGCTTGCCGAGCGAGGGCTGCCGGCTGCCAGGGCCTACGGCGCCATCGCACCTTGGGTACCGCATGCTCTGCACATGCCGTCGCATATCTTCACGCGACTGGGCATGTGGGATGAGTCAATTACCGCCAATCTCGCAGCGGCTGAGGCCGCGCGCGCCTACGCCGCGAAACGGCACCGTCAGGCAACTGAATCGGAAGAACTGCATGGGCTCGACTATCTGGTGTACGCCTACCTGCAGGAGGCGCAGGACATTAAGGCTACGGCCGTCCTGGCCTTCGTGAGCAACGTGCGGAAGACATATCCCGACCTTGAATTCACGGCGGCCTATGCGCTGGCTGCCATACCCGCGCGCTGCGCCCTCGACAGGAAGGCCTGGGCGGAAGCTGCGACACTGCCCATACCTGCCTTGCCGCAGTGGTCCAAGTTTCCGTTCCTGGAGGCCCTGTTTGAGTATGCCCATGCTATGGGGCGGGCCCGTAGTGGCGACCGCGACGGGGCGCGCATGGCAATTGACCGGATGCAACGATTGTGGGAAGAGCACACGGAATTCAAATTTGAGTATTTCAAAATGCACTTGGCCCTGCAAATCCAGGCGGCTTCAGCCTGGGTGGCATTCAGTGAAGGAAACAAGGACGAAGCGACGGACCAATTGCGTCGTGCGGCTGACTCGGAGGACCGCCTCGGAAAACACCCTGTGTCTCCCGGCGCGCTCATTCCAATCCGCGAACAACTGGGTGATCTGCTGCTGGAACACGGCCGGCCCATGGAAGCGCTAAATGCGTACGAGGCCGCCTTAAAGATCTATCCGGGACGTTTCCAGGGGTTGTATGGCGCCGGTCTTTCGGCCGAACGGATGGGAGACAAGAAAACGGCACTTCGCTACTACGGCAAACTGGCTCAGCAAACAGTGAAGGCTGACGGTTCGCGCGTGGAACTGATGCATGTCCGGGAGTTTATTGGGGCGATCCGGGAAACGGCGCCCATCGCGACTACCGAGAGCCTTGGGCGGGATTGAAGGGCAGCACCGTTAATCGGTCGTCAAATGCAGAAACGTGCATTTAGTCACCAGGCGGATATTTCTGCCCGAATTAACCAGATCTCAAGGAATCTCTTGCCGAACTTCAGATGGAGAACGGAACTGGAGGGGCTAACCATTCACCAAATCCGACGCCTGCGTCTGTCCGTCTCCTGCTCGTGCACGAAGGCCGCCATCCATCGCTGCGGATCATTAGGACATTGACGGGCAACTGTTCGAAAAAGGACCCTTTCTCGCACACTGGTTGCGGCTCTCATCAGACCAGGGATCAATCGGGGACCGGTGGGCCTCCCCGCTTGTCAATTCAGCACTTTGCGTTTGCCGTTCAAATCTCCCTAAAGTCCAATCAATGGAGGTTCCATTCAGCTTCCCGGCCATCTGGATGGACGATACTTTATGCTCAATCGATTCAATTGGACGGCGGCTACCGCCGTCATGGGCCTTTGCCCTTTGGTTCCTTCGGGATGGGCGCAAGGCACGACTGACATCGCCCCGTCGCTCTCGCAATGGGTCGACCCGTTCGTAGGAGCGGATAACGGGGGGGCCACCGTACCGGGTGCCGCGGTCCCTTTTGGTTTTGTCGAGCTCAGTCCCGATACGATACACGGCGACACAAGCGGCTATGCATCCTCTGGCGCTATCATCGGATTCAGCCATACCCATGTAAGCGGCACTGGCGGCGGCAGCAAGTACGGTAACTTCCGAGTGACGCCCATCGCTGGCCCGTTGTCGGTGGGAAACCTGAACTTCCCAAAGACGCAAGAGCAGGCCTCACCGGGCTTCTACGCGGTGACGATCGCGGGCGATCGCGGAGGTATCCGTTGTGAGCTGACCGCAAGCCGCCTCGTCGGAATGGAACGCTTCACCTTTCCGGCCGGGTCCGAGGGAACGCTTGTCGTTGACGCCAGTTCCCACGTACTCTTGTCGCAGCACGCCACCCATGCAGAAGCGACCGTGCTGGACGAAACCCATCTGTCCGGAAGCGCCAGTTTTGTCGGCGGATGGAATCCGGCTCCGTACACCCTTTATTTCTACGCGGCACTTAGCCGCCCCGCGAGTCGTTTCGGCACTTGGACCGCAAACATGGGCTCCGAGCACCTCGGGGCCGGACTCAAACATGTGGAGGGAGACCAGAACAGCGATTATCTCAACCGGCTCGGGGCTTTTGAAACCTTCGATACGACGAATGACCGTGTTGTCCTGGTGAAGCTCGCCGTCTCCTTCGTCAGCGTCGATAAAGCCCGAAAGAACCTTGAGAACGAAATGCCGGGTTGGGATTTCGACTTGGCCCGGCGCCGCGCGCAGGACTCATGGGAGCAGGTCTTGGAGAAGATTCGAGTCTCCGGTGGCACCGAATCACAGCGGCGGATTTTCTATACGGCGCTCTACCGCGCCCATTATATGCCCCACGACCTTACGGGTGAAAATGCCTGGTGGGCATCCACCGAACCCCATTACGAGGATTTCTACACACTTTGGGACACGTTCCGCACCCTTCATCCCTTACTGACCCTGATCCAACCGGACCGCCAAAGGGACATGATCCGATCCCTTCTGGACACCTACCGGCACACCGGCTGGCTTCCCGATGCGCGCGTTGCCGGGGCAAACGGCTTGACTCAGGGAGGCTCCAACAGCGATGTGCTTATTGCCGATGCCGTCATGAAAGGCATGACCGGCTTTGACTACAAGACCGCCTACAAGGCGTTGGCAAAAAACGCCGATGTCGAGTCCGACCATCCGATGACAGAGGGCCGGCAGCTTGAGGACTACAAGCGGCTTGGGTATATGTCGCTCACGCAAAGCCGCTCGGCATCGCGGACGCTCGAGTATGCGTACGACGATTTTTGCGTCTCCGAGGTCGCGCGCGCCCTCGGCCGAAATGAGGACGCCGCGAAATATTTGAAGCGTTCATCAAATTGGGCGAATCTTTGGGATCCCGAAAAGCGCTGCATCCGCCCGCGCTACGCCGATGGCCGCTGGCTCGAGAATTTCAGCGGTGAAACGGAATACCCCGACACCAGCACGGCGGAATGGTGGGATGTGCCCTTTTATGAGGGGTCCGCTCTCCAGTATTCGACATTCGTGCCCCATGACGTTCGCGGGCTGATCGGGCGGCTGGGAGGCGACGAAGCCTTCACGCTCTGGCTTGACGATCTTTTTGACCGCAAGCTCTACGACCCCACCAACGAGCAGGATCTGTTGGCCCCGTACCTCTACATCCATGCCGGCAGGCCGGACCGGACCGCGGACCGGGTTCGTACGCTGCTCGAGTCCGAATATCACGAGGGGAGGGGCGGCCTTCCTGGCAACGATGATTCGGGCACAATGTCATCCTGGTATGTTTGGGGGGCGATTGGGCTCTATCCTAACGCCGGGCAGGCATTCTATTACATTGGGAGCCCCGTGTTTCGAAGCGTCTCGGTCGATCTCGGCTCGGGGCGAAGCTTCATCATCGATGCACCGGAAAGTTCCGCTAGCAACCGATACGTCCAGACCGCGGAACTGGATGGGAGGCCTTTGAATCGCGCATGGCTTTCACATGGCGAAATCGCCTCCGGGGGACGCCTTCTTCTGCACATGGGACCGGTTCGCGCGAATTGGGGCGAGGTCGAACGCCCCCCATCGGCATCAGCCCCGCAGCCGACTGCCGCATCGGATCACTGACCAGTCATTGGGCTGCGGCGGAGTGAACAGTCTATTGCTCCAAAAGGCACCCTTTGGACACGAGTGGAGATGTTGCGAAATGAATTGACCAACTCCTGTCCCCGGGATGACGGTCCTGCCAGGCAGTCGTTTGCCTCCCGGTTCCACCGTATTTGCGGTATTGGCAAAGAACGACGATCGGTCTTCTGACGTAAACCTTAAACACTTGGTTCGCGGCAGGGCGAATGGAACCACGCCCTATGCAATCGCGAGCTACAAGGAGGTTATTATGTCACCGATCGACGCACTCAAATCAGAGGCAGTTGCACTTAGGGCAAAAGAGAAGGCTTTAGGTCGCGTCTTGAAACATTGCGATGCTCTTGAACAGGTCGCAAAGAAGCACGGGTACGCCAATTGGCGCGCTTGTTGCGCAATCCTAGATGCTGCTTCACAAAAAGTTACTTCGCCGGCGACGGACAACGTCCAGGTGAACGTCAGTGGAATGAAGCTCTACAAGAGTTCTGAATGGAAATTCGCGCTGGATATACCCGAGCGTTGGAACGCTTTCCCGCCAGTGCTAACCAACAGCCCATATGAAGTGACCCGCTTTGCCTCTCATGAGGATGGGGTGCATGTCCTCATTATATTTCGGCTGCCCTACGATCCCAAAAAGAAACTCAAGGGGTACTCCGAAAAGGCACAGCGGAGACTAGCTAGTACGGGTTTCGGTAACTTCGTCACTGCCGAAACAACCATCGGATCGAAAGAGGCTTTGATACTAGACTTCGATAAACCCCAAGAGGACGGAATGTGGAGCTGCCGTCATTATTCTGTCGCGGAGGGCACGCTCGTATTCACGCTGGGCTTCGGCACTAACAAGAAGGCTGAGATGCTCGAACTGTTCGACCGTGTGGCTAAGAGCTTTGAGATTCTTGCAGAGTTGCCGCCCGGCTCGAACCCATGAATACGAACGTGGTCCTCTTCAATAATCCTCAAGAGTTACGGCGACGCAGGCACTCACTATACTTGATCAGGCGACTGTTCAAGGGACCGGTTTTCAAACAATAGGCATTGGCTCGAAACCCTAGGCTACCCATCGGCGTGAAATCACGTAAATACTCCCATTGACCCAAAAGTCCTTCTGATAAAACGATCTCTGCGGTCTTCCAATATGCCCACGACTCTTGCAGGCGTTCTGACGAATTCGGATGCATTAGGGCAACGCCATTGCGGGGTTCTCAGGTATGCACGGCCGCTTCTAGCGGTAGGTGGATTTGTTTTCGCGACGATAAGTCCACCATGAGATGCCTACTCTTTGGATGCTTTCTGTGCTTCACCTGCGTTCTTCGCGCAGATGAGCCGCAAGGAGCCGCCCTGAGTCCTCGTCGAATCTATCCGCCAGAAGCTGCCTTTTTTTCGAAGGAATTGTTCTTCGAGGCCATCCCGATCAAGGCCAACAGGGTCGTTTCGGACGGAGCATTGGTCGAAGCCTACGCCCGGCTCTTTCAGATTTTTGAAAACATGGGCCCCTACCGCGAGACTGTCATAGGCAGATTGGTTCAAGCCGGTGTCGAGGTTCATATCATCGGGAAGGATCAGGTGACGACCGACTTGCCTGAGTGGAGTGCGGACAAGGGTAGGCCACTGCCGGAATACGATGGCCTTACCCGGGATGAGCGAACACGGGGAATGGGTGGCCGATTGATGTCTTGCGGCGAAGAGAACCTCCTAAGGCTTCCGGAGGACCGATATCGGGGCCGCGACATATTTGTTCACGAATTTGCGCATTGTATACGCAATTTAGGTATCAGCACCGAGGCACGCCACAGATTCGACGAGCGGTACCAAAAAGCTCTTGAAAAAGGCCTATGGGTGGGTGCGTATTCGAGCACAAATCCAGACGAGTTCTTCGCGGAAATAAGCATGTGGTATTTTGGAACCCATGGAGACCTTGAAATGAAAGGCGCCAAGCCAAAGTTTGGAAGGAACGGGCTTCGCGATTATGATCCAGACACTTTCGCCTTGTTCGACGATTTCTATCAGGGCCGGGCATTATTTTAAGCGCAGGCAGCCAACCGACGGACCGCATTACGGGCAGGTGTTTCGAAAAGGACCCCTTTTGAAGCAGCTTCGATTCGTTGGAACCGACAACATGACGCCTGTCGTTCGAAGCGAAGCCTCAATGCGAAGCGCAAAATTCGACACGAATTAAGAGCAATCAATTAAAAGCGACATCCGCTGACGCGAAACGACATCCCGAAATTGTGCGGCCGGATTAGGATGGCCTAAAGTATGCATGGACTGTTGAAGCAAACCCGTTCCCATGCACACTCCAAGTTCCCTGCGCCTCGCGGTGCTCGTCGCCTCCCTCCTCACCGCCAGTGAATCCCTCCGGGCCGAGAAGGACCTCATCATCTACGACAATGACTGGAACGTCCCCGGCAGCTACATGGAGCAGGACGCCCTCATGCCGCTCCTCGCGTGCCCGGACGTCAAGGTTATCGGGCTGACGACGGTCACGGGGGACGCCTGGCGCGACGAGGGCGCAGCGAGCCTACTTAGGTACCTGGAGGTCGTCGGGGCCACGGACATACCCGTCGTCAACGGCGCGGTATTCCCGCTGGTCAACACCCGCAAGCGCATGATGCAGTGGGAGCAGGCCCACGGCTTTATCTACTGGAAGGGCGCCTGGAACGACCCGGCCCAGTTCCCGAAGAGCCACCCCGACGACCCCTACAAGATTACCCCGCCCCTCGACCGGATGCCGCGGATTCATGTGGCCGACGAGATAGCCGCGGAGTACCTGGTCCGGATGGTCCACGAGCACCCGCACCAGATCACGATCTTCGAGGGCGGCCCGATGACGAACCTCGCGCTGGCAATCGGGCTCGACCCGGATTTCGCGGGCCTGGCGAAGCGGCTGATCTTCTTCGGCGGCGCGCAGGGCCAGATTGGGGACACCTCGGGCAACAAGGATGGTTTCCACTCGGACTTCAACATCGTCTTCGACCCCGAGGCCGCCCACATCGTCCTGTCCGCGCACTGGGCGAAGGTCGTCTCGGTCGCTGACGTGACCAACGCCTACATCCTGGACAAGGGACTCATGGAGCGCATCCAGGCGCACCGCTCTCCAGCCGGCGACTACGTCGCCCAGAACTCGACGCTCGGACTTCCGCTCTGGGGCGAGCTTGGGACGGTGGTCGTCGCGGATCCCAGCCTCGTTACGAAGTCGGTGGACGTGACCATGGACGTCGACATCGACCACGGCATGGACTACGGCAGGACAATCGTGGGTCAGCTCGACGCCAACCCTGGCTTCGGCGGATCAAGGGTGACGATCATACAGGCGGTCGACGGGAAGCGCTTCATCGACCAGTTCGTGGCCGCCGTGCAGACTGACGTGTCGGGCGGCAGGCGCTAGGCCGCTAGGCCGCGCGCCGGATCTCGATCGTGACATGCCCGAAGCTCCTCGTGCTCGCTGAAGAGGCGACGGTAGTATTCCGGAGTCCTCGGCTCCCGTGCGACGATTGGGACTACGGCCGAGAACTGCCCGACGCCGACTGGCCGCACGTGCAGGTCCTCGATCGAGGCTCCTGCGTCCGCCTCGACGGCCTTGCGGATCTGGTCGCCGGGGTCCGTCTCGGGCGTGCAGTCGAGCAGGATGGCGCTGGTGTCGCGCAGGACGCCCCACGCCCACTGGCCGACCACCGCCGAGCCCACGATTCCCATCACCGGGTCCAGCCAGACCAAACCCAGGTACTTGCCGGCGAGGAGCGCGCTAATAGCAAGGATGGACGTGACGGCGTCGGCGATCACGTGGACGTACGCCGCCCTCCTCCTAAGGAATGATACTCACGATGGCTCAGCCCGGGCAAGCTCGTTACAAGACGCCCTACCTGTACATTTTCGGCGGCGAAAATGTGCGCATCCAGCGACTCGTAATCTTCCAATAGGAGGGAAGACCGCGTCCTTCGTAACAAATGTCCCTAAAGGGGTCAGTTCTGGGGCACTTCGTACACTTCCGCGAGGGCTACCCCCGTTGAGGCGTTCACGCCGCTGACTTGGATCGTGTAACTCCCGGCTACAAGGCTGACTGTCTCGGCGGAGTCGCCGCTGTTTGGCGCTAGGGCGAATGCCCCGACGGAGGCCGCAACGGTCGCGATCTGAGCCGCGTTGGCATTGGTGCTCCAGCCTATGTTTGAGGCGATCGCCACCTGGGCGGAGTTGTAGATGCCGATCATCGTCTGCGCCAGGACGCCCGGCACGCTGAACTGGGTCAGGCTGGGACCGTCGGCCCGAGCGAGCAGCTGCTCGTTGCCAGTCCCCCTTATCACAAAGCCGGGGATCAGGATGTTGCCGCCCGTTCCGACCTGGGCACGTGTGGAGATATTGACGAGGCGGGTACCGGTTGAAGAGACCTCGTAGATTTCGGCGAGCGCTACTCCGGTGGTTCCATTCAATCCCGAAACCTGAGCCGTATAGCTGCCGGCAGGCAAAGTGACGACAAGAGCGCAATCGGCGCTGTTAGCTGAAAAACCAAAGGCACCCACGGAGGCAGCCACACTGGCGATCTGCGAGGGATCTGAATTTGTGCCCCATCCTGTGTTCGCGGCGATCTGCATTTGATTGCTGTCAAACACTGTCAGCTTCGGCTGCGCTAGGACCCCCGGCACACTGAACTGGGTGAGGCTCGGGCCGTCGGCGCGGATGAGGAGCGTCTCCATGCCGGATCCGCTGATGACGAACCCAGGGATCAGGATATTGCCGCCCGTTCCGACCTGCGCGCGGGTCGAGATATTGATGAGGCGGGATGACGAGGGGGTTCCATTGCCGGTGCTTCCGGTCGGCGTTGGAGTTGGCGTCGGGGTGGGAGTCGGGGTGGGAGTCGGGGTCGGAGAGGATCCAGTGGGATGCGACAGCAGGATTGTCAAAGTTCCGTCGCCACTGTTGGCCGTAGCCAGGTCCGTTCCCCCGGCCCCGTTGAAGTTGCCTGCCACCATCGCTGCGGGTGAGCTGCCAGTATTCGCCGGAACACCCTGGGAAAAATCGGCAAACCCGTCATTCAGGAACACCGATACCAAATCTTGGGACTGGCTGAGGGCGGCAACGTCCAACTTACCGCTTCCGGTGAAATCCCCTATCGCGACGCCGGTGGACACACTGCTCAGCGGTAAGATCGTGGGCATGCCGAACGTCCCGTTCCCCTTTCCAAGAAAAATCCAGATTGAATCGATGCCGTTCTTTACAACGGCTAGGTCGGAATTGCCGTCCCCGTTCAGGTCCCCGACGGCGAGGCCGACTGCCACGCTGCCAGGGGTGCTTCCGGACACCGAGATATTGGGTGACGCCGTGAAAGTGCCGTCGCCGTTGCTAAGCAGGATCGTCACGGTGTTATCGCCGCCGTTGGTTATGGCCAAGTCCCTGTTTCCGTGGCCGCCGAAATTTCCGACCACCATGCAATTGGGTCCGTTCCCCGTCGAAAAAGTCTTTGGGGCTTGAAACGTTCCATCGCCCTTTCCGAGGTAAATGGAAACCTTGTTGTCCTGCTTGAACGTGACGGCAAAGTCTTGGTTCCCGTCCCCGTTGAAGTCGCTTGTGGCGACAAAGGACGCCGATCCGAATGGAAGGCTGAAGGGACTCTGGACTGATTCGCCTCCACTTCCGTTGCCCAGGATGAGGGTCGCGTTGTTGACGCCGGAGACCATGTTGCTCACCACGATGAGGCCTGCGGGCTTGCCGGTCTGGAACGCTGCCGCGGCAATCGCCAGGTTGCCGCTCACGGTCGTGACAAGTGTGTGGGCAAGGAATGTACCGTCGCCGTTTCCAAGCAGGAAGCTGACTGATCCCGCCCCGCCGACGGCGACATCGGGATTGCCATCGCCGTTGAAATCGCCAACCGCGAGGGACATTGGGGTGATTCCCGTTGCCGGACTTTGGGACGTGACCCAGTTGGGGAGTGCCTGTGACCGGAGCGGGTGCGCAAAAACAATTCCTACGAGGAGCGCAATTGCGGCGCGGGTGATTGCACTGCGTCGTCCGTTTAGGCCTGTATGGGAAAGATCGTTTATCATCATGGGTGGATTGCTGGCCCGCCGATCGCCGACCCGTTCGATGAATCTCGGCAAGCCAGAGGCAAAGTAGCGCGGATCCGCCCGGGCAGCGAGCATAGAAAGCGCAAGCGATGCGATGTTCTTGAAACGATGGGCAAAAGAGACTGAGCCTTGGGGATTTATTCCCTTGGCGCCGCCTTCCTTGGCGCACGTGCACCTTCTGGACGGCCGCTTGCCGCATTCTCCGGAGATTTCAACCCCCACGAGCCTAGGATTGGCGCCGCCCTAGGGCGAAAATAGGGTTCATCCAATTGGAGAATGAAGCAATTGCAGGCTTTTGTGCCGCGATGAAGGAGATGCCAGCGAGCTCCTTTTAACGTGGGATGAGAACCCTTGAAGGTGAAGCCGCGGCCGTCGAGGGACACGGTCTAGAATTGGCTGCGACATGCACGTTGCACAACGAAATGGACATGCGTCAAGTCGATCTCCAGGCAAGGACGAGCGAACCCGCAACGATCAGCGCCGCGCCGACCGCGTTCTGCAGAGTGAGCCGCTCCCTCAGGAAAATCCCGGCGAGGACAATGGCGAAGACAACGCTCAACTTGTCGACCGGAGCCACGCGCGACACCTCGCCCAGCTGCAGCGCCCGAAAATAACAGAGCCACGACAATCCCGTCGCTGCGCCTGAGAGGGCCAGAAACAGCAACGTCCTTCGGCCCGGCACCGCGAGGGAACCGGCGGGCGCGGCCACGAGCGCGATACCCCAGGCGATGACGAGTATCACCGTCGTTCGTATCGCCGTCGCGAGGTTCGAATTCACATGCTCGACGCCAACCTTGGCGAGGATCGCGGTTATGCCCGCGAAAAACGCCGAGAGGAGGGCCCAGGTGATCCATGTCATTGCTTGTTGTCTAACATGACCGGCAGCCGAGTTAAGCCGGAAATGGCGGGACTCTTGGCGTTGCCTTGGGTGCGACCCCCGCCTTTAGTCGTAGAATCAATATTTCGGGACACACGGCGTTCTCGCGCACCGCAGATTTCACCCAGGCGGCAGCCGGATTTCTGGCAACGGCCCTCTTTCTCGTCTTCGCCGGAACGGCATCGGCAACCGGGCTTGCAGACCGGGTGATCCTTGTGGCCAACAGCGACGCCCCAGGCTCGCTGGCGATAGCAAGGCACTATGCGGAGGTCCGTGGGGTGCCTCCCGCGAATATCATCGGCCTGAGGATGCCCCTCGCCGAGACGATCACGTGGAAGGAATTCGTGGCCACCGTCTGGCAGCCGCTCGAGGACGAACTCGTAAAGAAAGGCTGGATCGATGCGATTGCGATGGACCTATTCGACGATGTCGGGCGCCGGAAATACGCGGTCTCGGGCCAGAAGATGGCGGCTCTTGTCCTGTGCAGGGGCGTGCCGCTCCGGATCGAGCACGATCCGTTGCTTTTCAAGGAGGTCGACCCACTTACCCAGCATCCGGAGCTTCGGACTAACCAGGGCGCGGTCGATTCGGAGCTCAGCCTTCTCGCCCAGACGGATTACCCGATCAACGCAACAATCCCGAATCCGCTGTATCACAACGACAATCCGACGGACTACGCGCGCTTGCAGGTCGTCAAGGTTTCGAGACTGGACGGCCCCACCGTCGCCGACGCACTTCACCTCGTCGACCTCGCCGTCGAGGCGGAGCGCGTGGGTCTCCTCGGGCGCGGCTACGTGGACATTGCCGGACCCCGTGAGAGCGGGAACCGCTGGCTCGAGGACGCCGCCTCGGACATACGAGACCTCGGATTCGATCTCTCGGTCACGCGCGGCCCCGGGACGCTTCCCGCGACATCCAGGTTCGACGCCCCTGCACTTTATCTGGGGTGGTATGCGCCGGACCTAAACGGGCCCTTCAGCCTGCCCGGATTCCGGTTCCCGCCGGGAGCGATAGCCGTGCACATGCACAGCTTCTCGGCGCACACGCTGCGATCCGCAACGGAGGGTTGGTGCGGGCCCCTGATCGCGCGCGGCGTCACGGCAACCATGGGCAATGTGTTCGAGCCGTACCTCGAGTACCTTCACCGACCGGACCTCCTTGTGGTCGCGTTGTCTCGCGGTGACGACCTGGTCGACGCCGCCTATTACGCCCTTCCCGTGCTGAGCTGGCAGTCGATCCTCATTGGAGACCCGCTTTACCGCCCGTTTTCGGTGCCGCTGTCCGCGCAGGTCAGGGACCTTTCGGCTCTTCCGCCCCAGCTTGCCGCCTATGCGGTGATCCGGAAAATGAATCTGTTGGATGCGGAGGACAAAAAGGAGGAGGCGATCAAGCTCGGCAGGTCCGCCCTGAAGGAGGTTCCGAGCCTAGCCCTCGCGCTTGCGCTGGCGCAAAGGCTCCAGGCCTCAGGCAACGGCGAGGCGGCGACGTGGGTTGTGAAGAGCGCCGCCGAAACCGCGGACACCTCGGCCTCGAACTGGAAGTTGATCTGCGAAGGCGCGTCGTTCCTGGCGGAGCACAAGAAGTCCTCCGAGGCCATCGATCTCTTCAGGAAGCTCTTCGCGGTCGACTCGATCCCGGCAGCCATCAGGGCGACGTGGCTCGCCGAGGCCCGGCGCGCCGCGCTTCAGGGAGGCGACACGGGGCAGGCCGCGGAATGGAAGGAGGAGACGGATCAGGCCGTGGAAAAGGCGGCCGGCGCAAAACCGTAGACCAGGCGGTCCGTCGCTGCTTAAATCTTGTCGACGATCTTGTCGGCAAGTCCGTACGCGATCGCCTCCTTGGCGTTCAGGTAGAAGTCGCGGTCGCTGTCCTTGGTGATCTTGTCGATCGGCTGGCCCGACGCGTCCGCGAGGACATGGTTCAGCTCGCTGCGGATCTTCTCCATTTCCAGCGCCTGGATGTTGATGTCCGTGGCGGGCCCGATGAACCGGCCTGAGATGAGCGGCTGGTGGATGAGAACCCGGCCGTGGGGATAGATGAAGCGCCTTCCCTTGGCCGCCGCGCAGAGGAGGATCGAGCCCATCGATGCCGCCATTCCCGTGACAACGATCGTTATCGGCGAAGAGATGAGCTTCATCGTGTCGAAAACCGCCATTCCCGCCGTGATCGATCCGCCGGGCGTGTTCATATAGAAGGTGATGTCTTTGCCCGGCGCAATGGATTCAAGGTAGAGAAGCTTCTCGCACAGGTCCTTCGCCGACTCGTCCGTCACAGGGCCCCATAGGAACAGTCGCCGCTGGTTAAGGAAGCGCTTCTGGATCAGGAGCGATACGGAAGGATCCCTCTTTGCCGTGGCAATCTCCTCGGACTCCTCATCCTCGTCCTCGTCGTCAAGGCGGGGAAGGGGGGCGGCCAAACCGGGCTGGAAGTTGTGAAAATTCATAGGTGCGAAATTTGGGGCAAAGCGCGAATTTGGCAAGCGCGGGCGCCTCAATAGGCGACCTTGTCCGGCTTCCTTATCCACTCGTCAAATGCGCCCTTTGCCTCGGAGCAGAGGAGGGGCTTCATCGACAACTGGCGTTCGGCAACCGGGAGCGGTATCTGCTGGTAGATGAAGTCGTCGTCAAAACCGATGGCCGCCGCATCTTGGCGGCTGTTCCCGAAGTAGGCCTCCGGTATGCGCGCCCAGTAGATGGCGGACAGGCACATGGGGCACGGCTCGCAGCTGGCGTAGATCGCGCAGTCGTCCAGCTGAAATGTCCCGAGTGCCCGGCAGGCATCGCGGATGGCGACAATCTCGGCGTGGGCCGTGGGGTCACAGGTGGATGTCACCTGGTTGCTGCCCCGGCCGACCACCTTGCCGCCCCGGACCACCACGCAGCCGAAGGGGCCGCCGCGGCCCGAACGGACCCCCTCCAGCGACAGCTGGATGGCGTCCCTCATAAAGGCTTCGTGGCTCATGGTTGGTGCGGCGGGAACGCCCTTCGGGGGCGCCCAAAGAGGCGACGGTACAATGGAGGTGACAGGATTCAAGTGGAAGATCACTTTAAGTCCCTAAACATCCCGCAACATGACCGCCACGACACTCTCCGGCCTTGAAATCCGCGGACCGGTTCCGCCCCAATATGCCGAGATCCTGACTCCCGAGGCCTGCGCCTTCCTTGCAGGCATGTTTCGCAAGTTTGAGGGACGGCGCCAGGAGCTCCTCCGCAGCCGGGCGGCGCTCCAGCTCGAGTTGGACTCGGGCGTCCTCCCCGATTTCCTGACGTCCACGCGCTCCATCCGCGAGGGGTCCTGGAAGGTGGCGCCGGCGCCGGCGGATCTCCTCGACCGCAGGACTGAGATAACGGGACCGGTCGACCGCAAGATGGTCATCAATGCGCTCAATTCCGGGGCGAAGGTCTTCATGGCCGACTTCGAGGACGCTACGTCGCCGACCTGGGAAAACCTGCTCGACGGCCACATCAACCTGAGGGACGCGGTCCGCCGTTCGATCTCCTTCACAAGCCCCGAGGGGAAAGCCTACAAGCTTAACGAAAAGACGGCCACGCTCCTCGTTCGCCCGCGCGGCTGGCACCTGCCCGAGAAGCACGTCCTCCTGGACGGCAAGCCGGTCTCCGGGAGCCTTTTCGATTTTGGCCTCTATTTCTTCCATAACGCGCGCGAGCTGCTTTCGCGCGGCTCGGGCCCGTATTTCTACGTCCCTAAGATGGAGAGCCACCTTGAGGCCCGACTGTGGAATGATGTTTTCGTCCACGCACAATCGGCGCTTGGAATCCCCCAGGGCTCGATCCGGGCCACGGCGCTCATCGAGACGATTCTCGCGGCATTCGAGGCTGAGGAGATTCTCTACGAGCTGCGCGACCACGCGTCGGGCCTCAACTGCGGCCGCTGGGACTACATCTTTAGCTGCATCAAGAAGCTCCACCAGAGAAAGAATTATATCTTCCCGGACCGGACCCAGGTCACGATGACTGCACCTTTCATGAGGGCATACAGCCTCTACGTGATCAAGGTTTGCCACCGACGCGGCGCTCACGCCATGGGCGGAATGGCGGCCCAGATACCGATCAAGAACAACCCCGCGGCGAACGACGAGGCGCTGGCCAAGGTCCTCGCGGACAAGGAGCGGGAGGCGACGGACGGCCACGACGGAACGTGGGTGGCGCATCCTGGTCTCGTCCCCGTTGCCCTCAAGGCGTTCGACAAGCATATGCCGGGGCCAAACCAAGTGGCGCGCCAGCGTGAGGACGTGAACGTAACCGCCGCCGATCTCCTCGCCCCGCCAGTGGGCACGATATCGGACGCGGGGATCCGCACGAACCTGAGCGTGGGGATTCAATATCTCGAGGCGTGGTTTGGCGGCTCGGGATGCGTGCCGCTCTACAACCTCATGGAGGACGCGGCGACCGCGGAGATCTCGAGGGCCCAGCTCTGGCAATGGCTTCACTGCGGCGCGAAGCTTGCCAACGGCAACCCGATCACGCCCTCCTATTACGACATGCTGCTCGGCGATGTGATCGCCAAGATCGAGTCGGAGGTTGGCATGGACCGCTATTCCAACGGGCACTACCGCACGGCTGCCCATCTCTTCATGGAGATGGTCAAGTCGCCGACACTTGACGAATTTCTCACGCTTCCGGCATACGAGCTGCTCAAGTGAGCGCGCCGAACCAGCCCACGCTCACCGTCCTCAATGCATGCGACCGCGACACGTTTGTCGCGGCCCTGGGGCACCTTTTCGAGCATTCCCCATGGGTGGCCGCCGAGACTTTCGACAAGCGGCCCTTCCAGGACCTGGACGGCCTCCACGCCACACTCTGCGGCACGATGCGCGCCGCACCGGTTGAACGGCAGATCGCGCTCGTGCGGGCGCATCCGGACCTCGCGGGCAGGCTCGCCCAGGCCGGGAAGCTGACCGAGTCCTCGGCACGGGAGCAGTCGGCCGCCGGCCTTGACAGGCTGGGCAACGCCGAGGCGGCCGAGATCCAGCGCCTCAATGACGCCTACAAGGAACGGTTCGGATTCCCTTTCGTCATCTGCGCGCGGTTGAACGCGAAGGACACAATCCTTGCCGCCATGCGGGCGAGGTCGCGCAATTCCCCGGAAGCGGAGCTCTCGACTGCGCTCGATGAAATTGCCAAGATCGCCCGACTTCGACTCAACGAGGCCATTAAAAAGGAGAACTGACATGCCCGGAAAACTCAGCACACACGTCCTTGACCTGGTGTCAGGCCTTCCTGCCGCCGGGGTCCGCATTGAACTCACCCGGATCACGCCCGGACCCGCGCTGCGCAAGACGGCCGTGACGAATGCGGACGGCCGGACGGACGCGCCGCTCCTGGCCGCCGAGGAGCTCACCGCGGGCATATACCAGCTTGAATTTCACGTCGCCGAATATTTTGCCTCGAATAACCATCCCTCCGGCAATGTTCCGTTTCTCGACGTCGTGCCGGTGCGCTTCGGAATCGGCGACCCCTCCGCCTCCTACCACGTGCCGCTCCTCATGACGCCCTGGTCCTACAACACCTACAGGGGGAGCTGACCGAGCGAATGCCCAGAAATACCTTGCCCCACGCCGCGAACGCGCTCGCGCGCCGACTCGACGAGCTGTCGCGGGTGTCGGATGAGCGTGGCGCGACCACGCGGACTTTCCTCTCGCCCGCCATGCGCCGGGCAAACGCCCTTGTCGCGGGCTGGATGAGGGACGCGGGCCTTTCCACGAGGCAGGACGCCGTCGGCAATCTCGTCGGCCGCAAGGAATCGGCCGTGAAAGGCGCGAAGACGGTGCTCCTCGGGTCGCATCTCGACACCGTCCGGGATGCCGGCCGTTACGACGGGACACTCGGCGTGCTCCTCCCGATTGCGGCGATTGAAGTTCTTCAAGGGCGCGGGGTGGCTCTTCCCTTCGCCGTCGAGGTCCTGGGTTTTTCGGAGGAGGAAGGGGTTAGGTTCTCGAGCGGGTACCTGGGGAGCAAGGGATACACGGGCAGGCTGAGAAAGTCGGACCTGAGGCTGCGCGATCCGGAGGGCGTTTCCATGGGTGAGGCGGTTCGTCGGCACAATGGGGGAAGGCTGCGGCTTCCACCGCCGGCCCATGCGCGCGGCGAGCTCCTGGGGTACGTCGAGGTCCACATCGAACAGGGCCCTGTCCTTGAGGCGGCGGGGTTGGCCGCGGGTGTCGTGCCCGCCATAGCGGGCCAGACTCGCGCGCGGATTTTTTTCGGAGGCGCGGCCGGCCATGCCGGGACCACCCCGATGGCGCTCCGCAGGGACGCGCTCGCCGGCGCCGCCGAATTTATCGTTGCCACCGAGGCCTACGCGCTGGCGCGCGAGCCCCTCGTCGCGACGGTGGGGTTCATCTCGGCGCATCCCGGCGCCCCCAACGTGATTCCCGGGAAAGTTGAACTCACCCTTGATGTGCGGCATCCCGTCGACTCGAGGCGCCTTGCTGCATTCGCGGGCCTGAAGCGGGCCGGGAAGGGAATCGCGAGAAAACGCGGGCTATCGTTCGCGGTGGATCCCACCCAGGACAACGGCGCCGTCAGATGTTCCAGGGCCCTGACTGCGCTCATGGCGCGCAGCGTGCGCGCCCGCCAGGGAAAGTGCATCTCCGTCCCGAGCGGGGCTGGGCACGATGCCGTCATCCTCTCGTCGCTCACGCCCGTCACCATGCTTTTTGTCCGATGTCGAAACGGCCTCAGCCACCATCCCGATGAGCACGTCCACCCGCGTGACCTCAAGATTGCGCTGGATATCATGGTCGATTTCCTGACCCGCCTGGCCTCCTCCGCAAGATGAGCGAGCGAGTCGACCTCATTGTTCGGGGAGGCACGCTTGTCCTTCCCGAGGGGCTTTCAAAAGGCGACATAGCTGTCTCCGGCGGCCGTATCGCCGCAATTGGCCGCGAGCTCGGCGACACGGCCGCTGAGGTGGTCGATGCGACCGGACTCCACGTGATCGCGGGAATCATTGATTCCCATGTCCACTTTAACGAGCCGGGCCGCACGGAATGGGAAGGAATTGAGACCGGGTCCAACGCTCTCGCTGCCGGCGGCGGAACTGCTTTCTTCGACATGCCGCTCAATTCGCTGCCGCCCGTGACGAACGCGGCCAGTCTCGCTCTCAAGCGCGCCGCAGCCGAGCGGTCGTCGAGGACCGATTTTGGGATCTGGGGCGGCTTGATCCCTGGGAATGCCGATGAGCTCGAGGCCATGCGCGACGCCGGGGCCATCGGGTTCAAGTCCTTCATGTGCAACAGCGGCGTCGAGGAATTTCCCCTTGCGGACCCGGTGACGCTGCGCGTTGGCATGAGGAAAGCGGCTGCGTTGGGAATGCTGGTTGCCGTGCACGCGGAAGATGACTCGCTCGCCCGGCTGAGGACGGTGGAGCAGCATACGCTGGGCACAGATGTCCGGACATGGCTCAAGTCGCGCCCGGTCGAGCTTGAGCTCGCCGCTATTCGGACGGCGACGGAGATTGCGGGCGAGACCGGGTGCGCCCTGCACATTGTCCACGTCAGCAGTCCCGACGGGGTCGCGCTTGCCCGGGAGGCGAGGCATCAGGGCGTCGATGTCACCGTCGAGACGTGCCCCCATTACCTCCTTCTTTCCGATCAGGATGTCATCCGACTTGGGGCAACGGCCAAATGTTTTCCCGCGCTTCGGTCCGAGGCGCTTCGGCTACGGCTCTGGGAGGCCCTGGACGAGGGCGGAATCGACACAATCGGCTCGGATCATTCGCCGGCCCCGCCGTCCATGAAGAGGGCGGACGATTTCTTCGCAATCTGGGGCGGAATTTCGGGGTGCCAGCACGGATTCGAACTCCTGCTCTCCGAGGCGATCTCGCGCCTGAATCCAGCGGTCGCGTTGACCCAGTTCTCGAAGCTCCTCTCGGCAAACGTCGCGAGGCGTTTTCGGATCGGCCGGAAAAAGGGCCGTCTGGTCGAGGGCCTGGACGCCGACCTCACCCTTATCAACATGGGCGACGAGCATACTCTCTCAAACAGCGACCTGCTCTATCGGCATCGCCAGGGACCCTACGACGGGCGTAAATCGCGGGTCAGAATCGTTCGCACGATCGTCCGAGGTGCGACTGTCTTTTCCAAGGGCCGGATTGCGCCCGGCGCCCCCGCGGGTCATTTTATCACGCCAGACCAGCCGTCCTAGCCCTCGGGCCCGCGAACTGTTTTCAACCGTACCCAGACCCTTACATCCCATGTCTCAACTCTTTGGCCACACCCGAGCCCACGTTGGAACGCGTCATGCGCTGATAACCCCCGGCAATCATGTGAACAGCTCGGTCCCCGGCATCAAGGGTGCCAAGGCGGTCGTGCTCGTGAGCCCGGCGATGGGCGCCAATGTTGCCCAAGTTCTCTTGACCTTCGAGTCCGGGGGCTCCGCGCAGATTGCAGCCGGAGAAACGCAGACCTTTGGATATGTGGTGGAGGGCGGCGCAACCGTGACCGTCGGCCCAAAGAAGCGCCGGATGAAGGCGGGCGGATTTTTCTTCTGCCCCTCCGGTTCGGAATGGACCCTCGCTTCTCCCAGGAAGGGAACCCAAGTCACCCTTTTCCAGAAGAAATACGTCCCCCTTCCGGGCATTCGCGCCTCGCGGGCGATCCTGGGCGACCAGGCCAGGGTCAAGGGCATGCCGTTCCTCGGGGATCCCGCCGCAAACCTGCAAGTATTGCTGCCTGACGAGCCGGCATTCGACATGGCGGTTAACATCTTTTCCTACCAGCCCGGCGGCCACCTCCCCTTTGTCGAGATTCACATCATGGAGCACGGGCTTGTCATGCTTTCCGGCGAGGGCGTCTACCGCCTCGAGGATTCATGGTATCCCGTGAGGGCGGGCGACGCCATCTGGATGGGCCCCTATTGCGCCCAGTGGTTTGTCGCGATGGGCAAGGTCCCGGCCCGATATCTCTATTACAAGGACGTGAACCGAGCCGCTCTATGACCCAACCGGTGCCCGATATCAGGATCGCCATCGACAGCGCGGAACTCCAGCGCCGCATCGGTGAGCTGGCCCTGATCTCGGAGGCTCCTGCGCCCGTGGTGACGAGGGTGTTGTATTCCGAGGCCGACATGCGGGGCAGGGAGTACGTGCGAAAGGTCGCACGGGAGGCCGGGCTCAAGGTGAGGGAGGACGCAGTGGGAAATATATTTGCACGCTGGGAGGGTTCGGACGCCGCCCTTCCGGCCGTCGGATCCGGGTCCCACACGGATGCGATTCCAAACGCAGGGCGGTACGACGGCGTGGTCGGAGTGCTTGGCGCCTTTGAGGCCTTGGCAGCACTCAAGCGTGCCGGGTTCAAGCCGAGGCGCTCGTTGGAGGTCGTGATATTCACTGCCGAGGAACCGACCCGTTTCGGCCTAGGATGCCTGGGCAGCCGCCTCATGGCCGGCTCCATTTCGGTCGCCAAAGCGCAGGCCCTCAGGGACCCCGACGGGCGCTCCCTTGACGAGCTTAGGGGGGCCGCCGGCTACAGTGGCACCCTCGAGTCCGTGCGCCTGCCTGCCGGCTATTATCATTCGTTTGTCGAACTCCACATAGAGCAGGGCCCCCTGCTCGAGGCCGAGAAGATCCCGATCGGCATAGTCGAACACATCGCGGGACCCAGCAGCTACCGGATGACGCTTCATGGTGAAGGAGGGCACGCCGGCGCGGTCCTCATGCCGCTGCGCCATGATGCGATGCTCGCCGGGGCCGAGATAGCGCTGGCCGTGGAGCGCGCCGCGAAGGAGAGCGGGAGTCCGGACACCGTCGGCACCGTGGGAGTGTTCAAGATAGAACCGGGCGCCGTGAACAGCGTCCCATTCAAGGCGTACCTTGAGATTGACCTCAGGGACGCGCGCCTCGACACCCGATCCAAGGCTCTTGCCGAGATCCGCGGCGCGGCCGACCAGTCGTGCTCGCGGCGCGGTATTAGGATGGCGTTTGAGGAGATAAACGCCGATCCGCCTGCGGCCGGCGACCAGACGACAGTGGCCATCGCGGAGAAGGTTTGCGCCGAGCTCGGTCTTCGCTCGCGGCGCATGGTGAGCCGCGCCTACCATGACTCGCTTTTCATGGCGCGCGTCAGCCCGACAACCATGATATTCATCCCGTGCCGAAATGGCTGGAGCCACCGGCCCGAGGAGTATTCAACACCGGAGCACATCGCCTCGGGCGCGGAGGTCCTCGCCCACACGGTGGCGCGTCTCGCGGTCTAAGGCCATGGGCTTCGATTTCACGCTCAATGGCAGGAGGGTCGAGGTGTCGGGCGCGTCGACTACGATGACGCTCCTTGACTACCTGAGGACGAGCGGCCTGACAGGCAGCAAGCAGGGATGCGCCGAGGGCGACTGCGGGGCCTGCACGGTCGCAATCGTGGAAAGGGACGACTCTGGAAAACCGACTTACCGCGGTGTGAACAGCTGCATTGCCCTCCTCCCGATGTTTGCTGGCCGCGAGGTTGTAACTGTCGAGGGACTCTCCAAGATCGGCGGGAAGCTGCACCCCGCTCAAGCGGCCATGGTCGACCACTACGGTTCCCAGTGCGGCTACTGCACCCCGGGTTTCGTGATGGCGCTCTTCGAGGGCTACTACCGCCCGGCATGCGCCGGATCTCGCGAAATCAGCGACCAGCTCTGCGGAAACCTCTGTCGCTGCACCGGATATCGCCCCATCCGCGATGCTGCGCTCGATCTGTTGTCACGCCGCTCCACTGGCGCAGGCGACGAATTTTCCGAACGACTAAAGGGTATTTTTTCGCCTCCCGGCGCGTTGGACTACAGCACGGGCGGCGATCGTTTCCTCAGGCCGACGTCGCTGCCTGAACTCTTTACGGCGCTGGCGGAGAATCCGAAGGCGACGCTCGTGGCGGGAGCGACCGAGATCGGCGTGGACGTGACCAAGAAGTTCAAGGCGTTCCCTTTCCTGGTCTCGACCGACGCCGTGCCCGAGCTGACGCGGATCGTCAAGACCGACTCCCACTGGAGGATCGGCGGCTCCGCAACCCTTACGGCCATCGAGGACGCCATCGCCGGCGAATTCCCATCGCTCGGGAAGATGCTAAGGGTTTTCGCGGCAAGGCAGATTCGGAACCGGGCGACCCTAGGGGGAAACATCGCCACGGCGTCGCCGATCGGCGACAGCCCGCCCGTACTTCTCTCGCTCGATGCGGAACTCGTCCTTGCCACGGCGGCCGGCGAGAGGACCGTGGCCCTTTCCGACTTTTTCACGGGTTACAGGAAGACCCTTCTCGCGGCGGGCGAGATCATCCGTGAGATCCTGCTTCCGCGGGCGGCCCTTGCGGAGGGCACCGCGCGACGCTCGGATTTCTACAAGGTTTCCAAGCGACGCGAGCTCGACATCAGCATTGTGGCCGCGGCTTTCTCGGTCGACATAGACGCCGGCGATATAGTGCGCCGTGCCCGGATCAGTTACGGCGGCGTCGCGGCGACGCCTGTGCGCGCCCGCAATGCGGAGGCTGCCCTTGTGGGTCGAAAGCTTTCCGAGGCCGGCCCGGATGTCTCGCGCATCCTTGCCGGGGAATTCAAGCCCATCGACGACGTCCGTTCGGGCGCCGAGTTCAGGCGGGGCCTGATCGTCAGCCTTTGGGAGAAATTTGTCTCGGGTGACACGAGCCTCGCGCAGGACGCGCCCCTTGATTTTGAAAAGGGAGCCGAGCCCCCTGAGGCCGACCCGTCCCGCGCGCTCCGTCACGAGAGCTCGGTGGGACATGTCACCGGGCGCGCGATGTATGCCGACGACACCGCGCAGCGCCGGATCATGCTCGAAATATGGCCGGTGTGTTCCCCTCATGCGCGCGCCCGAATCAGGAGGCGCGACCCTTCGCGGGCACGGGCTATGCCAGGCGTCGAGGTCGTGCTCATGGCCGAGGATATCCCAGGTCATAACCAGGTGGGCACCGGTCATGACGAGCCCCTTTTTGCCGACAAGGAGGTGCTGTATCACGGACAGGTCGTCGCGATCGTCGTCGGCCGGTCGCTTGCGGCATGCCGAGCCGCCGCGGCGGCTGTCGTCGTCGAATATGAACCGCTGCCCCCGCTGCTGGGGATCAAGGAGGCGGTGGCGGCCAAGAGCTTCCATACTCCCCCCCACACGCTGGCGCGCGGCGACGCGGCCGCAGCCCTGGCAAAGGCTCCCCTCACGCTTGAGGGTGAGTTCTCATTTGGCGGCCAGGAGCATTTTTACCTGGAGACTCAGGCTGCATGGGCGGAGACGGGCGAGGGGGGGACCGTTTTTGTGAGCTCATCGACGCAGCACCCCACCGAGATCCAGAGCGTGGTCGGGGACGTCCTTCGGGAAAACAGGAACAAGGTGGTCGTGCAGTCCCCGCGGATGGGCGGCGGCTTCGGGGGCAAGGAGACCCAGGGCAACGCGTTTGCGGCCATGGTCGCACTTGCCTCGGTCAAGACCGGTCAGCCGGTGAGGATCCAGCTCGACCGCGACCTGGACATGATGCTGACGGGCAAGCGGCACCCGTTCTATTCCCGATTCTCGGTCAGCCACGACAAGGACGGCATGATCCTCGCGGCCGAAGTGGACCTCTTTTCAGACGGAGGATGGTCGCTGGACCTTTCGCAGCCGGTGTTGGACCGCGCGCTCTTCCACCTGGACAACAGCTACTACATCCCGGCTGTGCGGTTCACCGGCCTGATCGCCAAGACAAACGTGGCCTCGAACACGGCCTTCCGCGGATTCGGCGGTCCGCAGGGAATGCTGGTCATGGAGGAGATAGTCGACCGCATTGCGCGGCGCCTGCGGCTGCCTCCCGAGTTGGTGCGGAGCCGCAATCTCTACAGGGGCAGCGGCGAGACAAACACGACCCATTTCCTGCAGGAAATAGGAGACAACCGCCTGCAGACTGTTTGGAAGCAGGTGCAGGAGCAGGCTGCTTTTGAGTCGAGGCGTGCAGCGGTGGACGCATGGAATGAGGCTCATCCGCGTATCAAGCGCGGCCTGGCCGTCACTCCCCTCAAGTTCGGCATCGCTTTCACGCTCACGCATTACAATCAGGCTGGCTCGCTCGTGCTCCTCTATATGGACGGCACGGCCCAGGTGAACCATGGCGGCACGGAAATGGGGCAGGGTCTCCACACCAAGGTGATGGGAGTGGCGATGCGCGAGTTGGGGCTACCGGCTGACAGGATCAGGCTGATGGCCACAGCAACCGACAAGGTTCCAAACACGTCCGCGACGGCGGCCTCTTCCGGGGCGGACCTGAACGGTGCCGCGGTTCGCAATGCGTGCATTATCCTGCGCGACCGTCTGCTCCCAGTCGCGGCGGAGGTCCTCTCAAAAAGGGCTGGCAAGACCGTGTCGCCGTCGGACGTCAGTTTTGCGAACGGAAAGGTCACGGCGCGCGACTGCAGCGCAACGGCCGACATGGCCGATGTGTGCTTCAGGGCCCATGAGAAGAGAGTGAGCATGTCGGCGTCCGGATTCTACACGACGCCCGGCATCCACTGGGACTGGTCCACGGCGTCGGGGAGGCCGTTCCAGTATTTCGCCTGCGGCGCCGCCGTGGCTGAGGTCGAGGTTGACGGCTACAACGGGATGCACCGCGTGCTGAGGATCGACGCCGTTCATGATGTTGGCAGTTCGCTTAACACGGGCATAGATCTCGGACAGATTGAAGGCGGAATCGTCCAGGGGGTCGGCTGGCTCACGCGGGAGGAACTGCTGTGGGACAAGCAGGGACGGCTCATGACCCACAGCGCAAGCACCTACCAGATACCGGCGATCAGCGATGCACCAATAGAAATGCACGTGACGCTTCTCCCCATGGCGACCCAGGACGGGACAATCCACGGGAGCAAGGCCGCAGGCGAACCGCCGCTTATGCTTGCGTTCTCGGTCCGGGAGGCGATTCGCGATGCGGTGGCCTCGTTCGGTTCCGGCGAAGGCGAGGTTCCACTCGCGTCGCCCGCGACGTGCGAGGCGATCTTTGCCGCGATAAGCCGCCGTTTGCCGCAGGCGATCTCACGCTGACCAGCCATGCTTTGCGGGACCTGCGGCACACCCATGTCCGAGGCTTCGGGTTCCTTGTGTCCAAGATGTTCGTTTGGACAGGCCCTGGGATCGCCGACGCACGGAGGCGCAGGGACGTTTGTGGACGGATATGAGCTCCTTTCCGAACTGGGCCGCGGCCACGCCGGCCATGCGGACATCGTTGCAGCCAAGAATATCTTGGCGGCCGGACTGGCCGTGTCTGCGCGCCGAGGCTCACAGGAGCCGTTGAAACGCGAACCAGCCCGCCTACGCCGCCTATCTCGGCGGCGAGCGGGAATCCCGGCCCTTTAGGGCCGGGAGGATGTCAACCTGCTACTTGGAGTCGGTCGCGCTCGGAAACAAGCTGCGCCGCTATGCTGATCGCGATCTCGTGGGGATGGTTCGTCCCGAAGTCCATTCCCACCGGACAGTGAAACCCGGCAGCCTGCTCCTTGGTAAGGCCATCCGATATCAATTCGCCGCGAAGGATCTTCGCCTTCGAGTCGCTCCCAATGACGCCGATGAAGGGAAACTGCCTCGTGGAGAGGGCCCTCCGCAGGATGGGACGGTCCGTCGCGTGGCCCATGGTCATGACGAGGAGAAAGGTATTTTCGTCGAGCGACGGGACAACGGCCTCAGGCGACTCGGAATGGACCACGCGGAGGTTCTGCGAGCTTTGGAGCCGATTGAGCCACTCCTTTCGCGAGTCCACGACGGTGATGCGGGCCGGCAGGGGAGTGAGCACGGGAACAAGTGCCTGGCCGATATGCCCGGCGCCGAAGACGGCAATGTTCCAGCTCCCGGGTCCGAAATGCGGCTCAAAGTAGAACTTCACCGAGCCGCCGCATGTCATCCCCACGTCCCCCTTGAGCGTCCAAGATACAAAGCGGGGCTTCGCGTCGCCATTTGACAGCGCCTCCGACGCCAGCTTCAGCGCGGCGGCCTCGACTTTGCCCCCGCCGACGGTGCCGCTGTGAAGGCCGTCAGCCGTGACGATCATCTTGGCGGCTGCATCCTGGGGCGTGCTGCCGACGGCCTCGACGAGCGTCACGAGGACGAATGATTTGCCTTCGTTCTCGAGCAGCACGACGTGCTCGTAGATGGTCACACGAGGCCGAGCTTCATCTTGCCCTCTTCGCTGATCATCGACTGGTTCCAGGGCGGATCCCACGTGATCCGGACGTCGGCGTCGCCGACCCCGGGAACGAGGAGTATCTTCCCCTTCGCGTCCTCCGCGATTGCGGGGCCCATGCCGCATCCGGGAGCGGTGAGTGTCATCGCGATGTTAACCTTGAATGCATTGTCCGGATTTTTCTCGACGTCCATCGAGTACACAAGCCCCAGGTCCACGATGTTGACCGGTATTTCGGGGTCGTAGACGCGGCGGAGCTGGTCCCAAAGTGCCTCGGGATTGGGCGCGCCGTCCGCGAGGGTCGAGGCGTCCACAGAATGGTCGGCCACCTTTTCGCCCAGTGCGTCGCCGTCCTTTCCGTCGATCCGGAACAGGCCGCTGTCCGTTTGCACGGTGTAGCTGCCCCCGAGGGTCTGGTGGATCTGTATCTTTGTCCCGACCGGCAGCGTGTGCTTGTCGCCGGAGGGGATCTGGGTCACGGAAATCTCCCGTGAGAGCGTGCGTTCTCGGTTCGCGGGCGTCATGGAGGGCGAGCGTCAGGCGCCGAAGCGCTCCCGGATGAGCGCACGGAGCGCCGCGTGGATCTCCTCGCTCTCGAGGCGGTTCAGCACCTCCTCGAAGAAACCGAAGATCAACAGTTCGTTCGCGGCCTTTGGGGGAATGCCACGCGATTTCAGGTAGAACTCCTGCTCGGGATCGATGCGCGAACTCGTGGCGCCATGCGTGCAGCGGACGTCATTCGCCTGTATCTCCAGGCCGGGAAGCGAGTTGGACTCGGCGTCGTCGCTCAGCATCAGGTTCCGGTTGCTCTGGTAGGCATCGGTCTTTTGCGCGTCCGGATCGACGACGATGAGGCCCGAGAAGATCGTCCGCGACTTGTCGAGCAGGGCGTTCTTGTAGAGGAGGTCGGACTTGGTGTTCGGCGCCTGGTGGATCTGCAGCGTCCTCTGGTCGAACTCCCTGGCGCCGCTTGCCACGGTCACGGCGAGCATCTCCGAAAACCCGCCGGGAGCTTGGAGTTGGCTGAGGGACTCGTGACGCGCCTGCCGGGCGCCCAGGTGCACGTTGAGGGACTGGACTCGTGCATCCCTGCGGACGACGGTCGAATTGAACTGGAGCGAAAGGGACTCGAGCGACCAGCACTGAGCGGCCGAGTACGCGATCTTGGCCCCATGTCCGGCGTAAAGGTCGTTTGCCCCGCATGCGAACTGGCGCGACTCATCGTCCGAAACGAAATAGTCGATGACGGTGACGCGGGCGTTATCCTCCGCGATCACCAGCGTGTGCGGGAATACCGCGGTGCCGGCGCCGGACGCCGCGTGGACGACGATGATGGGGTTCTCCACCTCGACGCCGCGCGGGACGTGGATGAATGCGCCGTCCGCGACAAAGGCCTCATGGAGCGCCGCAAACTTCGCGGAGCCAAGCTTCTGCGGCTGAGCCATGAAATGCTCACGCAGAAGGTCGGGATGCTGGACGATGGCATCGGACAGCGTCGACACGGTGACTCCCCTGGCGGCGAGTTCCCCTGAACCCGGCACGGCCCCGCAGGAGCGGCCATTCAGGAAAGCGAGCGTTGCCGACGCCTTTACGTCGAGGGCCAGTCGTGGAATCCCGTTCGCTGGCAACGCCGAGGCCATCGGGGCAAAACCCTCAAGCTTGATCCCGGAAAGGTTGCTGAAGCGCCATCCCTCGTCGGTACGGCTGGGCATCGGGAGCGCCTCGAAGCGCGAGTAGGCCGAGCGCTTGCGCTCCAGCCACCAGGATGGGGCGCCCGAGAGCCCGGCTAGGTGCTTAGCGAAAACCTCGGGTGTGAATCCGCCAACGAGGTCGGTGGTGGCTGTTTCAGTTGCGGTTGCGGCCATGGCTCAGCCGACGCTCCCTTCCATTTCAAGGTCGATGAGGCGCTTGAGCTCCACTGAGTATTCCATCGGGAACTGCCGGGCCAGGTCGTTGATGAATCCATTGACGGAGAGGCTCATCGCCTGCCCCTCCGTGAGGCCGCGCTGCTGCATGTAGAAGATCTGGTCGGCGCTCACCTTCGAGACGCTCGCCTCGTGCTGCACGGCGTGGCTGTCACCGCGAACGGTGATGGCGGGATAGGTGTCGGTGCGGCTGTTGGTGTTGATAAGGAGCGCGTCGCACTCGGTGTTGTTCTTGCAGCCCTTGAGATGCCTCGGGATATGGACAATCCCGCGGTAGGTCGCCCGCCCCTGTCCGACGGATATCGACTTCGAGACTACGGTGGAGGTCGTCTCGTCGGCCGCGTGGACCATCTTCGCACCCGTGTCCTGATGCTGGCCGTCGTTCGCAAGCGCGATGGAGATCACCTCGCCCCGGGCCTTGCGGCCCTTCAGGACAACGCCGGGATATTTCATCGTGAGCCTGCTGCCGATGTTGCAGTCGATCCACTTGATTTCCGCCTCCTCGTGCGCGAGTCCGCGCTTGGTGACCAGGTTGAACACATTTGAAGACCAATTCTGGACGGTGATGTACTGGATCTTGGCGCCCTTCAGGGCGACCAGCTCGACGACCGCGCTGTGGAGCGTTGCCGTGGAGAACTTGGGCGCGGTGCAGCCCTCCATGTAGGTGAGCTCGGCTCCCTCGTCGCAGATGATGAGAGTCCGCTCGAACTGCCCGAAGTTCTCGGCGTTGATCCTAAAGTAGGCCTGGAGCGGGTGTGAGACCTTCACTCCAGGCGGCACGTAGATGAACGAGCCGCCCGAGAACACGGCGCTGTTCAGCGCGGAGAACTTGTTGTCTCCCGTGGGGATGACCTTGCCAAAATACTTCCGGAATATCTCGGGATGCTCCCGCAGGCCCTCCGTCGAGTTGACGAAGATGACGCCCTGCTTGGAGACAGCCTCCTTGATGTTCGAATAGGCAGCCTCGGAATCGAACTGTGCCTCCACGCCCGCGAGGAACTTGCGCTCCTGCTCCGGGATTCCGAGGCGCTCGAACGTGCGCTTGATGTCTTCCGGCACCTCGTCCCACGTGCGCTTCGGCTTCAGGCCCCGCGAGAGGTAGTACCGGATCTTGTCAAAGTTGATGTTTTCCAGGTCCTTGGTCGCCCAGTGGGTGGGAAGGGGCTTGGAGAAAAAGGTCTTGAGCGCGTTCTGGCGGAAATCATGAAGCCACGACGCCTCCTTCTTCACCGAGGAGATGTAGTCGACTGTGCGCTCGTTCAGGCCGGTGCCCGCGTCGTAGTCGTACGTCATGTCGTACTTGAAGTTGCCGGAGGACTGGTCGATCCCGGAGACCGGGTTCTCGACGGTCGCCTCTAGTGTGTCGGTGATGTCGGACATGATGATTTTTCCCGTTCAGGCGTTTGCAAACTCCTGCTTGACCCATTCGTAGCCCTTGGACTCGAGCTCCAGCGCGAGCGACTTGTCGCCACTCTTAACGATCCGACCGTCTATCATGACGTGGACGTGGTCGGGGATGATGTAGCTCAGCAGGCGCTGGTAGTGTGTGATGAGGAGGATGCCCAGGTTCGGTCCCCGCAGGTGATTCACCCCGTCCGAGACGACGCGCAGCGCGTCGATGTCGAGGCCGGAGTCCGTCTCGTCCATCAGCGCGAAGCGGGGCTCGAGCATGGCCATCTGCAGTATCTCGCTTCGCTTCTTTTCACCGCCCGAGAAACCCTCGTTGACGGATCTCGAGGTGAACTTCCGGTCAATCTGGAGAAGGTCCATCTTCTGGTAGAGCCGCTTGTAGTAGCCCGAGGCGTCGATCTCCTCGCCCTCGGCCATCCGCGCCTGGATCGCCGCGCGTAGGAAGTTCGCCATGCTGACGCCGGGGATTTCGCTCGGGTACTGGAATGCGAGGAATATTCCCTCGCGGGCCCGCTCGTCGGACTCCATCTCCAGGATGGACTTCCCGTCGATCAGCACGTCGCCCTCGCTGATCAGGTAGTCGGGGTGCCCGGCAATCGCCTTGGCCATCGTGGATTTCCCGGTGCCGTTCGGCCCCATGACGGCATGGATCTCGCCGGTATTGATTGTCAGGGTGACGCCCTTGACGATTTCCTTGTCCCCGGTGGAGACGTGCAGGTTCTTGATTTCGAGTGAGGACATTTACAGATAGGGAAAGGGTGCGGTGTTCAGGACTTGGCCGGCGCGTTGCCGCGGAAGATGATCTCGACCGAGGCGGCGTCAAAATTGGGCGGCAGGACGGACTTAACTTGGTCAAGGAGGCCCGCAGGCAGGTCGATGTCGTGGGTCGCCCCCGTCAGCTCATCATGGAAATGGGCATGCGGATGAAGGTTCGGGCAGTACCTGGTGGGCCCGCGCTCGAAGTTTACGGCCCGGACAAGGTCGCATTGGACCAACGTCTCCAGGCAATTATAGACTGTCGCCAGCGAGATCATCGGCATTTCCGGTTTCGCACGGGCGAACACGTCCTCGGCCGTGGGATGGTCGCGCTTTTTCAGGAGAACGCTGTAAATCACCTCGCGCTGGGGGGTGGAGCGGAGCCCGCTGTCGGAAAGACGCTGGGCGAGGGCCTCTGAGCTATCGGTATTGGAGACCATGGAAAGAAAAGTGGTTAATGACAGTTAATTGGAATGGTACCGAGTTTCAACAAGGAATAAGAATCATTCTAAATATGCATGTTAATATCATGAATATCAATTAGTTACTTGCCTAGGAAGCAACCTGAAGGCACCAATGCCACGGCTCATATATGAAGCCCTGCGCATTGTCCCGGGGGTAGGAGAGCTTGAATCCAAATTCATCCGCGTGGCCCTTCAGCCATCGGAATGCTGGCGTGAGTGCAAAATCCTGGGTCAATGGCGGTTCGTCCGGAACACCCATATCGATCGCGCGGCCCGTGTGATGCTCGCTGTAGCCCGGAGCCGCGATCGTCCGCAGGACCGCGTCAAGAGTTTCGCCTGCAAGGACCTTCCGATGGATGATCTCCGATTGGCGTTCGATGCTCCGGAATCCGGAAATCGCGAGAAGCACAATCCCCTCACGGGAAGCTGCGTCCCGCATTCTCATCCACGCGGCCGCAGTCCCGGACGTCAGGCGGATTTCCCTGCCGGCAGACCCGGATGGGACGGCGACAAGCTCGGTCGCCTCGACGTGGAACTCCAGGCATCGTTTCGCGGCGTAATCCGCCGGTATTTCGAGCCGGTCGCTCACCTCGTGGGACAATATTCGCGCAGCCTCCATGCTTTCCCAACTTAAAGCTATCCGCCGTGCTCAGCAAGCCAGCGCTCCGCATCGATCGCCGCCTGGCACCCCATGCCTGCCGCGGTGATCGCCTGGCGGTACACGTGGTCCGCGCAGTCACCCGCCACGTAGACTCCCGGAATATTAGTCCTCACCTGGGACCCCTGGACAGGTTTAAAATAACCGTTCTCGTCGACGTCAAGCGCCACGGAAAAAGGCTGGGAATTCGGGACGTGACCGATCGCGACAAAGACCCCCTTCACGGGCAGAACCGACTCCTTTCCCGTCTTCACGCAAAGGATCTTCAAGCCGCTGACAGCTCCCTCGGGGACGCCGAGGACCTCGACCGGGATGGTGTCCCACACCATCTGAATCTTCTCATGGGACGTGGCGCGGTCGGCCATGATCTTGGACGCGCGCAGCGAATCCCTGCGGTGGACGAAATAGACCTTGCTCGCGAACCGCGTGAGAAAAAGGGCCTCCTCCGCGGCGCTGTCGCCGCCGCCGATGACCGCGACCTCCATCTTCTTGTAGAAGGCCCCGTCGCAGGTGGCACAGGTCGTGACGCCCTTGCCGCCGTACAGCTCCTTCTCTCCGGGAATCCCGGTCATCCTCGGGGAGGCGCCCGTGGCGATGATGACTGTCTTCGCGAGGACAGTCCGGTCCCCGCACACGAGCTTGCGCGGCATCGATGAGAAATCGACGGAGTGGACAAGCGCCTGCTCGAAGCGCGTCCCGAACCTGGCCGCCTGCTTCCGCAGGCTGTCCATCAGGTGGAACCCGTCGACGCCCTCCGGGAATCCCGGAAAGTTCTCAACCTCGCTGGTCGTCGTGAGCTGTCCGCCGGGCAGCGGTCCCTCGATCACGAGGGGATTCAGGCTGGCGCGTGCCGTGTAGATGGCGGCCGTGAGGCCGGCGCAGCCGGTCCCTATGATGACGACGTTCTCAACGTGATGCTTGGACATGTTTGAAGTGGCACAAACACAGAGATGCAGACTCCCCGCAGTGCAACCCCGGATATGTAACTAAGTGGAAGGGATTACTGGCGAGCCGGTTACGGCGCGGCGCGCCTCACCAACCGCGGAGGCGCTTGATTTTCAGCTCCTGATAGAGATTCGGCGAGAGCTCCTGGAGGAATCGGCTCGGGGAAAGCATCATTCCGCCCGGCCCCGGCCTTGAGGCTATCTTGGGGAAGCTCAGGTAGAGCTCGTTCCTGGCCCGCGTGACGGCGACATAAAAGAGCCGCCTCTCCTCCTCGACGTCGCCCGCCTCGATGGAACGGCGTCCCGGGAACTGCCCATCCGCCAGGCCGATCAGGAAGACGACGTCGTACTCGAGGCCCTTGGCCTGGTGAACCGTCGTGAGCTTCATGGCGTCGGAATCAGGGTCGACGTTGCGGTCGCTTGTCTCGCTGTTGAGAAGGAGGATCTGCGCCAGGAAATCCTGGGTCTCCTCAAAGCGCTGGGCGAATCCCACGAGTGCGGTCAGTTCCTCGAGGCGGTCGGTGTAGTCCGCGTAGGCGCCCTTCAGGTAGTCGCCGTACCAGCCGTCGATTGCGGTCTCGACAGCGTCCGCGGGCTTGCCGTCCTGCATAGCGTCGGAGACCTGCTTCAGCGAAACCGCGAGCTTCTCCCACTCGTCGCGGGCATTCTTCGGCACCTTTGCCCGGACATCTTCGGCAACAAGCGCGTCGATGAAGTTTTTCTGGTAGTCCTTCGCATAGGCGCGGGCTGCCGCATGGATCTTCTCGGCGCCCTTCTCGCCGACCTTCGGCAGCAGCACCGCGATGCGCGCCCATGCCTGCTCGTCCGCCGGATTGTAGACGAAGCGAAGCAGGGCGACCAGGTCGCGGATATGCTGGCGCTCGAAGAACTTCACGCCGCTCGTGATGTGGTACGGGATTCCGGCCCGGGCGAGTGCGATCTGGGTCTCCACCGCGATGAAGTGGGAGCGGTAGAGGACGGCGATGCTGCTGAGCGACACGCCCTCGTCCTCGTGGAGCGAGCGCACCCGCTTCACCACGAAGTCGGCCTGCTCACGATCGTCCATCGCCTGCACGATGTACGGCTTTTCCATGTGGCCGCGCGCCGCCCTCAGCTCCTTGTCGAAGTGCCGACCCTTCGGCTGCGCCATGAGGACGCCGTTGGCGAGGTTCAGGATCTCCGGTGTCGAGCGGTAGTTGGTCTCGATCCTGTGGATGACGGTCCCGGGATGGCGCTCGGGAAACGACATGATGTTCTCGAAGTTCGCGCCGCGCCACGAATAGATGCACTGCGCGTCGTCACCCACCGCCATCACCCGGTGGTGGGCGCCGATCCTGTCGACTATCTGCGCCTGGAGCGTGTTGGTGTCCTGGTACTCGTCGACCAGGACATGCCGGAACCTCTCCGTGAAATACGACGACACCTCGGGCGCCTGCTTCAGAAGCGCCAGCCAATGCTCCAGCAGGTCGTCGTAGTCGCAGACCTTCTGCTCGCGCTTCCTGAGATCATACGCATTGGCAAATCCCGGGAGCCGCTCGCTGATGTCGGAATAGTGCGGGAAATATTTGTCGACCGTCGCCTCGACCGTCAGCTGCGTGTTGCGCGCGAGGGAGATGATGCCGAAGAGAGGGCCCGGCCTGGGCCTTGTCTTGTCCTTGAAGAAGGCCTTGTCCTGCGACTCGACGACCTGCTTCAGGAGCCGCTCGGCCTCCTCGGCGTCCAGGATGGTGAATGTTTTCGCAAGGCCGATCGCCTCGCCGAACATCCGGAGGGCACGGTGCCCGATCGAGTGGAATGTCCCTCCCCAGAACCGCTTCGGCTCGATCCCGGTCAGCTCCTGCACCCGGTAGAGCATCTCCTTCGCCGCCTTGTTCGTGAAGGTGAGGAGCAGGATCTCGCCGGGTCGGACGCCCTGGGAGAGGAGATAGGCCACCCGGTATGTCAGGGTGCGGGTCTTCCCTGAGCCGGCGCCCGCGAGGACCAGCAGGGGGCCCGGCTCCGCCGTGACCGCCGCGAACTGATCCCCGTTCAGCTGCGCCTTGAAGTCGATCTGCGGGACGGATTCAGGGGAGGGTATCGGGTCCAGGGCAAGGTCCATGAATGCGCAGTTGTGGGACTATGCCGGCTCCGGGGCGAGCTTCGCCGTCCTGGCCTCGGGACCGACGACGGCCACGATCGCCAGGGTGACGGCGGCCACAGCCACGACCCTGCTGAGCGCGAACGAGTAATCGTTGCCCCGGCTCTCGGCGAGGGTGGCCTCAAGCGGGCCGATCATGGACGCCCCAAGGTTGCCCAGCTGGTAGGCGAGGCCCGGGAACGTCCCCCTGACCGCCGCCGGGGAGAGCTCATTCAGATGCGCCGGCACGACTCCCCAGGCCCCCTGCGCCGCGAACTGGATGAAAAATGCGCCCGCCGCGACCGTCGCGACCGATCCGGCGCCTATCCAGAAGGGGATCATCGGGATCGCGAGGAGGGCGCCCGCCGCAATCGCCCTCCTCCTTCCGATACTCTGCGAAAGGGCCCCGAAGAGTATCCCGCCCGTGATGGCGCCCACATTGTAGATGACTGCGATCCTCGTCACCGTTCCCAGGTGCAGGCCGCGCTGCTTCTCGAGGAATCCGCTTGGGTAAAGGTCCTGGGTGCCGTGACTGAATGAGTTGAACGCGGTCATGAGAATGACCATGTAGAGGAACAGCGGCCAGCGCTCGCGGACGGCGGCGACTATGCCTCCCGAGGCGGGCGCCGCGGCGTCCCTCGGCTTCGCGTGTTCCTCGATCCACGCGGGCGACTCCCGCACCCCGAGACGGATGAAGATGAGGAGCACGGCCGGTATCGCCCCGATGAAAAACATGCCGCGCCAGCCGAGGTACGGATAGGCGAGGCCGTTGACGAGCACCGCCAGGAGATAGCCCGCGGGATAGCCCTGCTGGAGGATGCCGGATAGGAGGCCCCGGCTCTTGGCCGGGACCGACTCCATCGCCAGCGAGGCGCCGACGCCCCATTCCCCGCCCATGCCAATCCCGAAGATCGCGCGCAGGACAAAGAACACCGTGAGTGACGGCGCGAACCCCGACAGGAGCTCGACGACGGCGTAGAGGAGGATGCTCCCCATCAGGGCCGGCCGCCGGCCATACCGATCGGCGATGAGCCCGAAGAAAAGCGCCCCCACAGGGCGCATCGCGAGCGTCAGGAAGAGGGCGTAGGTGACCACGCTCAGCTTCGTGTGGAATTCGTCGGCGATGTGCCCCGCCACCATGACAAGGAGGAAGTAGTCGAACGCGTCCAGCATCCATCCAAGGAAAGCGGCGCTGAACGCGCGCCACTGCGGCCCGGTAATTCCGCGCAGCTGTCCGAATGGATTCACAGGAGCGCGAGGTCGCTGCGGTGGACGACCTCGATCCTCTTCCTCGAAGGATGAAGCGCCCTGACCTCGTCGCCCTTTTTTCCCGCGAGCGCCGGGATGTCGTCGGAGGCGAACGACGACTTGCCGCGGGCGATCACGGATCCGTCGGGACCCGCAATGTCAATCACATCGCCCGCCGAGAAATCCCCGGTGGAGCCCGTGACGCCGACCGCGAGCAGGCTGCGACCCTGTTCCCTCAGCACCGGCACGGCGCAGGCGTTGATCAGGATCGTTCCCGAGGGCCTCTGGAAGTACGCGAGCCAGCTCTTTCTCGCCTCAAGCGGGAGCCCGCTCGGCACGAAGAACGTCCCGGGGCCGGTGCCCGCCAGCAGTCGCGCGATGATGTCGGGCTCGGCCCCGCTTGCAATGAAGACGCCGCAGCCGGATTTTGTCGCCAGCTTAGCCGCGGAAAGCTTGCTCACCATCCCGCCGACCGCAGTCGCGCTTGTGGTCCCGCCGGCCATGGCCTCGATCTCGGGCGTGATTCTGTCGACGACGGGCACGACTCGCCCGGTGCCCTTCATGTCGACGAGCCCGGGAGCCGTGGAGAGGATGAGGAGGAGCTGGGCGCCAACCAGGCTGGCAACCATCGCCGAAAGCGTGTCGTTGTCGCCGAACCCGCCGCCCGGCTTGTCGATCTCGGCCGAGCTCACGGTGTCATTCTCGTTGATGATCGGGACGGCGCCGTAGCCGATCACCTGGGAGAGCGTTTCCTTGACCCCAAGGTAGCGCGCCCGGGCCCGCAGGTCCTCGTGGGTCAGGAGGACCTGGGCGACCGTGATCCCGTGAGGCGCGAACCCCGCCTGCCACGTCTCCATGAGAAGGCTCTGGCCGACCGCGGCGCAGGCCTGCTTGCGCGCGGTCTCGGACGGCCGGCGGGGGAGCGCGAGGCGCCCCATCCCGAGGCCGACCGCTCCCGAGGAAACGACAAACACCTCCGTCCCGGACACCCGCAGCGAGGCGATCTGCTCGCAGACGGACGCAATCCTCGCCGTGTTGAGCTTCCCGACGCCGGACGTCAGCACGCCGGTGCCCAGCTTGACGATCACCCGCGCCGGCCTTTTTCGGGGCGTCAGCATGCCGCCGTCGCTCACACTGCGAGAAGTTCCTTCTCCTTCGCGCTATAGTGCTCGCCAATGTCCTTGATGGCCTTGTCGGTCGCAGCCTGGATATCCTTCTCGAGCCGCTTCGCCTCGTCCTCGGGAAGCTTCGCCTTTTTCACTGACTCCATGACGTCGCGCCTGACATTGCGGATGTGGACACGGCCCTCCTCGGCGATGCGCGAGGCGGTCTTCACGAATTCCTGGCGGCGCTCGCGGCTCATGTCCGGAAGCGGGACGCGCACGATCTTCCCGTCAACGACGGGATTGAAGCCGAGGTTGGCCACCTGGATCGCCTTCTCGATGGCCTTCGTGAGGCTGGCGTCCCATGGCTGGATCTGGATCATCCGGGAATCGGGCGTCGTTATCGCGGCGCATTCCTTGAGGCGCATCTGGGAGCCATAGGCCTCGACCATGACACCCTCCACCATCACGGGCGTGGCCTTGCCGGTGTGGATCGACGAGAATTCGTGGAGGGTGAAGTCCAAGGCCTTCTTCATCTTGGCATTGGCCTCGTTCAGCAGGGGATGGGACATGGGAATCTTGGGTTGGGGTTCGGCTCAGGCGTGGACCAGCGTTCCGACCTTCTTGCCGGTGACGCCCCTGAGGATCGCATGGTCCTCGTGCAGGTCCAGCACCAGGATCGGCACGTGGTTGTCCAGGCAGAGGGAGAATGCCGTCGAGTCCATCACCTTGAGGCGCTGCTTCAGTGCGTCGATGAACGTGATCTCGTCGTACTTGACCGCATCGTCGTGCTTTTTTGGATCCTTGTCGTAGATGCCGTCGACCTTCGTCGCCTTCACGATGATGTCGGCGCGCATTTCGGAGGCGCGCAGCGCCGCGGTTGTGTCGGTCGAGAAGTACGGATTGCCCGTGCCCGCCACAAATATGACCACGCGGCCCTTCTCAAGGTGGCGGATGGCGCGGCGCAGGATGAAGGGCTCGGCGATCTGGTTCATCGGAATCGCGCTCTGCACGCGGGTCATGACCCCCATTTTCTCGAGGCGGTCCATGATCGCCATCCCGTTGATGACCGTCGCCAGCATGCCCATGTAGTCGCCCGTCGTCCGGTCGACACCGCGCTTCTCCCCCGTGAGGCCCCTGAAGATGTTGCCGCCGCCTATGACCACGCAGATCTGGACGCCGAGGTCGTGGATCTCCTTCACCTGCTTGCAGGTGCGTTCCAGGGCATCCGCGTCGATGGGATCGCCCGTCTTTTCGCCGCGCAGGAGCTCACCGGAGAGCTTGAGGATGATACGCTTGTATTTCACCCTGGGATCCACGGGTAGGGGTGCGTGCATGGGACGGATGAAACGGTTGGGCAAATAGGGCGTCAACTCCCCAGTGCAAAGGGGCTCGATTACGCCATTGACGGGGTTACTGTCCGGGCGGCACGTTCCTAAGTTCCAATTTTGCCTGGTGGTGTAATGGTAGCACCGGTGACTTTGACTCACCTAGTCCTGGTTCGAATCCAGGCCGGGCAGCCAATTGGCTAGTAGATGCTTACGCGTAGGGATGGCTTCCAACGTCCGATGTTATTGCGGGCACGAATGGAGTTCGGTTCACCAGCCTACCGGGTACCGTTTTCGGGCGTTGGTCGCAGACGTGGACCCATATGTTGGACCCGCTGCCGATAACACGCTCGGGCCGGGATCCCACACCTTTCCCGCCGGAACCACATCTTGCTACACGGAACTCCCGGCAATAGCCTTATCCCGATGTAGAGGGCTCATTGGCGAACTCCTGACCCTTATGAAAACTCACCGCGCGTTTCAAGTTACCTCGTGGCTGATTGGAGGTTGCGGCCTGTTTCTGGGGTCCAAGCCGATTGCCGCGTCAGCTGTCGAAAGCACCGTCGGCGTCACCGCCGTGTCATCGCAGGTGAACAAGGAATACGTCCGCGCAACGCTACCCGACGGCTCGATCCGGCCGGAAGAATACGCCTTCGGGGAAGGCGGTCGATCGGACGCGCCCTTTCGTGATGCATCGATCCAGAAACTGAGTTTCATGGATGTGGCGAGGGTCATCTCAACACAGCTCAAGAACCAGAGTTACATTCCGGCCAAGAGCCTGGACTCGGAAAAACTCCTCATCATGCTCTATTGGGGAACGACGACACGTCCCGATGAGGTTTCCACGACCTCCGGCCACGTGTTTAATGCGTCTGGAAATGGCGCCATGCTATACATGGATAACATTCAACGAGACCTTCTCGACTATAAGAACGCAAAGATTCTGGGCTACAACATCGAGGGAACGATTGAATCGGACTTCGGAAACTTCTTCACCACTTCCGGGATGACCGGCTTGCTTCAGGCCGAGTTGATTTCGGAGCTCGAGGACAACCGATATTTTGTGGTGTTGATGGCGTACGACTTCCAGCTGCTGCGCCGGCAGAATAAACACAAGATGCTTTGGCAAACCCGATTCAGCATCAATGAAGCCCAAAATCACTTCGACCGGGCACTGCCGGCGATGGCGCAGTATGCGTCACGGTATTTCGGTCAGGACAGCCATGGCTTGTTGAGGACGCATGTCCCAGACGGACAGGTCAAAGTGGGCGAGCCGAAATCCGTCGGCGAAACAGGAATGCCGGAGTAACCGCCCGCTTCCCGCGTGGAGGCCCGGCACAACATATCGTCCTAATGAACCGCGCTAACAATGGCGCGGCTCCTGCCCCGCAGGGGCGTGCCTGAGGCAAGCGTCGGTTCCGTTAGTTGTATTGGTTGGGCTCTTTCAAACCTTCGTTCTCTCTAGAGATATAACGAAACGAGAGGCTTCGGCGTCGAATTCGGATCCGCTGCGGGGTGTCCCGCTTCTGCCGGGACGAATGGTCTGCAGGTGACGTGGGGTCAATCGCGGCGCTCGGGAGGTGAGCCGGAGATGGGAGGCGGCATCGCCGGCTCCAGCGCGATATTCTTGAATGTCGGGCCTGACCAGGCCAGGTGAAGGCTTGCCCCGCCGGTGGCGTGCACATAGCGCACGGTGACCGGGTAGATTTTGTTCGCCTCCAGGGTCATGGTCCCCTCGGAAACACCGCGTCCGGCATCGTGCTTGGCGAGGAGGGGCGCGCCATCAATCAGGAGATCAACGCGACCGTCGGAATCGGCGGAAAAGGTGTACGACCCATCGGCGGGAACCTTGATGAGGCCCTTGTACTGGACGGAGAAGTTCTCCCTGGGCACGCCTGCTGAGGCGTCGGGAGATCCGACTCCGGCCTCATCCGTGAGGTCGAAGTCGATCCCGGGGGTCACCGAGGTCTTGGCCAGGTGGGTAAACGTGTCGTCCTTGTAGTAGTTGACCGCGAAGAAATTCGTCCGGTCGAACCGCTCGGGCCCGAGGAGCGCCCTCGCGTCCCCGAGCGACCACGGATGCCCGTCGGGATAGACGATGCCGTGGAACGGCGTGGGCGTTTCATCCTTCCTGGGATGCTTGGGATCGTCGCCCCATGCGAAGCGGCAGTTGTCCCTCCCAATTCCGAATTCCCACATGATGTAGCCGACCTTGCCCTTGTAGTGCGCGACGATGCCCGGGACGCTTTGCTTCTGGCGGTTCATGCACTCCGTGCACAGGGAAAAGGCATCCCCGGAAATCGCATAGCCGCCATATTCATGCCAGGAGGGAAAGTCCGAGAAGGGGCCGCCTGAGAACTCCTTGCCGGTGGCCGTGACGGGGATCGCGGTGTCCGCCTGCTTGATCCAGCCCATCGCGTCCCGCTCGAGCCTCACGGTCGCCTCGGACTTGTTGGGCTCATTGTAGATCTCCCAGAAGGCGACGCGCGGGTCGGCCCTGTGGGCGTTGACGATGTCCTGCACATAGGCCCGCAGCCCGGCCTTGTGCTGTTCGTAGTGGTTTCGAACCTCATCGCCCGGACACACCAGCCACCTGCTGTTGTGGACGCCGGGAACCGGGGCGGGGTATTTGTAGTCCGCGGAAAGAAGGTCCTGAGGGGGCTGGTTCCAGCAGTCATCGAAAAACACGAACTCGGTCCTTATCCCGTACTTGTCCGCCCTCTGCAGGAAATCCTCGATGCTTGCCAGGAAGGCGGCCTTCTTTTTCAGGTAGACATAGTAGTGAAGGTAAACCCTGACCAAGTTGATGCCGTAGGTGGACGCATAGTGGAGCTCGCGGTCGTTGACAACCGAGTCGTACTCGTCCCACTGCTGCGCCTCATTCACGCAGTTGGTCGGGACGAAAACGGCCCCCTGCACCCACGTCCAGTCGCGGGGGTGGGCCGCGCGCGATTCCGCCTCTGCGCCGGGCCCGGGTGGCGGGACGGTCTTCGGTGCGGCGCAGCCGCCAAGGAGGCAAAGGAGGAGGACCTTGATCGCGTTTTTCATGCTCAATTGGAAAATGGGAAGGGGGGCGTTCCGCAATGTCGGACTGCGGATCGTGCCGGAAAAGCGGCGCCCGCCAAACCCGATGTCATGGCAGCCGAACGATAAGATGCGCCCTGCCGCGAACCGGGCAGGCGAAGGTGGGTCTAAACCCCATTCAATTCCGCCGGCGCGACAGGCATGATTGCGCGCCACCAACAGTTCAACCCATCCGACATATTCATGAAAGAAGCCGCCCCAATATCCCGCAAGCACTTGATCCGCCTCCTGAACGAGGACCTTTCGCGCGAGTACCAGGCGATTATTGCCTACGTCGTCTACAGCCAGATCATGAAGGGCGCGAAGTTCCAGCATATCGCGGGCGAGCTCGAGAAGCACGCAAAGGAGGAACTGGGCCACGCGATCCTCATCGCGAAGCAGATCGATTACCTGAATGGAACACCCGTTGTGACGCCGAAACCCGTCAGGATGTCCGCGAAGCCCGAGGACATGCTGCGCTTTGACCTCGAGAATGAGCGCGTCACCATCCTCAACTACCGGAAGCGGATCCGCCAGGCGGACGCGATGGGTGAATTCGCCATCAGCGAGATCCTTCGCAGGATAATAGCCGAGGAGCAGGACCACCTGACCGACCTTGCGAACGCGCTAGGCATCGACAATCCGAAGCTGAGTTCCTGAGGGGCCCTCGGGGGCCGCGGGCCGTCACTGATCGGACTTTGCCGCCGGAGCGCTGATGCTGTCGGTGTTTTCCTTCACGACCGCGATCATCTCGTCCATGGTTTCCTTGATCTCCCCGACCTTGGGATGGACCTCCTTGATGAGGTCGTGCTCGATCTTGGAAAGTCTCTCGATCCGCTTTCCCTGCTCGGTGAGCCGGTCGAGGAGCCTGTTCTGCTTCTCCGAGATGCGGTACATCCACCAGAAGCAGACAGCCCAGCAGGCTGTCCCCATCATCGTCAGCCAGAACACAAGGGCGGTTTTGTCCATGAGTGGATCGACCGCGCGACCGCTTTAAGGTTGCGAACAATCACGCCTCTGCCACGGTGGTGGCTTGGCAATGGATTCTGCCTTCGCTCACGCGTAAACCGCCCCATTTTGGGCGCTGATGACTCCTATCGAATTTCCGATATCATCATGCTTACGCGATACATTCTGGTAGCGATGGGCGGCGCGCTTGGCAGCGTGCTGAGGTTTTTCCTTTCCGACTACTTCAACGTGCAGACCGGGGGAATATTTCCTTGGGGGATCATGATCGTCAATGTGACCGGCTCGTTTGCCATTGGATTCATTTTCACGCTCACCCAGCCCGACGGGCGTTGGTTCGCCAGCCCGGCCACGCGGGATTTCCTGATGGTCGGCATCTGCGGCGGCTACACGACATTCTCCTCCTTCAGCCTGAACACCCTCAGCCTGGCGCGGGATGGCGAATGGCTTCGCGCCGGCGGCAACATCGTCGGCTCGGTGGCATTCTGCCTGGTCGCCGTGTGGCTCGGCCATGTCGCCGCCGCCGTTATCAACCAAATGAAAGGTCCCTGACCATGGAAACTCCAACCGACTCCCTGCTTCTGCGAATCTTCATCGGCGAGACCGCGCGCCACGGGCACCAGCCGTTGTACGAGGCAATCGTGCTGAAGGCGCGCGAGATGCACCTTGGGGGCGCCACCGTGTTTCGCGGCGCGATGGGCTACGGAAAATCCAGTCTATTGCACACGACGAAGATCCTGCGCCTGTCCGATGACCTGCCGGTCTTGATCGAAATCGTGGACAGCGAGGAGAAGATCAACGCGTTCATGCCTGCGCTTGGGCAGATGATGCCCGCGGGGCTGGCCACGCTGGACAAGGTGCGGACAATCCATTTCGGCGCCGCGACACCCCACGCCTGAATCCCTGGTCGCGCCCTTTCCGGTGAAAGTCACGCGCATGAAGGTGATCGAGAACGGGCTCGCATGCCGGTGCCCAAACTGCGGCCAACGGACGCTTTTCGTCCCGGGAAGGATATTCAAGGTGAACCCGACCTGCCGGAACTGCGGCCTCACGATAGAGAAGGGGGACGGCGCCTTCCTGGGACCGTTCGTCCTCAACTACACGGCGACCGCATTCGGCTTCATCGTGCCGGTCATCATCTTGTTCACGCTCGGAAAAATTGGCGCGGCCACCGCGCTGGTGCTGTGCTTCGTCGGCGCGCTCGGGCTGCCGCTGCTCCTTTACCGGCTTTCCTGGGGCTGGTGGCTGATGCTGTATTATTTCTTTCTTCCGGACAATCTCCCCGCCAATCTGGAGGGGCGCTGCGAGGACGACGAGTGACGGCCTCAGGGCGGTGAGTGTCGCCATCGGCGCGCAGGCCAAAGAAAGGAAAAACAACATGACAAAGATCATTAAGCAGACAGTCACGATCGGGGCCTCCCCGAAGCGGGTCTACGAGGCGCTCATCGACGAAAAGAGGCACGCGAAGTTCACGGGCGCCAAGGCCGCGATCTCCCGCAAGGTCGGCGGGGCGTTCACCTGCTACGGGTCCTATCTCGGCGGATTCCACGTGGACCTGGTTCCGGGAAAACGCATCGTCCAGGCGTGGCGCTCGAACCACTGGCCGAAGGGCACTTTTTCGATAGCCTCGTTCGCGCTCTCGAAGGCCAAGGGCGGAAAAACAAAGCTGAAGTTCACGCACATGGGAGTTCCGGCCTCCTCGCTCAAGAACATTGGCAAGGGATGGCAACTCTACTACTGGAAGCCCCTCAAGGCTTACCTGGAAAAGTGAGATTTTGGACGGCCTGAAAAATCTTGCGGAGGTCGGCACGACGTTCCTCAAGCTCGGCCTGATTTCCTTTGGGGGGCCGGTCGCCCACCTTGGGTATTTCAGGACGGAGTTTGTAGAGAGGCGCCATTGGCTCGACGACGCGGCCTACGCCGACCTGGTGGCACTATGCCAGTTCCTGCCGGGTCCCGCCAGCAGCCAGGTCGCGTTTGCGCTCGGGATGAGGCGCGCGGGGGCGCCCGGCGGCGTCCTCGCCTCGGTCGCCTTCATGCTGCCTTCGGCCGCGGCGATGATTCTGTTCGCCTACAGCGTCGCCTCCATGGGCGACGTCCGGGACGCAGGCTGGCTCCACGGACTTAAGGTTGCCGCCGTCGCCGTCGTGGCGCTGGCGGTCTGGGGAATGGCCCGCCGGCTCTGCCCGGACTGGCCGCGGCGCATTCTTGCGGCCGCGGCGGCCGCGGTCGCCATTTTCGTGCCGGGCGCCCGCATCCAGGTCGCCGTGATCGCCGGATGCGCCCTCATTGGAATGCTGGCGTGGAGGAGCGAGGCAGTCCCTGAGGCGTCGCCCCGGCGCGGCTTCGGTGGAGTGCACGCCTGGGCCGCGGCATCGCTCATCCTCTTTGGCCTCCTGCTCCTCGTTCTGCCTCTCGCTGCGAAATGGAGCGGCGACAAACCTGTCGCCGTGTTCGACCACTTCTACCGGGCAGGATCCCTCGTGTTCGGCGGCGGCCATGTTGTCCTTCCGCTTCTCAGGTCCGGCTTCGTCGCCCCGGGATGGATCGACGATGGCTCGTTTCTCGCGGGCTACGGCGCCGCGCAGGCGGTTCCAGGCCCTTTGTTCACCTTTGCCGCCTACCTCGGGACGCTGGTCCAGCCGGGATCCCACCGATGGCTAGGCGGCATCCTCGCCCTCTTGGCGATCTTTCTTCCGGGATGGCTCCTTGTCGGAGGGGCCTATCCCTTCTGGCACCTGCTCCGCGGCAAAGGCTGGGCCCAAGGGCTCCTTCAGGGAGCGAACGCGGCTGTGGTCGGGCTTCTCCTTGCTGCGCTTTACCGTCCGGTCTCCACCGAGGGCATCAAAGACCTGCGAGATCTCGCCGGATCGGCTGCTGCGCTGGTTCTTCTGGGGCCGCTGCGGGTTCCGCCGTGGGCGGTCGTCGCACTCATGGCCGCCGCGGGCCAGTGGATTCTGCGCTGAATCCGGCAGAGTTGCTCAGGCCGACTTGCGCGAGAGTCGATGGACCAGGAAATAGTACGCCGCACCGAGCACGAGCGCGGCGCCCGCGGCCCATAGGGTAATTTCGCTAATCTCTCCGTGCATGAGTCGCTGGTCATTGCCCGCTATCTTGGAAACAAATGCGAGAACGGAGCACCAGACAGCCGATCCGAGGACCGTGTAGAGCGAGAATTTCCAATAGTTCATCCTCACGATGCCGGCCGGAATTCCGATCAGGTGCCGCACAACCGGCAGCATGCGCGAAAGGAAGATCCCGAAGCTGCCAAAGCGCTCCGACCAGCGCTCGGACTGCTCGAGTTTCGCGGGCGGTATGAACACCTTTCTGCCGTACTTGACGACAAACGGCCGTCCGGCAACGCGCGCAGCCCAGTACATGAGCGTCGCGCCGATCCAGCTTCCAAGGATGGCGGCAAGGACGATGCCCGTGATCGTCATGGAGCCGCGGCCGGCAACCGCTATCAATACCGCCGGCGGTATGATGACCTCGCTCGGAATGGGGACCACCGAGCTCTCCATGGCCATCAGCAGGATTATGTACGGGTATCCACCCGTTTCCAGCGACCGCTGGTAGGCGTCAAGGAGTGGCTGAAGCAGCGCGTGCAAGCGCCGCTCAGACGTCGGGCTTTGTCTTGCGCAGGCCCTGAACGCGATCGCCCACCTTCCAGTGCCCGCGCTTCTTCAGCAAGTCGATGCGCTCGAAGCGCTTCAAGACGTTGCGCTTGATCACGATGCCGCTGGAACCCTGGAGACTCTTGTGCTGTGACATGACGGATGAAAAGGGACGAAAGTTGGGTGTTTAAGGGTTGGTCAGTTAACTCCCAGACCAACCCAAGACAAGGAGAATTCGACCTTGATTTTCCATCTCTCCTCGTCAATTTCGCTCTTTCCGCAAGGGAAACATCACTTTTATGAGGGACGACTATATCAAACAGGCGCTCGGCAAGATCTTGGATCCCAACATCCTAATCAATGTGGTGTCACGTCGCGTGAAGCAGCTTAAGCGCGGCAACCGGCCCCTGGTCGAATCCCTTGAAAAGCTCACTCCCGAGGATATTGCACTGCGCGAGATCATCGAGGAAAAGATTAGCTTCGAGGCTGGCGAGAACTGACCGCGGTCCGCGCCTTGGGCGCACCCGGCAGCGGTCGTGCGCGGGCCTCGCAAACGACGCTAACCATGGCTGCCCATAAAAAAGAGGCCCCGCGCCTGACTGAGGTCAGGAACTCGAAGGTATTCCGCGACTATGCGGTCGGGGAACGCTTCGAGGCCGGGATCCAGCTGCGCGGGACGGAGGTGAAGTCGATCCGAACGGGCCGCGCCCAAATCAGCGACTCGTTCTGCAGGGTCGAGAAGGAAGAGGTCTGGATGCACGGCGCCCACATCGAGCCCTACGCGTTCGGCAACCTTGAGAACCATGACTCAAAGCGCGTTCGCAAGCTCCTCCTGCACCGGAGCGACATACGAAAGATCGCGGTCGCCATGAACGCGGGCGGCAAGGCGCTCATCCCCCTCAGGATGTACTTCAAGGAGGCCCTCGTGAAGGTCGAGGTCGCACTCTGTACCGGAAAGAAACTTTTCGACAAACGGGAGGACTTGAAGAAAAAGGTGGAGATGCGAGAGGTGAACAGGGCCCTCAGGTCACGCCGAGGATGAAGACCCAGGCCAACTCAGTCGTCGTCCGGGTGCCCGCCAGCACCTCCAACTGCGGTGCGGGCTTCGACACGCTCGGCCTCGCCCTGAATCTCTACAACCGCGTCACGGTCTCAAGGGCCCCGGGCTCCAATCCCGTCCCCGAGCGCCCCGCCGACGGACGCGCGGCGCCGATGGTCGCGGAGGCCGCAATCGCCTTCGCGCGGGCCGCCGGTCACCCTACAGGGGGCTTCCGCTACCGGATAGACGGGAACGTTCCGCCCGCCCGCGGCCTCGGGTCGAGCGTGACCGTGGCCGCAGGCGTCATCGCTGGCCTCGACGCACTTCACGGCTCGTCGATCGGGCGCCACCGCCTCGTCGGCCTAGTATCGGCCATCGAGGGGCATCCGGACAACGCGGGCGCGAGCATCCTCGGCGGATTCTGCGTTTCGCGGACCGATCCGGCGACCGGCGCCTACGTGGATTCGCAGCGTTTCGAGGTTCCTGCGCACGTCGCCTTCGTGGTCGCGTCTCCCCCGGTCGAGTTTGCCACCAAGGAGTCCCGGGGAGCGCTGCCCCCGATGCTGCCCTTTTTTGACGCGGTCAGGAGCATCAATGGGGCGGCTTACCTTGTCGCCGCCTTCGCCTCGGGTGACTACGCCAGGCTGAGCCACGTCGCCGGCGATTTTGTGCACGAGCCGTACCGCCTTCCGCAGATTCCCGGCGGCAGCGACGCGATCGCGGCGGGTGTCGCGGCCGGGGCCTGGACCGGTTGGCTCAGCGGGAGCGGCTCCAGCGTTCTGTGCGTCTGCGAAAGGCCGAAGGCGGACATGGTACTCAAGGCAATGACCGCGGCCTTTTCCCGGGCTTCCATGCCGAGCGAGGCTCGGGTGCTCTCGGCGGACAACGAGGGTCTTGTGGTCGAGGGCTAAGCGCCCGGCCTAGCAGTCTGTCGGACTTAGGACGGGCGGATTGGAGATAAAGCCAGCTCGGCGGCCGGACTTGAGGCCGAGGGGTGATATTTTCTTCCGACCGCAGGTCATGGCCGACAGCAGAGGAGCATTTGGCCGAGCCGAGGGACTGGCGGGGCCGGTTTAGGCGGTCTGGAGGTTGGGCTCGATCTGTCGGGAGGAAAACATCCCCGTCGCATAGCTATAAATTAGGAGCCCGAGCAGCATCCGCGGCGGGTACGGCTCGCTGCCCGTACACCGCTCGTTTACTCGCGCCAGCTTCACGTCCACCTGATCCACCGCATCGATCACAAAATGCACCAAGTGATCGGCCGCCACCCAATCCCGCAGATCCGGGGGCAACAACAACGGCGTTTTCCGGTCGATATTTACATATCTTATGGCCATGCCACAAGCAGAGCACCTGTCGTGGCTAAGTCCGACAGGCTGCTAGGTGCGGACGGCGGGTGGGTCGTTCTCCGGCCACACCCTCAGGATGGCCTCCACAAGCGACTGGCATCCGACCGGCTTCTGCAGGCATGCCTTAAGGTTTTTCAGCAGGGTGATATTCTCCTTAATCGGATCCAGGTCGTGGCCCGAGACCATGATGAAGGCGGCATCAGGCGTTATCTTCGAGGCCTCCAGGATGAATTCGACGCCGTCCATCTGCGGCATGAAATAGTCCGTCACGATGACACCTGCCGATATGCTGGCCAATTCGCCGAGCGCGGTCTCAGCCTTCGTGAAGGAATACACGGCGCAGTCCAGGTTGTCCGCAACGAGCTTCGCTATCGAATCGACATAGGATCTCTCGTCGTCGATGATGACGACCGACCGGGTCCTCTTGGCGGTTTCGTTGAAAGCGCGCGACACGAATGAGCTGGAGCTTCACCGCAGTGTGTTCGGTGGACCGGGCGAACGCAACGCGCAAGACGCTTGCGTCGGTGGCGGAGCGGCTGAAAAACAGGGGACTGCGCCACCGCTCCATTGCCGCCATGATCCACGTCATCCTGTTCCAGCCCGAGATTCCTCAGAACACGGGCAATGTGGGCCGGATGTGCGCGCTGACGAAATCCCGCCTCCATTTGATCCACCCTTTGGGATTCAAGATCACCGACCGCAACCTGCGGCGGGCGGGGATGGACTACTGGTTTTCCCTGGATATCCATGAGCATGCCGACTGGGATGCGTTCCGCTCAAGCCCCGCCGCGCCGAGGCGCCTTTGGCTCTTCACGACCCGGTCCGAAGTCGGGTTCTGGAAGGTCCGTTTCGAGGACGGGGACGGCCTTGTCTTCGGGAACGAGGGTAGCGGGGCCCCCGAGTGGCTTCACAAGGAGCTTTCCGACCGAAGCGTGACGATCCCGCACGCCAATCCCGACCTCCGGTCGCTCAACCTGAGCACGGCGGCCGGGATCGCCGCCTATGAGGCGTTGAGGCAAATCGGAGGGTTTGGCGAGGCGTCCTGAATTTTGGGGTAGCCTCCCGCAGGTCGCGCCCCAAGATGGCCGGCTCATATGAGCGAGTCCCGACTCAAGGTCTTTTCAGGCAACTCAAACAAGGCGCTGGCCGAGGATATCTGCCGCAATATCGGGGTGCCGCTCGGGCAGGCCACGGTGACGAGCTTCCCCGACGGGGAGACCTTCGTAAAGATCGACGAGAACATCCGCGGCCACGACGTGTTCATCATCCAATCGACGTGCCCGCCGACCAACCATCACCTGATGGAGCTCCTGATCATGATCGACGCGGCGAGACGCGCGTCGGCGAACCGGATCACCGCGGTGCTTCCGTTCTACGGCTACGCCAGGCAGGACCGCAAGGACCAGCCCCGCGTCCCGATCACGGCGAAGCTCGTTGCGAACCTTCTCGTGTCCGCCGGCGCGAACCGCGTCCTCACGATGGATCTTCACAGCCAGCAGATCCAGGGCTTCTTCGACATCCCCGTGGACCATCTCTACGCGTCGCCGGTCTTCTTCGACTACCTCTCCAAGACGAAAAGCGACAAGCTGGTCGTGTGCTCGCCTGACGTGGGCGGGATGAAGATGGCCGCCGCCTATGCCGACTTGATGGGCGCCAGCCTGGGCATGGTCGCCAAGAGGCGAAAGAGCGCGACGACGGTCGAGGCCATCAGCGTGGTCGGCGAGGTGGACGGCTGCGACATCCTGCTCGTGGACGACATCACAGAGACCGCGGGCACGCTCACTGCCGCCGCAACCATGCTTCGCGAGCGAGGCGCGCGCCGCATCCGGGCGGCCGTCAGCCACTGCATCCTGAACGACATCGCCTATGAAAGGATTAGGAGCGGGCTGATTGACGAGTTGATCACGACCAACACCGTGCCGATCGACACCAAGGGCCTTCCCGTGACCGTCCTTAGCGTCGCGGGCCTCCTTGGTCAGGCCATCCAGCGGATCAACACGAACGAGAGCATTACCAGCCTATTCCGGATCAAGGGCTTCTAACGATTCCGCACCCCTCCAGGGCGGAACATGGCGGCCGCCCCGCGGGTCTTCCTCTAATACTACATGAAATCAAGGTCCCTCTCCTTCACTGCAATCCTAACGGCGTCCGCGTTCGGGCTCACGGTCGCCGCGCACGGCGCCACGGGCGATGGGGCGCCGCCGGCGAAGATGCCGGAGATCAAGAGGGATGTGACCGCGCTGAACGACGGAAAGTCGGCGGTTATCCTGAGCTACGCCGACGTGCTTGAGCCGGTCGAGAAGGAGGTCGTGTCCATCGACTCGACCCGGACCGTCCATGAGCGCGTCCAGGCCAACCCGCTCCTGCGCCAGTTCTTTGGGGACATTCCTGACCAGGACCGCGAAAGCAAAGAGATGGGCCTGGGTTCGGGCGTCATCGTGTCCTCGGACGGCTACATCCTCACCAACAACCACGTTGTCGCGGACGCGGACGAGCTGACGGTGGAGTTTTCCGACGGGCGCAAGTTTCCCGCCAAGGTTGTGGGCGCGGACCCGAAGACGGATATCGCGGTGGTGAAGATCGATGCGACCGGGCTGCCGGCTGTCACGTTTGCCGACAGCGACAAGCTCAGGGTGGGGGATGTCGTCTTTGCCGTGGGCAACCCCCTCGGCGTCGGCGAGACGGTCACAATGGGAATCGTGTCGGCCAAGGGACGCAATAACCTTGGCATCCTTGACGACGTAAAGGGGTACGAGGACTTCATTCAGACGGACGCCGCGATCAACATGGGCAACTCGGGCGGCGCGCTGGTCGATGCCAGGGGCCGGTTCGTCGGGATCAACAGCGCGATCGTGTCGCCCTCCCGCGGCAACATCGGGATCGGCTTCGCCGTGCCGGTCAACATGGCCGCCAGTGTGATGAAGAGCCTGATCGAGACGGGGACGGTGAGCCGGGGATTTCTGGGAGTGTCCGGCGAGGCCGTGACGCCGGATATCGCTGAGCAGGTCCACCTGCCGAAGGATGCGAACGGCCTCATCATCAGCGACACGGAAGTCGACAGTCCGGCTGACAAGGCGGGCATCAAGCGCGGCGACGTGATCGTGGCGGTGAATGGAAAGCAGATCCATGACCAGGACGACCTGCGTCTGACCATCTCGCAGATGTCCCCCGGCAGCAAGGTGACGCTGAACGTCGCCCGCGACGGCAAGCCCATGGTGGTCAATGTGACCCTCGCCCAATTCTCAGAGAAGCCCAATGAGCTCCTTCCCGGAGTCGAGGTCGGCAAGATCACGGACGACGTCCGCAGGCACCTCGGGATCGACTCGCGCATCACCGGCCTGGTGGTTGCCAAGGTCGACGAAAAGTCGACCTACGCGCAGGACCTTCCCCAGGGCGCGGTGATCGTCGAGATCAACCGGTCGCCCGCGGAAGACCTCACGGCGGCGAAGGCCCTCCTTCACTCGGGCCACAACCTCCTGCTCGTCTATTACCAGGGATTCCAAAGGTACCTGGTCGTGACCAAGCCCTGACGCCGGCGCGTCAGCTCCCGGGCTTCTCGACGGGGATCTTCGCGAGCGCCTCTGGGACCTTGTCAGCGGGATAGGTCGGGAAGCTGAGCTCGAGCAGCGACACAAACGGCGCATCGAACCGGACCGTCCCGGCGCTGCGGTCGACGAGCATCGCGACGCCTGCGACGGATCCTCCCGCGTTGCGGACGATTTCCAGGCATTCGTTCACGCGACCGCCGCGGGTGACGACGTCCTCGACGACCAGGACCGGCTCGCCCGGCGCCAGGGTGAAGCCGCGTCGCATCACGAGCACGTTGTTCTCCTTTTCGCAGAAAATATACCGTGCCTTTGCCCGGCGCGCGACCTCCTGGCCAATCACGAGGCCACCCATCGCCGGCGCCAGCACCGTCGAGAATGTCGAGCCCATGCCTAGAGCCTTGGCAAGCAGCAGCTCGCCCAGGCGCTCGACCGCGTCCATGTGCTGGCACACCTGCGCACATTGGAAGTAGTGGCCGCTGTGGAGACCGGAGCGCAGCACAAAATGGCCTTTCATGAGGGCCCGCGTGCGGGTGAAAATGTCGAGTATTTCCTGTTGGGTGGGATCCATGAGCCTGCGATTCCAGACGGTTCCGATTGGGATATCAACGCTGCACGAAGCGTTGAATATCCCGGTTGGGCGGATTAGGTTTCGGGATGTCCGGCCCACCAGAGACATTGACGCCCCATCTCGAAATTCCCCTTGAAGACGAACTCGGCGACGTGCTCGAGAAGGCGATGAGCTGTGCCGGACTGACGCCCGAGACGCTGTCCGAGAGGTCCGGGGTTCCCGTCGCGGCGATCCGCGACGCAGTCGACTACCGCCCCGAGCTCGGCCCCGCCGAGTGCAGCCGCCTTGCCGCGGCCCTGGGCCTCAACGAGGTCGGCCTCTGCGCCCTCGCGTCGGGCAAGTACCCGCTTCCGGACTCAGTGGGGCTTCCATTCCCGGTGTGGCCGCTTCGGGTGACCCACGGAATCGGTGTCGTGAACGCCTACATCGTCGGCGTCGACACCGACCGGGGACTCCTGTTTGACACCGGCCCGGGGGCGGGAGCCCTCGAGGCGGCATGGCCCCCCTCAATCCGGACGATCGACGCCGTCTTCGTCACGCACGTCGAGCCCGAGCATGCCGGGGGCCTTCGCCTGGCGATGGAGCAGCTGGGCGTATCCGAAGCCTTCATACCTTCCGGGGCCGAAGTCGCGCCCGCGAAGCAGATGGGGGAGGGGGAGACCTTCAGCGCCGGCCCCCTGCATGTGACGGCGTTCAGGACGCCGGGCCACTGCGCGATGCACAACTGCTATCACGTCCGCTCGGCGGCTCTCCCGTCCTCCCGGTCGCTGCTCATTTCCGGGGACCTCATCTTTGCGGGTTCGGCGGGCGGTCCATATCATTGCCAGCGCCAGCTGCGCGCGCACCTGCGCCGCGTGCTTGCGGCGGTCCCGCCCGACACGGTCGTGGCGCCCGGGCACGGGCCGATGACGACGGCGGGCAACGAGCTCCGCTTCAACCCGTTCGTGTCCTGAGGGCGGGGCCCTTGCTCAGACCGAGTCAACGATGAAGGCCACGACCGTCGCATTGTCCGGGCCGCCCCGTTGGACCGCGAGGTCGACCAGTCCCCGCGCGATGTCGTCGGGCTGAGCCGCGGCGCCGACGGCCTCCCTCAGCTCCTTCTCGGAAATGAGGCGGGTGACTCCGTCCGTGCAGAAGATGAAGCGGTCTCCCGCGTGGACCGGGAGGTCCGCGAGGTCGACCTCAGGGGGCAGCGTCTGGCCGATGCAGCGCGTTAGGGCGCCGCGCTGAGTCTCGCTGTAGTAGACCACCTCGCCGCGGGCCCTCCGGCGCCGCGCTTCGTTTTCGACCGAGTGATCCTCGGTCAGGCAGATGAATTCGCCTTTGCGCCAGGAGAAAGCCCTCGAATCGCCGACGTGCGCCAGTTTGAGGCGCGAGCCGCGGATGCATCCCACCGTGAGGGTCGATCCGATACCGAGCCCCGGACTTATCCGCATCCCCAGGGCGACGACGGAGTCATTGGCCGCCGTCACGATCGCCCTCAAATCGATGTCAGGACCGGGGGACGCTGCCAGCACCCCGGCCGTGACGACCTCGACGGCCAGCTGGGCCGCCTCTCCCCCGCCGGGAAGGCCGCCGACGCCGTCGGCAACGCCAAACAGGTGGGCGGTTTCTTCAAAGAGGACTCGGTCCTCGTTTTCCTTCCGGACCTTGCCGATGTCGGAGAAGCAAGCGGCTCGGAGGGTAATCATCGTGCGGATTTCAAGATAAGCCCGTAGCCTTCATGTGAAAGGACGAAATTGATCGTCCCTGTTTTCCATGGTGAGCCGGGAAAAAGTCTGCTTCGGCAGGCCCTCGATGAACAGCCGTCCATAGGACTTGGCCAGGATTCGGCTATCCAGCACGGTGATCACGCCCCGGTCTGACTGCGTCCGAATCAGGCGGCCGACACCCTGCCGAAACTTTATAAGGGCCTCAGGCAGCGTGAGTTCATTAAAGGGATCGCCGCCCCTATCCCTGATCAGCTCGGCCTTGGCTTCCGAGATGGGATGCGTGGGGGGGCTGAACGGCAATCGGGCGATGATGACCTGGGAAAGGGCATCCCCCGGAACGTCCACGCCTGTCCAGAAGCTGTCGGTCCCGAAGAGCACCGCGTTGCCCATATCCCGCATCCTCTGGGCGAGCTCGGTCCTCGAAATGTCACCTCCCTGCATCAAAAACGGCCGGTTCTTCGACGCAAGGATTGGGCCGACCACGGCCGCCACCGCCTGCATGTCGCGGTAGCTCGTGAAAAGGACGAGGGACCCACCCTTCACGCGCGTGGAGCAGAAGCTGACGTAGTTCGCCAGGGCGTCGATTGAAGCCCGGGTGTCCTGCTGCGAGGGCAGCGGTATATCGGCCGCCACATATACCCGCATGTTCCGCTCAAAGTCGAACGGTGACTCCGCGATCTCGGCCTTGGCATGCGCGGCGCCGATGCTGGCAGCGAACGGTGCCATGTCGGCCGCCTGGGCCAGGGTGGCGCTAGTGCAGACAACGCTCACGCCCGCCCCGAACAGGCAGCGCTCGAGTTCGGGCGCGACGTCCACGGGCGCGCTCCGGACGGTGACAATCGTCTGCTTGCGCCCCCCCTTTTCGGCCCAGTAGACGTGCCCCTTGTTGGCGAGTCCGAGCCATTCGTCGATGCCGCCGCGGATGGCCCGCAGGCGCGCCCTCTGCTCCAGCAGTTCGTCGCGCTCCCGCCCGTCCTCAAGGATGTCCGCGATCTTGGCGACGGCCCGTTCCAGAACGGAAAGCGGCTCGCTCAGGAGGGGCTCGGCAACTCCAGTCTCGCGGACCCTCACGATCGCGCGCTCGGACAGGAGCGTTCCCGCGAGGAACCCGAAAAACTGGACCGAGGCGTCGAGCGTGTCCGCTATCTTCTGCGTGAAGCCGGCGTCCGCATGCTTCTTCATTATTCCGCGCCGTGTCCTCGGGTTGAAGAGGTGTTTCAGCGTCCGCTCAATGCCCAGGCTGCTCAGCCCCAGGCCAAAGCTCTCCTCGGCCACTTCAACGACCGTGTGCGCCTCGTCCAGCACGACGAAATCCCCCGGGAAAAGGACGCCGGACGCGTCCGGGCCCGCGCCCTCGGCCCGCGCCCCGCCGGCAGCGATCAGCGAGAAGAGAAGGGCATGGTTGACCACAATCACCTGTGCGGACCGGACCCGCGCGCGGGCCTTCTGGTAAAAGCAGCGCTCGCAGTCGCAGTTGCGGCGGGAGCATGACGACGAGTCGGCGTTCACGGCGTCCCAGACATCGGGGCTTGGGGGCGGCTGCAGGTCGTGGCGCAGGCCAGTCGCGGTGGTGTCGGCCCAGTCGGCGATCCGCTGGAGCTCCGCATAACCTGAGTCATCAAAAAGGCTCGCCCGCTCCGCGAGGGCGTGGGACAGCCTCGTGGTGCACAGGTAATTCGACTTGCCGACGAGCACGGTCGACTGGAAAGCCGCATACCGGTTGAGCTCTGCAACCGAGTTGAAAAGGCGCCGGCAGAGCGGCAGGTCCTTCTTTTCGATCTGCTCCTGGAGCGAAATCGTGTGCGTCGAGACGATGAGCTGCCGCCCGCAGTCTGTCGCATGGATGATTCCAGGCACGAGGTACGCTAGGGACTTGCCGATTCCCGTGCCGGCCTCGAAAAGGAGGGGCTCGTCATCCCGGAGAGAGCCCGCCACGGCATTGGCCATCCTCTCCTGGCCGGGGCGGTGCTCGAGGCTCAGGCTTTCCTGGAGCCAGCCGCCCTCGGAGAAAATCCGCGCCGAAAGCTCCGGTGCGCGGCTTGGGGGCGGCTGCGCAGGGGCCGTTTCATCGCGTATGCCGATCATTGGAGTTGTTAAGCAAACAATCGGATTCGGCGCCCGGCGAACGGAAACTGCAATTGTCGCCTCAGTCGCCGATCCACACGTGGTCGCCGGTCCGCACCTCATCGTAAAGCTCGATGATGTCCGTGTTCCGCATGAGGATGCAGCCGGCGCTCATGGGCTTGCCGATCGCGTCCTCGCGCTGGGTCCCGTGTATGTAAATGTACCGGTCATGGGTGTCCACATCGCCGCCCAGGTTCACTCCAGGCTCCAGCCCGCGCAGCCAAAGGATCCGGCTCGTGATCAGATTGCGATTATCGGCCTCGTCCCCGGGGATTTCCGAGAAGTGCCGACCCGTCGGGACGCGGGATTTGAACACCATTCCCGCCGGCTGGCCGGCTCCGATTCGTTCTGCGATTTCGTGAAGCCCGCGCGGGGTGCCCAGCGAGTTCGCGACATTGGAGGGGGGTCGCTTGGAAGTTGATATTACATATGATCTTACGACGGCGCCGTTTCGTCGAAACTGCAGCGTGCCGGCTGCGATGCGCACGAGCAGGACCCGGTCTGCGTGCTTGATGCCAAGCGCAGAACGGGTTTTGTTGAACGATTCCCAAGACGAATCTATGGAAAAGACGGCATCCTTCACGGTCGGTATCGTCGGCGCCACAGGCGCTGTCGGTCAAGAGTTGCTGCGCCTTTTGGAGGTGCGGGACTTCCCTATTTCCTCGCTGAGGCTATTCGCGTCGGCCCGGTCCGTTGGAAAGACCGTGGAGTTCAAGGGGCAGAAGATCTCAGTTGAGGAAGCCAGGGCTGGTGTTTTCACAAATGTCGACGTGGCTTTTTTTGCGGCGGGAGGCCCGGTCACCCGCGCCTTGGCGCCCGATGCCGTAAAGGCGGGGTGCCTCGTGATCGACAAGAGCTCGGCGCTCAGGATGGATCCGGATGTCCCGCTTGTGATCCCCGAGATCAATCCCGAGGCCCTCAGGAACCACAAGGGCATCATCGCAAACCCGAATTGCTCAACTGCGGTTGCGCTGATGGGAGTCTGGCCACTGCACCGCAAGTTCGGCCTCAAGCGGCTTATCATGGCCACCTACCAGTCCGTTACCGGCGCCGGCACGGAGGGAGCGCGCGAACTCGAGGCGCAGGTTATCGCCCACGCGAGGGGGACCGAGCTGCAGCGCATGGTTTTCCCGCGGCAGATTGCGTTCAACGTGATCCCGCAGGTCGATACCTTTGGGCCGAACGGTTACACAGGCGAGGAAACCAAGATGATGCTCGAGAGCCGCAAAATCATGGGCCTTCCGCAGCTTCCCGTTTCCGCAACGTGCGTCCGCGTGCCGGTCGTGCGCGCCCATTCGGTCGCCGTGAATGCGGAATTTGAGCAACCGGTCAGCGTGGCCGAGGCGCGCGAGGCCGTGGCCTCGTTCCCGGGTGCGCAGCTCGTGGACGAACCCTCCAGGGGCGAGTATCCGACTCCGCTGGATTTCAGCGGAAAGGTAAAGTGTGGGGTCGGCCGAATCCGCCTGGACACGGCTCTGTCCAACGGCCTGGCATTCTGGGTGAGCGGGGACAACCTTTGGAAGGGAGCCGCGCTCAATGCGCTGCAGGTCGCGGAGCTCATGGTCCGCGACGGCCTTCTAAAGCCCCGGGCCGTTCTTGCGGCCGTTTGATTGGAATGGACGCCTAGCTCAGTTGGTTAGAGCACCTCGTTTACACCGAGGGGGTCGGGGGTTCGAGTCCCTCGGCGTCCACCAATCCAT
>CAAGKR010032506.1_pt1 | contig 58048 bp, 34 predicted proteins | sample 2556971 | NCBI WGS metagenome assembly CAAGKR01 (sample SAMEA5207829, study PRJEB30636) | soil metagenome | biome: forest; feature: boreal; material: soil | place: USA | collected 2011-09 | depth 1 m | reverse complement strand
CCGGGCAGTCCTAAAACTTGAGCTCCGTGGTGAAGTAATACGTTCGTGGCGGAGCGATAGTGAACAGCTGGTGGGTGCCATCCGAATTCGCAGCCACGGGCAGATACCCACCGTTTGTCTGCAGGTTGTCCACCTCGAGGCGGAATGACAGGAGGTATTTGCTGGAGAATATCTTGCGCGAATACGTCAGCCATGCCTCGACGCTTGTCTCGCCGGGAACCGTATAGGGATGAGCTAGGTCGAGGCCCGTAACTGTCCCCGTGGAATTGATGATGGCGGGGTTGCCGAGAACCGTCTTGTCGAAATACCTGACGCCCGTGCCTATGCCAAAGCCTTTGGCGATTCCTTGGTCAAAGGTGTAGTTCGTGACAAGAGTGGCCTTCCATTTGTGCAACTGCTGTGACGGCTGCCCGGAGGCAGCCTGATAGGCGATGAACGGCCCAATGACCTGGTCGTTGAAGACCTGCTGGCCCGTCTCAGGGCATCCGCACCAATCCTGTTTCGTCGTTGTCGGACCGCTCCAAAGGCCGTTGGCCTGCCAGTAGGCGATGCGGCCGTTGATAAACGAGGTCAGGGACGGAGCGATGTTCGACTCCTCGGCCTGCTGCCGGGTGACGGTGCCGAACACCCGCCAGTTCTTCGTTACGTTGTAGGTGAGCTCGAATTCCATGCCCTTGGACTGCTGGCTGGACGTGTAGGCGTTTGCCAGACGGGGGTCGCCCGTCGTGATCCCGGGCGCGAGGCCCGACTGGTACCCTGCGAAGCCGACCTGATGCGCAAGGTCCGCGTAGGCGCCGACGCCGTTGCCGTTGCCGCCGCCGTTGTTTTCATTCACCTCGAATGGAATTGTCCATTGAACGAGTGGGAAGTTGACAGTGGCGTCGGCCGCGTTGGCTGCAACCGTCGTGTACCAATCAATCTTGGCATTGAGCCGGCCGCCAAAGAGGTCGACCATGATGCTATAGTCCTTGGTGGTTCCCGTTGGATCCGCCGTCGGATTTCCGAGAAGGTCAATGGATCCCGCGTTAGGAATGAAGTTTTGGGACTGATCATACCCCACGCTAAGCCATTTCAGGTTGACCTCCCCGATCTTCGGACCATGCAGCACCACGCCATAAGTCTTCGTCTGCGCCTGCACTGTCGTCAGGGGGCCGGTCGAGAAATCCGACGTAGGAAGTGGCAGCTGGAGACCCGAGGCCGAATCCGTCGAGCTCGCAGCGAATCCCGCCTTGTCAACGTCGCGGCGAAGGCCGAACGTGCCCACGGCCAGGTTGTCCAGAAGATAGGCCTGCACGACAACCGCCGTAGTAGTGAGCTTCGTGATGTCCTTTTCCTCCTCTTTCAGCGCGTATACCGTTGTGAAGTTCTTGGTCACCGTTCCATTGGGATTGAGGAACGGCACATCGGTGAAGAGAGTCGGCAGAATCGCCGTGTTTGATGTGAAATAATTGTTGGCAGAGTTTCCTCCGGTGTACGTCACGACTCCGGGTCCACCGCCCACCGTCGTCCCCGCGGCCGCCTGCTGGGCGTTGTAGTCGATAAAATCGTTTGTCGTTCTCCGATCTTCAGCAAATCCGGTGAACACGAACCTTCCGAACCACTTGTTGTACTTGGTGAGGTCGAGGTCATAGGTGAGCGTCGCGCGGGCGACGGTGTTCCTTGAGTACGTGGCGTTCTGGTTGTCGAGGCCAGCGAAGTACATGTCCGTATTTCCGAAGAATGGATTCGTCGAGCCATCCGCGAGCTGCGGGTTCACGTCGACCATGTCGGCGACGAAGTCAGGGCGGCCGAGGTTGAGCTCGGTGTAGTTGGCTATCTCGTGCACGACCGCGACGTTCAAGTTGAGGCCGTGTAATATTTCCTGGTCAATCGAAACGTTGATCGTCGAAAGTGTGTTCCGCTGCTCAGTGCCGCTGGTGTTCAGGTCGTGCCAGTTACCGTATTGGTCGTTCGCCATACGTAACGGCTGCCAGAGCGCTACGCCCGAGAGATTCTGCTGCTCGAAATAATGCATGCCTGCGTCGTTGTAGGCCTCGAAGATCGAGCCGTTGGAATTGTAAAAGACGTTGGGTCCCGAGTTCAGGCCCGGATAGAACACTGCTGTTGAATTGGGGATGGGGGAGTTCCCGGCCGATCCCACGACCACCACGCCAGAGGAATTGACCGAGGTGAGCGACGCCGGAGCCGCCGGCTTACCGAGCTGAATCCACTGCGTGATATCGTCCTCGGGCGTGAACGTGTTCGGGAGGTGCTCGTGAACGTTGGCGTTCTCATACGAGGCGTGAATCACCGTCTTCTTGAAGGGCTTGTAGGTCACTGCCAGGTAATAGCGCCTGTCCAGGTCGTACGACGGCTTCTGCTCGAAACCCTCGTCCTTGTACAATCCGGCCACGCGGAATGCGAGAACATCGGGAATTGCGACGATGTTGGCATTGAATGTGGAGCGCTCGTCGCCGTAGCTTCCAAAACGGAACGACAGGTCCGTCGTGTTTTTCTCGAGCCCCGCCATCTGCGGAGCAATGTTGATGATGCCCGCGGGCGAACCGAGGCCGGCGAGAATCGAGTCGGCACCCCGGGAAATCGTGATGTTGTCCAGGTTGTAGGTGTCGAATCCGACCGACTGTGCGCTGAAGCCCGTGATGACGTCCGACAACGAATAGAAATAATCGCGTGTGAAATCGAACGCGGCGAGGCCGCGGCCACGGGTTGCGCCTGCCGGGTCCTGGGTGGCATTGTCGCTCGTCTTGCCGAGCTGCGGGGTATTGGAGGAGAAATCTTTGGTTCCCTCCGTGCCGACTTCGTACGTGAGGATGTCGTTCACATCCACAGCGCCAATGTCATTCAGGAAATCCTTGGTGACAACAGTGATGGGGTTCGCGATATCACTCAGGTTGGTGTTGACGCGGCTTCCGGCGAGCGAGCTCCGGGCGCGGTAGCCCGTGTCCTGGCTGGAATCCACCTCAAAGGGGGTCATTACCGTGGGCGTCTCAGCGCTCGGTGTGCTAACGACGGGGACTTCAGTGGTGGTCGTCGTTGTGGTCGTGGTGGTCTCCGGCGCCGCGTTGGTACTGGTGGCCTGGGCCATTCCTGTGTTCAGGAGCAGCGAAAACGCTGCCGCCGAAACGAGGTAACGAGCTTTGGTGGGTAGGTAGGTAGCTTGCATGTCTGGGTGTTCTTTTGCGGAATATTCGTAGCTAGACCGAGGGAAGGTTCCTTGGATCAACTAGGGGCAATACGCGGGAATCTGGGGGCCAAAAGCAGGGTAATGCGGGTAAAACGAAAAAGTTTCTGCTGCTGGCGCCGGGCTCTGTCAACAGTTTTTCATCGTGTAAAACAATTTTTCTCACGGGACGTTTGTGCCACTCCCGTTCCCGCCCCAGCGGTCTTTTATGAAGCGGTTAGAACAAGCCTACTAGACTTCGGCAGAACCTCATGGGTCGACGATGACCCCATCGGCCAGCGGACGACGACCTGACGTGGTTCATTTGTATCCACAAAGCCAAAAAAACATGCCGCGCTCGACTGGGCGTAGTAACCGGATCCCCCATACACCTCCGCCATCTGGGTGGATCCATCCCGCATTTTGACGGTGATTCGAGCTCCTACCGCCGTCGGATTTCCCACCGGACCCCGCAGAAGGATGCTCATGGACCGCCGTCCCCCGACCCCACCGTTTCGAAATGCGAGCGTCGTGTTGTCATTCCTCGTGACCAGGAAATCCGGCCATCCGTCCTGATCGAGGTCGATCACGGCAAGCGCCTTCGCGTCACCGGGAACGACAAGACCGCTCGAGGCAAGCGGCATGGGCGCAAATCCGCCGCGGCCATCTCCCCGCAGCATCTGGCCCAGGCCGCCATCGAAACGGCCGACCGAAGGGATCGGTGAATATGAATTTTGGACGGCATAGATGTCCGCGTGCCCGTCGCCGTCAAAATCTCCGGCCGCGAGCCCTTGTATCGGCGCGATCTGTGCGATGCGCGGCAGCGGCTCGAAGCGGTAAGTCCCATCCGCGTGGCTGAGGAACACTCCGCTGCGAAGCTCGGTCGCCGCGAAGCGCCGAGCGCCGGCGAGCTTGTCCGCACCCAGGATTTCGGAGAGCGTCGCCCGCGCGTAATAGTCATTCCGGGGATATCGCTTCAGGATGGACGGAATGGACGCTCCGAGGTCCTGCCTCGTGCGCCACGGATACAGCTTGTCGCCCTCGTAATAGGCCTCGATCAGTTGCTGCCCGCCGTCGCCCTTGAAGTCGCCGGAAAAAAGCAGGGCCGGGTGATCGGGCGTCGCACGGTACTGTGTGTTCAGCCCGACGTTTCCAACGACGTAGTCGGGCTGGCCGTCCCCGTTGAAGTCCGCCGCCGCGATCGAGGTCCACCAGCCGGCTCCCGCCGCGGCGAAGCCGGCCTTCTCGCTCCAGTCTTCGAATCCACTGCCCTGGTTGTTGTGGAAATATTTCACTTGGCCCCACTCGAGCGTCAGAAGCAGATCGGGCCAGCCGTCGCCATCCACGTCGCTCCACAGCGCCGAGCTCACCATTCCCACTTCGCGCAGCGCGGGGGCCAGAACGTCCGTCACGTCCTCGAACCTTCCGCCCCGGTTCGCCCACAGCGCGCTCCTTGGGGGAAGAGGATACTGGCCTGGAACGACTCGTCCGCCGACAAAAACGTCGAGCCTGCCGTCGCGGTCAAAGTCTGCCGCCACCACGGCACCCGCGCTGACGGGCAGCGGCGGGAGGAAACCCGCGGGAGCCGGCCGGAAGCCGCCATGCCCGTCGTTCAGGAAAAGCCGCGGCTGGTATTCCGCCGCGCCGGCCGGGAGGCTGCTGCCGCCCTTTGTGACAAGCAGGTCATTGAAGCCGTCCCCGTCGGCATCGAACAGGAGAATGGGGCCGTCATTGAGCGGCCCTCCCGCAGCCAGGACGCCGGCGTCCGCTGGAAGGAATTTTCCGTCAGTAGCACCTGCAAAAATCCGCGTGGGATCCGCGGCCGTGCCTCCGAGGACGACGTCCTCACTGCCGTCGCCCCTAAGATCGCCAATGGCCAGCGCCGGCCCCCGCCTGTTCTGGCGCATGGGCAGCAACGGCTGCGCGACCGTCTCGTCGACAACGCTCTCTCGGGACAGGAGTGAAAAATTGGACTCGCGACTGAAGTCGGAAAACTGGCCCGCGGGCGCCGCATGCTGGGGCGCCGGGGAGACGGCCGCGGTGGGCTCGGTCACCGTGAACCTCCGATCCGCCGGGAGGTCGGTAAACGACTGCTCATGCCCGCTCGGCCAGGAAACGGTCAGGCGCCTGACACGCGTGTCGGCACCGAGCCCGAAATGGACCATGGGCTCAGAGCTTGAGAGGACTCCTCTCGCCAGGACGAGCGTCCGCACCTGCACGCCTGAGTCCGTCTCGATCCTCACGTTGGAGCCGATCCCGAACCGGTTGGAGCGCGTGCCCCGGAACTCCACGATGATTCGGTGTCCGGAATCGGCGTCGTTGCGGAGCACGGTCACGCCCTTCCGGTAATTCGAGTACACAATGTCGAGGTTGCCGTCGCCGTTCAGGTCGCCAAAGGCGGCGCCGAAGCTCACCCCCCTCTGGTTTAGGCCCCAGGCGGCGCTGACATCCTCGAACTGCATGTCGCCGAGGTTTCTAAAGGCCAGGTGCTGTTCGGAAAGCACGGGGCTTGCCCGTTCGATGCGCACCTTTTCGTCGGGCGTCTCCGCCATGGCGACGCGCAAGACCAAGTCGGCGTTCGTGACCTCCCTGTGCATCCCATTCGTGACGAAAAGGTCCAGGCGCCCGTCATTGTCCAGGTCCTCGAGGCGCACGGCCCACGTCCAGTCTGTCGCCGAGAGCCCCGCAAGGAAGGCGCCCTCCAAGAATCGCCCGGTTCCGGTATTGAGGTAAAGCGCGTTTCGCGAATATTGCGGCGCCGCTGCCGAGGCGTCGGACGGATCCATGCCGAGGCTGCGCGCGACCGCCATCGTGCGCTGGTCCTTCTGGTGGGTGGTCGCGGCCATGTCCGCGACAAACAGGTCCATAAGGCCGTCGTTGTTCACGTCCCCCAGGTCCGACCCCATCGAGGAAAACGGCATATGGGGCACCACGGAATCAATCGTGTCGGTGAAGGTGCCATCCCTGTTGTTGCGATAGAGCTTGTCCGGCGCCGCAAAGTCGTTCGCGACGTAAAGGTCGGGCCAGCCGTCGCCGTCATAGTCCCACCAGATGGCTGAGTGGCCCTGCGCCTCGCCGCTGATTCCGGCCCGTTCGGTAACGTCCGTGAACGTGCCGTCCCCATTGTTGTGAAAAAGGTAGTCCTTCTGTCCCTTCGGATGCTCCGCCGCATCGAGCATGTTGGTCTGAATGAAGACATCGAGGTGGCCGTCGCGGTCGTAGTCGCAGAAGGCCGCCATGACGGAGGCGTCCCGGACGGCGAGTCCCCGCGCGGCCGCCTCCTCCTTGAAGGTCCCGTCGCCCTGGTTCACGTAGAGGAGGTTCGGCGCGTTGAAACGGCAGACGTAGATGTCGAGCAGGCCGTCGTTGTTCACATCGGCAAATGTCGCGCCCTGTTTCCAGATCGCGGCCGCATCGCCCGTGTCTCCGACCCCGGCCTTTTCGGTCACGTCCTCGAACCGCCAGTCCCCGAGGTTGCGAAAAAGGCGGCAGCTCTCGGTCTTGCTGACGACGAATATGTCCGGCCGGCCGTCGCCGTCGTAATCCCCTATTGCGATCCCCGTGCCGATGGCTCCCACGTCGAACTCGTGGACGCGGTCCGCCCAAAGCCTGGGATCCGTGCGGCCGCCCGAGGTTGCGACAGGATCAGCGTAGTCGTTCTGGGTCACAACGCCCGTAAGCTCCGACGGCATCTCCAAAAACATAGTCTTCCCGCGGGAACCCGGGCGCCGGGCAAACGGCTCCTCTGAAATTCCGCCGCCCTGCGCCGACGAGGCCGCGCCGGCGCTCCCCAACATCGAGAAGGGGCGACCGAGGACAACCACCCCGCCGGCGGCCAGCATCTCTATGAATTGTTTGCGGTTCACGGCAACGGGGCTGCGAGAAGGATGGTCGACTGCGCGCCGACGGGGTGCTCCGTCGAGACTCCCGAAGGCCAGCGCACGCGGATCCGCGCAAGCGGATTTGCATCGAGCCAACCGAAAAACGAGGCCGCCGTCGACTGGGTGCAGTAGCCCGAGCCCGCATGCACCTCGCTTGTCTGAAACGAACCGTCCGCGTGTTCGACCGCGATCCGGGCGCCCACGGCGGAAGGGTTGCCCGGGGGGCCGCTCAGGACGACGCGAATTGAATGACGCCCCGAGATCCCGTTGTTTCGGAAGGCGAGTGTCGTGCTGTTGTTTCGCGTCACAAGGAAGTCCGGCCACCCGTCCAGATCAAGGTCGGTCACCGCTAGGGCCTTGGCGTCTCCCGTCACGATCAGGTTGCTTTCCGCCAACGGCACGGCCGTGAATCCGCCGCGACCGTCGCCCCGAAGCAGCTGGCTCAAGCCGCCATCGAACCGGCCGACGGCCGGGTTTGGAGCGTAGGAGTTCTGCACGGCGTAGATGTCCGCGTGGCCGTCTCCGTCAAAATCACCGGCGACCAACCCCTGGAAAGGGGAGATCTGGGCGATCCTCGGGAGGGGCTCGAACCGGTGGGTTCCGTCGGGCTGGCTCATGAAGACGCCGCTCCGAAATTCCGTCGCCTCGAAAAGCCGCGCAGAGGCGATTTTTTCGGCGCCGAGAATCTCCTCCAGTGTTGCCCGCGCGTAATAGTCGTTCCTTGGGAAGCGCTTGAGGACAGACGGAATCGCCAGCCCGAGATCCCTGCGCGTTCGCCACGGATAGAGCCGGCCGCCCTCGTGGTAGGCCTCAACGAGCACAGGAACGCCGTCGCCCCTGAAATCCCCGTAGAAAAGGAGCGCCGGATGTTCCGGCGCCGCCCGGTATTGGGTGTTCAGGCCCACGTTTCCGACGACGTAGTCCGGACGGCCGTCGCCGTTGAAGTCGGCGGAGGCGATCGAGGTCCACCAACCCGGGCCCGCCGCCGCGAATCCTCCCCTCTCGCTCCAATCCTCGAAACCCTTTCCTTGGTTGTTGTGAAAATACCTCACTCGGCCCCACTCGAGCGTGAGCAGAAGGTCCGGCCACCCGTCGCCGTCGACATCGCTCCACAAGGCTCCTGTCACCATGCCGACCTCCCGCAACCCGGGAGCGAGGGATTCGGTCACATCTTCGAACCTGCCTCCTCGGTTCGCCAGGAGCGCGCTTGAGGGCGGCAGAGGATACTGTCCCGGAAGAACGCGGCCGCCGATGAACACGCCCAGTCGGCCGGTGCGCTCGAAGTCCGCCGCGGCCACGGCGCCGGCGCTGATCGGCAAAGGCGGCAAGGAACCCGCAGGCGCCGCGCGAAACCCGCCGGATCCGTCATTCAAAAGGAGGACCGGCTGAAATTCCGGCGACCCGGCCGGCCGGCTACTCCCCGCCCGCGTCATCAGGATGTCGTTGCGACCATCGCAGTCGGCGTCGAAGATAAGGATCGGCCCGTCGCTCAGCGGCCCGCTGGGGGCCAGCAGCGAAGCGTCAGCTGACGCGAACGCAGACGAGGCCGTGCCCATGAGTATCCGGGCGGGCTCCGCCGGATTGCCCCCTAGGACAAGGTCGTCACGGCCGTCGCCGTTCAGGTCGCCGACGGCGAGCGCGGGGCCGCGCCTGTTCTGGCGCATGGGCAGCAGGGGCTGCTGGGTGGACTCGTCGAAGGGTACCTCGCGCGTCCGGACCGAAAAATTGACCGAGCGGCCGACTTCGGAGAACTGGCCAGGCAGCGGCGGCGCGGGCGCGCCAGGCCTCGCCAAGGCGCCCAACGGCTCGGTGATCGTGAATCTCCGGTCGACAGGCAGGTCCGTGAACGACTGCGTCTGGCCGCCCGGCCAGGACACGGTGAGGCGCCCAATACGGGTCAGGTCCCCGAGGCCGAAGTGAAGGACAGGCTCGGAGCTCGAAAGCAGACCGCGAGACAGGACCAGCTCGCGCACCTGAACCCCGGATTCGGTCTCGATGCGGACAACAGAGCCGACGCCGTAACGATTTGACGAGGTGCCGCGAAGGGCTACCAGGATCCGGTGACCCGTATCCGAGTCGTTGCGGAGCAGGGTGACGCCCCCGTGGAAGTTGGAATAGACGATGTCCAGGTTTCCGTCGCCGCTCAGGTCGCCCAATGCGGCGCCGAAGCTTATCCCCCTCTGGTTCAGGCCCCAGGCGGCGCTGACGTCCTCAAACCGGAGGTCGCCGATGTTCCGGAAGGCGAGGTGCTGCTCCGGCATCTCGGGGCTCGCCCTCTCAATGGCGACCTTTTCGGCAGGTGAGTCGGCCAGCATCATGCGCGCCAGGAGGTCGGCGTTGTTGTTCTCCCGGAACATGCCGTTCGTCACGAAGAGGTCGAGGCGTCCGTCGTTGTCCAGGTCCTCGAGGCGAACAGACCAAGTCCAATCCGTTGCGGCGAGGCCGGCCAGGTTTGCAGCTTCAAGGCACCGGCCGGTTCCGGTGTTCAGGTAAAGGGCGTTGCGCATGTACTCGGGAGCGTCGGCCACGCTGTCGGGAGGGTCCGTTATCAGCCTGCGCGCGTTGGCCATCGTGCGCTGGTCCTTCTGGTGCGTGGTCACGGCCATGTCGCTGACAAACAAATCGATGAGGCCGTCATTGTTCACGTCGCCCAGGTCCGCCCCCATCGACGAGAACGGCATGTGCGGCACCACGGCGTTTATCGTGTCGGTGAAGGTCCCGTCCCGGTTGTTATGGTAGAGCTTGTCAGGAGGCGTGAAGTCATTGGCGACGTAGAGGTCGGGCCAGCCATCGCCGTCGTAGTCCCACCAGATGGCCGAGTGACCCTGCGCCTTTCCTCGGATTCCCGCCTTCTCGGTGACGTCCGTGAACGTGCCGTCACCGTTGTTGTGGAAGAGATAATTCTTCTGGGCGTTGAGGTGCCCCGCAGATTCGGGACGGTTGGTCTGGATGAAGACATCGAGGTGGCCGTCCCTGTCGTAGTCACAGAAAGCAGCCATGACGCAGCCGTCGTTCACGGCAAGACCCCGGGCCGCGGCTTCCTCGCGGAACGTGCCGTCACCCTGGTTCATGTAGAGGAGATTCGGGGCGCCGAAACGGCAGACGTAAATGTCGAGGAGGCCGTTGTTGTTGATGTCGACGAACGTCGCCCCCTGCTTCCATATCCCCGCTGCGGACCCCTTGTCGCCGACTCCGGCCTTTTCTGTGACGTCCTCAAACCTGAAGTCGCCCATGTTTCGAAAAAGGCGGCAGCTCTCGGTCTTACTGACAACGAAGATGTCCGCCCGTCCGTCGCCGTCATAGTCGCCTATCGCGACGCCCGTGCCAATGGACCCGACATCAAACTCGGCGAAGCGCTCGCCCCACATCGACGGGTCCGAGTACTTGTTCTCGGTCACGATCCCGGTGTCCTTCGGGGACATCAGCTTGAACATCGTCGCACCTCGCCGGCCGGAGCTCGAGGACAGCGGCTGCTCGGTGATTCCGCCGGACGGGGGCCCGGCAGCCGCCCCGGGACGCGCGGACTCTGAGGCAGGTGTGCCTGCCAAGAGCCCCATCGGTCTCACGACCAGGACTGCGCCACCGGCGGCGATTATCTCGATGAATTTCTTTCGATTCACGCGGGAGCGGAAAGGACGAGGTTACTTGGGCGTCCGGCGACGTCGTGCGCCGTCGAGGATCCATCCGGCCAGCGCACCCGCACCCGGACGGGCGGATCTGAACTGGGATAGCCAAAAAAACAGGCCGCCGTGGACTGCGAAAGGTACCCGGATCCCGCGTGCACCTCGGCGGACTGCGCCGAGCCCCCAGCCAGCTCGACCGAGATGCGCGAACCGATCCCTGACGGATTGCCGGCCGGCCCACGCAGACGGACACAAAATGGGTTGCCCCCGGCTGCGCCGCCATTCCTGAAGGCGAGCGTGGAGGAGTTGTTTCGCGTCAGGATGAAGTCCGGCCATCCATTCTGCTCGAGATCAACCATGGCCAGCGCCTTTGCGTCTCCCGCCACGATCAGGCCGCTCTGGGTCAATGGCACCGGCGCAAATCCGCCGCGGCCGTCGCCCTTGATGAGCTGGCTCAGTCCCCCGTCGAAACGCCCGACCGATGGTATCGGCGAGTATGAATTCTGGACGGCGTATATGTCTGCGCAGCCGTCCCCGTCAAAGTCCGCGGCAACCAGGCCCTGTATCGGCGAGATCTGCGCTATCCGCGGCAACGGCTCGAAGCGGTAGGTGCCGTCGGGCTGGCTAAGGAAGACGCCGCTTCGGAATTCCGTAGCCTCGAATCGGCGCGCCGCGGCGAGATTCTGCTCGCCCAGGATTTCACCCAGGGTTGCGCGGGCGTAGTAATCATTCCTGGGAAAGCGCCTGAGCACCGAGGGAATCAACATTCCGAGTTCCTTTCGAGTGCGCCGCGGATAGATGCGGTCGCCCTCGTGGTAGGCCTCGATCAACTGGCGTCCGCCTCCGCCGGTGAAGTCACCGTAGTAGATCAGCGCCGGATGCTCGGGACTTGCCTGGTACGGTGTGTTGAGGCCCACGTTGCCGACCACGTAGTCGGGGCGCCCGTCGCCGTTGAAATCCGCGGCGGCGATCGAGTTCCACCATCCGCTGCCGGCGGCGGCGAAGCCCGCCCTCTCCGTCCAGTCCTCGAATCCGCCGCCCCGCGCGTTGTGGAAGTATTTCACCTGCCCCCACTCAAGCGTGAGAAGCAGGTCCAGCCAGCCGTCGCCGTCCACGTCGCTCCAGACGGCAGACGTCACCATCCCAACCTCGCGAAGCCCCGGCGCCAGCCGCTCGGTAACGTCCTCAAACCCGCCACCCCGGTTCGCCCACAATGCACTTCGGGGCGGGAGCGGGTATTGGCCGGGTATCACCCGCCCCCCAATGAAGAGTCCCAGGCGGCCGCTGCGGTCGAAGTCGGCCGCCGCCACCGCTCCAGCGCTTACAGGCAGGAGGGGAAGAGCGCCGGCGGGCGCGGGAGCAAAACGGCCGCGGCCGTCATTCAGGAAAAGTCTCGGCTGATATTCCGCCGAGCCCGCAGGCAGGCTGCTTCCGCCCCTTGTAAGGAGTATGTCGTTGCGGCCATCTCCGTCGGCGTCGAAGAGAAGCACCGGCCCGTCATCAAGCGCGCCGTTGGCCGCCAAGGCAGAGGAATCCGCAGCCGAAAAACGACCGCCAGCGTCCGCAAGGAGTATGCGCGCCGGATCGGTAGGTGTCCCTCCTATGACCACGTCGTCCCTGCCGTCGCCATCTAGGTCTCCGACCCCTAGCGCGGGGCCGCGCCTGTTCTGGCGCATGGGAAGGAGCGGCTGCTGGATCGTCTCGTCGACTGACACCTCGCGTGAAGTCAGCGATATTCCGGCAGAGACGCTTACCTCGGAAAACTGGCCTGCGGGGGGCTGAGCCGGAGGTGCGGGCGTCGCGGGCGATGACGGCTCCGTGATGGTGAAGCGGCGGTCCGCCGCCAGGTCCGCGAAAGCCTGGGTGTGCCCGCTCGGCCAGGACACGGTGAGCCGCCTTATCCTAGTCTCCTCACCGAGTCCGAAATGAAGCATCGGCTCGGAGTTCGACAGGACGCCGCGGGCCAGCACGAGCGTGCGGACCTGGATCCCGGAATCGGTCTGAATGCGAACGGTCGAGCCGACGCCAAACCGGTTCGAGCGCGTTCCCCGCAGGGCTACAATGATGCTGTGCCCCCTGTCCGAGTCATTGCGCAACAGCGTCACGCCCCCCTCGAAATTCGAATAGACAAGGTCAAGGTTCCCGTCTCCGTCGAGGTCGCCGAAGGCGGCCCCGAAGCTGACGCCCTTTTGGTTGAGGCCCCACGCGGCGCTCACGTCCTCGAAACGCAGGTCGCCCATGTTGCGGAATGCAAGGTGCTGCTCGGCCAGCACTGGGCTCGCCTTCTCGATTCGCACCTTCTCGTCTGCGGACTCCGCCAGCTCCTTGCGGGCCGTGAGGTCGGCATTGTGCGACTCCCTGTTCATTCCATTCGTGACGAAAAGGTCTAGGCGGCCGTCGTTGTCCAGATCCTCAAGCCGCACGGACCAAGTCCAGTCGGTCGCCGGCAGCCCGGCGAGGCAGGCGGCCTCGAGGAACCGGCCGGTGCCGGTGTTTATGTAGAGCGCGTTCCTCATGTACTGGGGGGCCGCCGCCGAGCCGTCCGGGGGGTCCTTGAGAAAACTGCGCATCACCGCCAGTGTGCGCTGGTCCTTCTGGTGATTGGTGGCCGCCATGTCGGCGACAAAAAGGTCCATCAGGCCGTCGTTGTTCACATCACCAAGGTCCGAACCCATCGATGAGTAGGGCATGTGGGGCACCACTGAATCAATGGTGTCGGTGAACGTGCCATCCCTGTTGTTGTGGTAGAGCTTATCCGGCGCCGCGAAGTCGTTCGCGACGTAGAGGTCGGGCCACCCGTCGCCGTCATAGTCCCACCAGACTGCGGAATGTCCCTGCGCCTCGCCGCTGATCCCCGCGCGGTCGGTGACGTCCGCGAATGTTCCGTCCCCGTTGTTGTGGAAGAGGTAGTTCTTCTGGCCATTCGGGTGACCGTCGGCGTCCAGGATGTTGGTCTGGATGAAGACGTCCAGCCAGCCGTCGCGGTCATAGTCGCAGAATGCAGCCATGACGGAGGCATCCTTGACCGCGAGACCGCGGACGGCGCCCTCCTCCTTGAACGTGCCGTCCCCCTGGTTCATGTACAGGAGGTTCGGCGCCCCGAACCTGCAGACATAGATGTCAAGGAGCCCGTCGTTGTTCACGTCGACGAAAGTTGCGCCCTGCTTCCATACGAGCGCCGCGTCACCCCTGTCGGCGACCCCGGCCCTCTCCGTCACGTCCTCGAACTTCCAGTTTCCGAGGTTGCGAAAAAGGCGGCAGCTTCCCGTCTTGCCGACGACAAAGATGTCGGGGCGCCCGTCGCCGTCATAGTCGCCGATCGCAACCCCCGTCCCGATGGATCCGGTCTCGTTTTCGCTGTACAGTGCGCCCCACATCCGGGGGTCGTCGTAGCGGTTCTCGGTGACGACACCGGTTTCCTGCGGAGTGAGAGCCTTGAACAGCGTGGAACCCCGCCTTCCCGAGCGCGGGGTGAAAGGCTGCTCTGCAATTGAGCCTCCCGCATCCTGAGCCGCTGGTCCGGCGGGGGCCACGCCTCCAAGAAACGTCATCGGACACGCGGCGAGGACTGTTCCTCCCGCCGCCATGATCTTTATGAACTTCTTGCGGTGCACGGTGGCTTAAGAGCAACGGGGCGTCTCGGCGGGGAGCATCAGAGACGATAGAAGGACAATCGCCGCTTGTTGGAGTCAAGGACGCTCTGGGCAGGCACTGGCTCGTGACTTTGCTTGCCGATAATTTCCGCATCCGATTGGCTCCGCAACTCCCCGCCCCGCGGCCGACGCCAAAAACTGCATGAGATCACCCTTTCCGCTTCCCAGGCGCGTGTGGCTGCTCTTCCCCGCCTGCTGCCTCGTGTTCATGGCCTGGAGCGACCACATCCGCCTGCACCACGTCAAGTTTGTGTCCAACGTGGCCAAGGAGGAGGCGCGGGTCGACGCCTCCTCGGCCACGGGCTACGCCGGCGGCAAACGGTGGATGATCGTCCCCGAGCACAACAACCCGACCTTCCAGTGGATTGAGGAAACACAGCTGATGCTCGCCAAGGGGGACTGGCGGGTCCGGCGTGTCGACTACGAGAATGCGCCGTTTGGGCGCGACGTCCACGCGGCCTCCCCGTACAGGTGGTGGCTCGCCTTCCTGGCCTGGCTCGACCGAGGAGTCTCGGCAAGGCCCATCGGGCTCTCGGTGGAGCATTCCGCGCTCTTTGCGGACCCGCTGCTGCAGCTGTTCCTCCTTATAGGCGCCGCCGTCTTTGTCGCACGGAGATTCGGGGCCTTCCCCGCCGCCCTCGTCTCAATAGGATTGGCCACCATCTTTCCATTCGCGGCCGCCCTGCTGCCAGGCATCGCCAACGACTTCGGCCTCTCGCAGATCTGCGCGTTCTGGAGCGTGCTGTTGCTCGCCGCCGGCGCCGTCGCGCGGCGAAAGATGTCCACATGGTTTTTCGCGGCCGGTTGTGCGGGCGGCTGCGGCCTGTGGCTCAGCGCCGCCGGGCAGACGCCGGTGGTTGCTGGAATCGGCGTAGGAGCGATCCTGGCGGCATTGGCGGGGGGCCGCGCGCCCAGCTCCGGCGTTGATGCGACCGCGGACGTGCCCCCGTGGCGGGCGTGGGGGTTCGGCGGGGCCATATCCAGCTTCCTGGCCTACCTCATCGAGTATTTCCCGTCGCACATGGAGCCGCAGTTCCGTGTGAACTATCCGCTCTACGGACTGGCATGGCTCGGGCTCGCCGAACTCCTCTGGCGCTTCGCATCGTGGGCGCGGTTCAGGAAACCGTTGGGCGACGCTCGGGGAGTGACGATCTGCCTGTTGTCGGCCGCGGCTGTCGCCTCGCTGCCCTTCGCCCTCGTTAAGAGCGGGAACAATGCGTTCCTGGCGGGAGACCTTCTCTCGACAAGGCTGACAAACCTTCCGAACGGTGTCGTGGCCAGCAGTCTTTCCGACTGGATGTCCCGCGACGGCCCGTCGGGTGCCCTGGGCGCAACCCTCCTGCCTCTTCTGCTGCTCGTCCCGGCGGCGTGGGTCCTCCTCAGGAGCAGGACGGGCCTCGCCCACCGGACGTCGGTCGCCATTTCCGCGGGTCCCGTGCTCGCGATGGCAGCAATGGCGATTCACCAGACCCGCATGTGGAACACGTTTGATTGCGCGGCCCTCGTGCTCCTTGTGGCGACGGCGGCGGCCGCGGGAACCGCTGAGAATCCCCGCCTTTTCACGTGGATTGTTTGCGCCCTCGCAGCGCCCGCCATGGTGATCGGGTTGATCCAGGTCGTGCCGACCGTCGATCCCGTGAATCCCAACGACTTCAAGTTCACGGCCGCCGAGATAGAGGGCCTCTACGAGCGCGCGTTGGCGCAGTGGATCTCCGACCGGGCGGGCCCGGACGGCGCAACCGTCCTCGTCCCGCCCTTCAGGACATCCAGCTTCTGCTTTTACGGCGGCGTGCGCGGGCTTGGGACCCAAAACTGGGAGAACCGCGACGGGCTTTCGGCGACCTTCCGCATTGTGAACTCGACGAGGCCCGACGAGACCTTCGCGCTCATAAACCAGCGCGGCGTCACGCACATCGTCATTCCGTCATGGGACACGGACCTGGACGACTTTGCGCGGATGGGCCTGAAGCAGCCGATGGATTCGTTCATCTATGCGCTCCACCAGACCGACGGCGGAATTTTCCCCTGGCTCCGCGCCCTCCCCTACAATCTCCCAGAGATTTCCGGCTTCAAGGACTCCTCCGTGCTCGTGCTTGAGGTGACAGACGAGACGGATCCCGCCACGCTGCGCAGCCGCCTCGTGGAATACCTGGTTGAGATGCACCACATAGACCAGGCGGCCTTCGCAAGCCAGGCGCTCCAGCGCTACCCCGCCGACCTTGGTGCGCTCGTCGCCCTGGCGCAGGTGGCGAAGGCGCGCGGCGACGAAGAGGGTTTTGCGAGGATCTTCGGCGCCATGCAGTCCAACCTCGCGAGCGGTTCGGACCGCGCGCTGGCCTGGGACCGAAGGGTCAGCCTCGCGGTCGTGCTCGCGCTCGGGGGGCGCACCGAGCTCTCCCTCGCGCAGGTGAAACGGTGCGTGGCCGAGGCTGACGGCTCGCGAATTCGACTTCTCACGACGGGCTCGCTTTACCACCTCCTCGTGCTCTGCAAGCACTTCGGCGTCGAGATCGTCGACCCGAAATTGCATGCGCTCACGATGAAACTGCTTCCCGCGGAACTGCGCGAGCGCCTATGATACCCCAGGGCCGAAGGACGCTTCGATGAAAACAGTCCGCCTCGAGAAGCCGGGACATCTCGCGTTGCTCGAGGAGGCATCGCCGGGCGCACCCCTTTCCGGTGAGGCGCTGGTGCGGGTTCGGCGCGTGGGCATTTGCGGCACCGATCTTCACGCCTTCGGCGGCAACCAGCCGTTTTTCACCTATCCTCGCGTGCTGGGTCATGAGCTCGGGGTCGAGGTGATCGCGACGGGTCCCGGAGTCGCAGGCGTGAGGCCGGGCGACCACTGCTCAGTCGAGCCCTACATCAATTGCCAGAAATGCATCGCATGCCGGCGCGGTAAGCCCAACTGCTGCTCCGACATCCGTGTACTCGGGGTCCACATCGACGGCGGGATGCGCGAGGAGTTCATCCTGCCCGCGCGAAAGCTGCACCCGTCCCCTTCCCTAGCCCTCGACCAGCTCGCGCTCGTGGAGACGCTCGCGATAGGCTGCCATGCTGTCGACAGGGCCCGAATCGAGCCCGGGGAATCGGTGCTCGTCATTGGCGCGGGTCCTATAGGGCTTTCAGTCATGCAGTTTGCGGCCGAGGCCGGGGCGCGGGTCATCGTGCTCGATGTCAATGCGGCGCGCCTTGGATTCTGCCAGAGCAGGCTCGGCGTGCCTCACGCCATCAACGGGTCAGAGGGCCCGCCCCTTGACGCCCTCCTGCGCCTCACGGACGGGGACCTTCCCACGGCCGTGTTTGATGCGACGGGAAGTCCGAAGTCCATGGCGTCGGCGTTCAACTATCCTTCGAATGGCGGCCGACTGGTGTTCGTGGGCCTTTTCCAGGGCGAAGTGACGTTCAGCGACCCCAACTTCCACAGGCGGGAGCTGACGCTCCTCGCCAGCCGAAACGCGCTTCCCTCCGACTTCGGCCGGATAATCCAGCTGATCCAGGCTCGCCGCATCGACACGACGCCGTGGATCACCCATCGGGCCGCCGTGAGCGCAGTGGTCGCCGAGTTTCCCTCTTGGGTTCTCCCGGAGACGGGCGTGATCAAGGCGATGGTCGATATGTGAGCAGACGCAATTGGGCGCGGCCGGCCGAAGCGCCGGTGCGATGAATTCGGTCCGTTGGGCCCTCAGTTGCGGCGTCAGGCCCCGAGGTTTACGGTAAAGTAAGTATTGAATCGTTTCCTCGCGCGGCCCACATACGACAACAACCATGACCCCACCCCTGATTCGCACCCTCGCGATGCTCGCGCTGCTTGCCTCCCCGGCCCTTGCGTCGGCCGATTCTGATTCCCAGCTCACGGTTCGTGCTGACCAGCCCGGCCCGGTCATCAACGCAAATATCTATGGTCAGTTCTCGGAGCACCTGGGACACTGCATCTATGATGGAATCTGGGTCGGGCCTGATTCCCCTATCCCGAACACGAATGGATATAACAACGCCGTGCTCACCGCCCTGAAGGACCTTCACGTCCCGATCCTTCGATGGCCGGGCGGCTGCTTTGCCGACGAATACCACTGGAAAAACGGGATAGGCCCGATGGAGAAGCGGCCATCAATGTACAACTCACATTGGGGAGGCGTCGTTGAGAACAATCATTTCGGCACGCACGAGTTCCTCAACATGTGCGAGATGCTCGGAATCGAGCCCTACATCTGCGTCAACGTGGGCAGCGGGAGCGTCCAGGAGGCCATGGAATGGGTCGAATACATGACCTCCGACGCGACATCCCCGATGGCCAACCTGCGCCGCGCCAACGGCCGCGACAAGCCGTGGAAGGTGCGGTTCATCGCCGTCGGCAACGAGAGCTGGGGATGCGGCGGCTCGATGCGGCCGGAGTTCTACGCCGACAACTTCAGGCGGTACAACACGTTCATCAAAAACTACGGCTCCGGGCCGGAGAGCCACCTCTACCGAGTGGCGTGCGGCCCGAGCGATGACGATTACGAGTGGACTGACACGCTGATGAAGAACGCCGGGCGCCAGATGGACGGGCTCGCCCTGCATCACTACACGATAGCGACAGGCGACTGGAAGAAGAAGGGATCGGCCACCGATTTCGGCAAGCCGCAGTATTTCAGCGCGCTCGGCAACACCCTGAAAATGGAGGAGCTCGTCGAGAAGCATTCCGCAATCATGGACAAGTATGATCCAAAAAAGCGGGTAGGCCTAATCGTGGACGAATGGGGAATCTGGACCGACGTGGAGCCCGGGACGAACCCCGGGTTCCTGCTTCAGCAGAATTCGATGCGCGATGCGATCATCGCGGCATTGAACCTCCACATATTCCAGGCGCATGCCGACCGTGTCGCCGGGGCCAACATAGCCCAGATGGTGAACGTCCTACAGGCGATGATCCTGACGGACCATGAGAAGATTGTCCTGACCCCCACCTACCATGTCTTCGAGATGTTCCGGGTGCATCAGAACGCCGTGTCACTCCCGGTCGAGCTCAAGACTCCAGACCTTGCCGACGCCCAGGTGAAGATCCCGACGGTGAGCGCCTCGGCCTCCCGCGATGCCGCCGGGAAGATCCATCTCTCGCTCGTGAACACGAACCCGGACAGCCCGGTCACCGTGTCGTGCTCGATCGCCGGCGACAGCGTCGGCTCCGTGACAGGACGCATACTTACCGCCCCGTCGATGACTTCGCACAACACCTTTGACGCACCCCATGCCGTGCAGCCGGCTCCCTTCACGGGAGCCACCGTCTCTGGCAGCCAGGTGAGCGCAACGCTTCCGCCGCTTTCAGTCGTCGTTCTTGAGTTTTGAAGCGGAGGGGCGACCTCAGGAGCGCCGCCGTCGGGGGACTCTCGCCCGCCTCTCGCTGGGCCGGGCGGATGGCTGCTGATTCCGCACGGTCGAGCCGTCGACCCAGCTTGCGCCGATCATGGTCGCGCGGGGAAAATCCTGGACCCCAGATTCGTTGTTGTGAATCTGGCTTACGACCAGGTCCACAGCCGCCTCGCCGGTCACGAGGTTGTGCTGGTTCATCCCGGCAATGTCCGGGCGCGAGGATCGCCATTCGAGCTGGATCACTGCGATGTCATCCGGGATCCGAAGTCCTGCCGCCTTGAGCCAGCCGAGAACGCTGTTGTAGAGCGTGAAGATGACGTCCGGCCTGTGCCGGGCCAGCCAAGCCTTGAACATCTCGGCCCGCGCGGGCCCGGTGACGTCGCCAAAAACCGGGATCTGCTGCGCCCGCGGCAACGTGCGCTGGCCGGTGACATAGCCCGCCGAGAACCGCCGCTCAACAAGCGCATCGATCACGTCATCGAGCACGAGGCCCGGGCGTCGGTAGCCTAGCGCCAGCGAGCGCTCAAACGCGTTCAGGGAAAGATTATAGTGGTCGACGCAGCAGTATGACAGGGCAGGCTCGCGCGTCCTCACGCCCGTGACCACGCAAGGCAGCTTTCTCCAGACCGGCTCAAGCGCGTCCGGAAGGTGATTTGTGTCCATGAGGCCGACGAGCACCAGACCCTTGATTCCCCGGGCATTTAGGATCCGCAGCCAACGATCGGCCGTCAGCTCAGGGTCATGAAGCCAGAACCTGTCGAAGTCGTATCCAAGGCTGGCTGCGCGTGTCTCGCATCCCTGCACGTAGATCGGCACCGTCGGGTGCCTCCTGAACGCCTCCGGGTCCAGGTTTGCGTTTACAAGCGCCAGTTTCGCCTGCAGCCGACTCGTCCGCGCCGACCGCAGCTGCGCCATCAGCTGCGAAACGATCGCGTTGGGCCGGTACCCGAGCCGGTCCGCCGTCGCCTTGATGCGCTCCCGTGTCGCCGGCGGAATCTGCGGGTTTCCGCGCAGCCCGAGGGAGATCGTGTTCTTGGAGTAGCCAAGCGCCCGTGCGATGTCGTTGAGCGTGGGACGGGGCATGGCAAAAATGGGACGGCCAAGGCGAGATTCGTCAGTTCCGCCTAACGGTCAAGTATCTGAAGCTTGGCTCCCCTCACGAGACCAGCCAGAAAGTATCGGACCCGCCCCACTCCATGAAAAAAACAAATCGCCTGCGAGCGGGTCAAATCGGCCTCCTCCTTGCGCTTACAGGCCCTTCGGCCCTCGCGGCCGCCCCGCAGGACGCCTTCCCTGTTTCCATCCGCGTCAATGCCTCGAAGCCCGTTGGGGAAATGAAGCCTATCTGGCGATTCTTCGGCGCCGACGAACCCAATTACGCGACAATGAAGGACGGCCGGCGGCTTCTGTCCGAACTGGGCGAACTCAGGCCCCAAAGCGTCTACTTCCGGGCGCACAACCTCCTCTGCACCGGCGACGGCACGCCCGCGTTCAAGTGGGGCAGCACAAACGCCTACACTGAGGACGCTCGCGGACAGCCGGTGTACAACTGGACCATCGTGGACAAGATCTTCGACACGTACCGCGCGCGCGGCGTGCGGCCCTACGCCGAGATCGGCTTCATGCCCGAGGCGCTCTCGACAAAGCCCGAGCCCTACCAGCACGAATGGCGCCCGGGCCTCAAATACGACGTCATCGGTACCGGGTGGTCCTACCCGCCGGCCGACTACGCCAAGTGGGCGGAGCTCGTCCGCCAATGGGTCGCTCACTGCGTCGACCGGTACGGCCGCGAGGAGGTTGAGCACTGGTACTGGGAGGTCTGGAACGAGGCCAACGGCGCCGCCTACTGGCACGGCACGCCGGAGGAATTTTACAAGCTCCACGACTATGCCGTGCAGGCCGTGCGCCGCGCCCTTCCGACGGCGCGGGTCGGCGGGGCGGACGCGGCCGGCTACGGAGGAAAGTTCATGGAGGACTTCCTTGCCCATTGCGCGCGTGGCAGGAACTACGCGACCGGCGCCGCAGGGACGCCGACCGACTTCGTCTCCTTTCACGCGAAGGGCGCGCCCTCCTTCGTCGACGGCCACGTGCGCCTCGGGATTTCCGCGCAGCTTGCCGAGATCAGCAGGGGGTTCGCAATGATCTCAGGCATGCCTGAGTTCAGAAACAAGCCCATCATCATCGGGGAATCCGATCCCGATGGCTGCGCAGCCTGCCTAGGGCCGCAGCTTGGGTACCGGACAGGCACGATGTATTCCAGCTACACGGCCGCCAGCCTCGCGCGCGAGTATGCGCTCGCCGACAAGTTTAGCGTCAACCTCGAGGGCGCCCTGACCTGGGCCTTCGAGTTCGAGGATCAGCCCTATTTCGCGGGGCAGCGCGTCCTTTCGGCCAATGGGATCGATCTGCCGGTTCTGAATGTTTTTCGGATGCTGAGCCGGATGGGCGGCCAGAGGATCGAAACAACGAGCTCGGCCGAGGTGCCGCTCGACGCAATTGTCCGCGAGGGCGTGCGAGGAACGCCCGACGTCGCGGCCCTCGCGAGTCTTGATCGCGGGAAACTCTGCGTGCTGCTCTGGCACTATCATGACGACGACGTCGCCGGCCCGGACGCCAAAATCGAGCTCCTGCTCTCGAACCTTCCGCAGGACGGCGCAGCTCACCTCGCCCATTACCGAATCGACGGCAGCCACAGCAACGCCTACTCCCAGTGGAAGCTCCTCGGCTCGCCCGTGGCGCCGAACGACGCGCAATATGCGCAGCTGAGGCAGGCGGGCCAATTGGCCAAGGTCGACGGGGAGCCCGTATCCGTCGCCGTTGAGGGAGGCCGGGCCGCGCTGACCCTTCTGCTCCCGCGCGAGGGCGTCTCCCTTGTCACCCTGGAATGGCCGTGACCTTGTCGCCCGGCGGGGGCGTCAGTTGGTCCTTTTTTCCTCGACGGTCTTCGGCTCGCCCACGTCCACCCGGCCCTCGGGTATCCGGTTGGCATCAAGGAGAAGCCCGTCCACCTGGTGGCCAAAGAAGTTGGAGGCCACATTTGTCATCGCCGGAAGCGCGCTCGCGAAATTAAACCCGATCGCACGCATGCTGAAATGCGTGGACCACAGCAGCTTCGACTTTGCGCCTTTCTTCCCCGACTTCACGCTACGGTAGTCGTACGCCATTAATATCACAAAGTAACGTTCATCCTCCAAGTCCTCCCGGAGCCGCCGGTCCATCTCCGTCATGCCCGATCCGACGCCAAGGCTCCTGTATTCCTCCTTCTGGAGCTCGGAAGCGTACCCCAGCAGCTGCGCATTGTCGGCCGGGGCCGATCCCGTGGCCGCCGATTGTCCGTATGCGATGGCGAGATCGGACGCGACGTAGCCCGGATCCCCGATGCCTCCCGTCGACTTGCCTCCGTCGCCCGACGAGAACTTCGAGTTGTAGGCGGCTCCGTCCTTCTGCAGCTGATCCAATTCCCTCTGTCCATGATCGGGATTTTCCTCGACGGCCGTTATCCCCCAGTGGACGACGATGAGCAGGTCAGCGTTCCTTGCATCCGCGGCAGGAAAATACTTCTGCTTTGCGAGTGCCGGCGCCAGGTCCCGGGCTATGTCCATGAACTGCGTGCGCTCGAGGGACGAGTCGCGCAGATAGCCGCCAAAGTAGCTGCCCTGCGCAAATACGAACGACTCCGCCTTTGCCTTCGCTCCCCGCTCGCCGAATTTCTGCACGACGTAATCCTTGTCCGCTCCGGCCAAGACCGCGACGGAGTTGTCCTGCCACGCCAACGCGAACGGAGCGGCGCCGAGGCCGGCACCCAAGGCTGCGCACACGGCGAGTGCGGTTCGATTCATTGCTGAGTTTGACGACCGGGCCTGCGGAAGGGTTTGCTCATAATGCCTGCGGCGCCCGTTAGCGCAAATCCGAATAGCGGTCCAAATTCTTGAGGGAGCGGCCATTTAATGGGCCCGACTCACAATGGAAGCGGCGTTCCTCCCATCTCAACGTAGACCTTTTCAACGTGGGCCGTGAAATAGAAGTCCGTCGGCACGTAGCGAGCGACCTGCCGGTCTTTCCTCAGCACCGCGGCCAAACCCGGCGCACCCGCCTTGACCTCGGCGGCTGTCTTCCCCGCCTTTATGAGCGATTGGACCCCGTTGCGCAGCTCGATGAAATACTCCTGCTGGTCCCGAATGATCTCCGGCCCCCCCATCGGGCCATGACCGGGGCAGACTTTCTCGGCACCGAGTTTTTTCGCGCGCTCCAGCGCCTGGATCCATTCGCCAACATCGCTGTCGTGCAGATAATTGTAAGAGCCGTTCACGCATACGTCTCCCGTAAAGAGGATCTTCTCCCGAGGCAGCCAGACCAGCGTGTCGCCCCGGGTGTGCGCAATCCCGGGCCAGCGGAGCTCCACGCGGTGCGTCGCGTCGTCGAAGGCCATCGTCTCCGAGTAGACGAGGCTGGGCAGCCTCAGCTTGCTGGCCGCAACGTCGGGCCTGCTCCTCGCGGAGAGATCCCAGGCGGCGGCGCCGGATTTCCGCAGCTCGTCGAGCGCGGCCTCCTGGGCGACCAGGGTGGCGCCCTGGTCCGCCCAGACCTGGTTGCCGAAGGAGTGATCGGGATGGAAATGGGTATCGATCACAAAGCGCACCGGCCTATCCGTGATTGCGCGGATCTTTGGCATAATGACCTTGGCCCCGACGGGATAGTTCGCGTCAACCACCACGACGCAGTCGTCCATCACGATCCAGCCATTGTTGCAGGTTCCGAGACGGGGATCGCCCTCGTGAAAATACACTCCCGGGGCGAGGTTTTGTACCGAATTTATCTGTGCCATGCCGGCAGCCGGCGCGGCGAGCAGCGCAAGAAACGCAATCGTCGAGCCTTTGCGGTGGAGCATTTCGCACGTTCGGCCCACTGCCTGCGCGGGTCAAGCACCCGGCTCGCTCCCTGGCCGGCGCACCACCCTCGTGGATACGATTAGGGGTTGAAAGACAATGGCCCTGGACGCAGAACAGCCCGATGCTCTCATTTTTGGAGCGGGCGAGCCGGCGCCCAGGCGGGTTCCCCTCCCTTCGGAACCTGTTTGCATGGGGCGCCGCAGTCTCCAGCGCGATGACCGCAAACGGCGCCACGCTTGTGGGCGACCAAGCATGCGCCGCATGCCATCAGGAAAAGGAACATTCGTTCCACCAGACCGCGCACTCTAAGACGTCGAGCCTTCCCTCGGCCGAAACGATACATGGCAAGTTCAGCCAGGGCTCGGACACGCTGAAAACGGCAAACCCCAACCTGTCCTTCGTGATGGAAGGCGGTGAAAAGGGCTTTTTCCAGACCGCCCACATGAAGACTTCGCCGTCTGAGGAGCTCAGCCGGTCCGAGCGCATCGACATCGTCGTCGGTTCGGGACGCAAGGGCCAGACGTACCTCTTCTGGGACGGCGACCAGCTCTTCCAGCTTCCGGTATCCTACTGGGCCGACATCCACGGATGGGTCAACAGTCCCGGCTACATCGACGGCACCGCCGACTTCGAGAGGCCCATCGTGCCGCGTTGCCTCGAGTGCCACTCGAGCTCATTCGAGAACCGGCCTCCCCCAGAGAACCGTTACTCTGCAGCCGGTCTTGTCCTAGGCATTTCCTGCGAGAAATGTCACGGCCCGGGGAGCGAGCACGTCAGTCGGTTCCGCTCCTCGTCTCCCCCGAAGACGCCGGCGGACTTCGCGATTGTGAACCCCGCCCGCCTTTCCCGGGCGAGGCAGCTCGATGTATGCGCCCTGTGCCACAACGGCGCGGGCGAATCCCTCGCCCCGCCGCTGACGTACGTTGCGGGCGCCGACCTCAGCCAGTACATCGCCTTTTCGCGATGGGATCCCAAGGTACGTGTCGACGTCCATGCCAGACAAGTCCCGCTTCTCGAGGCGAGCCGGTGTTTCCGGTCCAGCAAGGCGATGACGTGCATAACCTGCCACGACGTCCATACGGTCCAGCGCGAAACCGCATCATTCGCCTCCCGATGCATGATGTGCCACCAGGTCGAAAGCTGCGGACTCTTTAAAAAGATGGGCCATGCGATCGACACCCGATGCATCGATTGCCACATGCCCTTGCAGGAGACGGGCAAGATCGTGTCGCGCGTGGACGGCAGCACGATCAGGCCCATGGTCCGAAATCACAGGATCGCCATCTATCCCGACGCTGTGCCGCAATGACATTGGATCCTATCGCAGGGGACGGCGGCGCTTTCGTCTCGCCATTGTCAGCCGGACGTTCATCCAACGTCCGTAGTCAAGGCAGTTGGATTGACGGCCCCCCAATGACAACCCACCCCACGATGGATCGGCTCAAGTTCACGGCGATGCTCGTTTCGGCATTGTGTGCGACCGCCCTCACTCGCGCCGAAACCGAGGTTCACGTCCAGCCCGCGGCGGATCCGACATTCTCCGAGCTGCCGCCCGCGATTCCTTTGTGGGCTGCGGGCGCACCGGGATCCGAGGGACTTACATCGCCCCTCAAGGCAAACTGGGAGTCGTACAGTACCGCCGCCGGAAACACCTGGTACGCCGTCCTCACCAACATCAACAACCCGTCGATCATTCCCTTCCTTCCGGCGCCGCAAAAAGCCACGGGAGCCGCAGTCATCGTGTGTCCGGGTGGAGGCCACCATTTCCTGGCGATGGAGCACGAGGGCTACGCTGTTGGAAAATGGTTTTCCGAGCACGGCATCGCCGCATTCGTGCTGGAATACCGCCTGGCCGAGGCTCCCGGTTCCACGTACAAGGTCGGCGTGCACTCGCTGATGGATGCAGAGCGTGCCATTCGCACCGTCCGCAGCCGCTCGAGGGAATGGAGCGTTGACCCCGCGCGTGTTGGCATCATCGGCTTCTCGGCTGGCGGAGAGGTCGCCGCCCTGGCCGCCACGCAATTCGCCACGCCCATCAAGGGATCCGCCGATTCCATAGACGCCTTGGACTGCCGGCCTGATTTCCAGGGTCTGTTCTATCCGGGACTCCCGCATCCTCAGCCCGTACCTACCCCAAGGACGCCTCCGGCTTTCCTGTGCGGCGCCTACGATGACGGTTTTCACCTCACGACTCCGATGGTGCAGTACTACCTCAAGCTTGCGAAAGCTGGCGTGCCGACAGAGATGCACGTCTATGCAAAAGGCGGCCATGGCTTCGGGATACGCGATGAGGACAGCGCCGTGTATTCGTGGATGCCGCTGTTCGCCACGTGGCTCACGACTCTCGCAATCCCATCCGGCAAGTAGTCCTTCGTTCCCAAACCCCCCAAATCCGTGAACACGAAACGAAACTGTTTCCTTTTCCTAGCCGTTTGTTTTGCAGCAGCAACCGGCTGGAGCGAGCCGGTCGATGCGCAGTCGAAGGAACTCATCTATGTGGACCCCGCCGGGGTCATGCGCTGGCGCACCTCAAACGCCGAGGTGGCCATGCTCGGCGCCAACTACTGCCTGCCGTCGGCGTCGGATTACCGCGCGGCGGGGGCCATCGGCACGGACCGCAAGAAAATGATCGACGACGACATGACCCACTTTGCCCGCATGGGGTGGGATGCGCTTCGTCTCAGCTTCTGGGGTGACTGGGAGTGCTGCGACAAGGACGGCAACCTCGTCGAGAACGACCATCTCGACCTGCTTGATTACCTCATCTTCCGAGCGAAGCAGCGCGACCTTCACATGCTTTTCAGCCCGATCGTCACGTACAGTTCCAGCTGGCCCGGGCCGGACGATCCTTCTGCACTGGGCTTCTCGAGGTACTACAAGAAGGAGGAGCTCGGCACCAATCCAAAGGCCATCGCGGCCCAGGCGAACTACCTCAGGCAGATCCTAAATCACGTGAACCCCTACACCAAGCTCGCCCTGAAGGACGAGCCGTACATCTGCTTCGTGGAACTCATAAACGAGCCGGCACAGCACCCGCAGGACTTCGACGGCTCGGTGAGCTACATCAACGCACTCAACGCCTCGGTGCGCGAGACCGGCTGCCAGAAGATCACCTTCTTCAACTTCAGCCAGGACTTTGCCATGGCACAGGCCATCGCCGCCTCAAAGGCCGACGGAGCGAGCTTTGCTTGGTATCCGTCCGGGCTTGTCGCAGGTCACCAGCTGCACGGCAATTTCCTCAGAACACTGGACGACTATTCGCCAATGCTCGCCCCGGAATTGGCGGGCCGCCCCAGGGTTGTTTACGAGTACGACATGCCCGACGTCATGAGTGGCTACCACTACCCGGCCATGGTCCGGACGTTCCGGTCCGTGGGCGCGCAGTTCGCCGCAATGTTCTCATACGACATGCTCGCCACGGCCCCGTACAACCTCGGTTGGCAGACGCACTGCCTGAACATGGTCTACACGCCGCAGAAGGCTGCCAGCGCGATCATAGCGAGCCAGGTCATGCGCCGGATCCCTCGCATGCAGCCGGTGGGCCCGTATCCGCAGAACACGAGGTTCGGGGACTTTAGGGTGAGCTATGAGGAGAACCTGAGCGAACTGGTCAGCAGCGACCTCTACTACTATTCGAACAACACCCGAAGCCGCCCGCCGGCTCCCGCAAAGCTGAGGCGGATCGTTGGATTCGGCTCGTCACCCGTTGTTCACTACGAGGGTGCCGGACTCTACTTCATGGACAAAATTGGCGATGGGGCGTGGCGCCTAGAGGTCTACCCGGACGCGCTGCAGATCGACGACCCGTTCGCGCCCACGCGCACCGACCGCCTTGTTTTCCAGCTCATCTCGCGCGCGTGGCCGATGAATGTCGATCTTCCCGATCTCGGCGCCTCTTTCACCGTCGAGCCAATGAACGAGGGGAACACATATTCGACGCATTCTGACGGTGGGATGTTCGCTGTCCGACCGGGTGTCTATCTCCTGACCAATCCATCCCGGGCGGGATCGGTCAAGATCCCCGACCGACTGCCTGGCGTGCCCTACTACCTTGGGATGCGCGAATTTGTGTGTCCTGAGGTTTCGCACGCACCCACGTGCGTGGTCCTTCGCGCCCAATCGGAGTATCCCGCCGACGGGCCGGTATCGATTACGGCCACCGTGGCGGCAGCGGATGCTCCTGACAGTGTCGTCCTCCAATTTCCCGACGCCAGTTCGGCCACCAGCTCGGTGGCCATGCGGCACATGTCCGGATACGACTACACCGTCAGCCTGCCACCGGGAAAACTTCCTGCGGGAGATTTCCTCTTCACGGTGAGCGTGTCCAGCGGGGGCAAGGTCCTGGTGTTTCCTCATGACTCCCCGGTTGCCGCCACCCGCGCCGAGTCCTATCGCGCGAAAGTGGTGCCGGGGGATTCGCCTGTCGTGATCTTCGACCCCGCGCGGGATGTCCCTTTCTTGTCCGTGTCGCGCAGCGGGGAATCTCGCAACCGCATCGCCAAAACCGTCGAGGGAAGCCAGCCCAAAAGCGAGGCCTTCCCTCTCTCCTCCCCCACAGAGCGCATGGCGGATGATTTCAGGACATCCCTTTACATTGGCGACCGCGTATCCGACCGAGGGACAAAAATCGCCGACGCCAAGTCGGTCCACGTGCGGCTGAAGGGCCTTGTCGCCCCCTCGGTGATGCGCCTGACCCTTGTTGAAAAAGACGGCTCGGCCTGGAGCGAGAAAGTCTTTGCCTCCCAAAAATGGAAGGAAGTCGTCGTCCCTATCGGGGCCTTTCGATCGGCGAAGTCGGCTATGGTCCCGCAAGCTTATCCTGGTACCTGGTCGTATTGGCTCTCACCTCCTGCCGGCAGGGACTCGATTGACCTGGCGCAGGTTGAGCGCCTCCAATTCTCGCTGAGGAAATCGGACTTTGGTACCATCGCTTCCGTCGACGCGTCGCAGGCGGCGGTGGCCATAGAAAGCGTCTCGCTGCAGTATTGAGGGCGAACGCCGCAGGTTTAGTGAGGCAAATAAACAACCTGCCCGAGTTGCCGCGAGTAAGCCGCGCGAAATGCCGCATTGTCAGGAAACTCACCCAGCGCGACAAGCTGCGCCGCAATGTTGCCTACGGAAGCGCCTTCCAACGAGTAAGACGCGACTGGCAGCTGGCAGGCGTCAGATGTCTCTTGGCAAAGCAGTCGGTTCTGCGATCCGCCGCCGACGATCAGGATGCGCTTGGAGCTCCTTCCCGCGAGACGCTCAAGGGAATGCACTGCGTCGGCATGACCTTTGCCAAGCGAGGCGCAGATAAGCCTCGCGTAGCCGGCGAGATCCCGGGGCGGCTTAGCTCCCCTTTTTCGGAGCTGCGCATCAATGGCCGTCCGCATGTCCCGAGGATTGAAAAGCGTCACGTCGGCGAGTTCGAGGAGGTCGACGGGCGCAGGCGAGCGCGACGCCGCGGAAGTCAGCTGCCTCCACGCTGAGGCCGTAGTCGGCCGCGAGCTGAAGCCCGGTAGAATCTGTTCGAGGAGCCAGAGTCCGAGGCAGCTGATAAGGGGCCGATACCTGCCGTCTCCCGACCTCTCGTTCGACACGCGCGCCTCGAGCGCGCCTCGTCCGATCAGCGCAACGTCGCTCTCCAAGCCGAGGAGTGACCACGTTCCGGAACTAAGGAAAAGATCCGAGCCGTCCGCGGCCGCAGGCATGGCGGCGAATGCGCAGGCGGTGTCATGCCCGGGAACAAGCACGGAAATGACACCCTTCAGTTCCGCGATGCCGATGGAGCCTCCGAGCCGACGCGGGGACAGCGCCGCCGGGCCAAACCAGCGCCGCGGTATGCCGAAGAATCTGAGCGCGGGCCGTGACCAATCGGTGCCGTGGACGTCGATAAGCTGCGAATGGCTGGCAATCGACATCTCATTCTCCATACGACCGGAAATCAGGAAATTTATATAGTCGGGGATGAAAAGACAGCGCGAGGCCGCCCGGGCCATTGCGGGGAAAGCGGATAGCGTCTCCTGCAGCTGGAGGCTCGTGTTATAGGGATAGTTAGGGATCCCCGTGAGCGCGTAGACCCGGTCTATGCCGTTCCGACCGAGCCTTTTCGAGGCGGCGGCGGTCCGCGCGTCCCGGTACGCATAAACAGGATGGACAATCCGGCCCTTTGGATCGACGAGGACGTGGTCGACCGCCCATCCATCGACCCCAACGGACGCGAGGCGAGGGAAACGACGGCGGGCCTTGACGAGTCCGGCGCGAACCTCGCCCCATAGCCCCGGCAGATCCCAATATTCATGCCCGGCAAGGGTACGGAACTGGTTTGGGAACCGGTGCACCTCCGTCAGCGCAAGCCCCTTTCGGCCCCACTCGCCAACGATGACCCGGCCGCTGGTCGCGCCGAGGTCGATCGCGGCGCACTGAACCGCCTTCATCAGCGAAGAAACGCCTCGGGCAGGCCGCCGTCTACGGCTATAATCTGCCCGGTGGTCTTGCCCAGGCGGCGACCCACAAGAAGGAAATAGGCCTCCGCTTGGTCGGAGGTGGTGATCGGAGCCTTGGTGAGGGTCCTGTCGGCGTAGAACTGAGCGAGCCTCTTCACAAGTACCTCTGTGGACTCGGCGTCGCCGCAGGGAAGCCCGTATTTCGCAAGAGATCCGATGACGCGCTCCCGAGGAAACATCGCGCTTCCCTGAACCACCGTCGCAGGGGCGACGCCGTTCACGCGAACCAGCGGCGCGAGTTCGACGGCAAGCTCTCGCACTAGGTGGTTGGCTGCGGCCTTCGAAGTGTCGTAGGCAAGCGAGCCTTTCTTGGCCACGACGGCGTTGGCCGAAGTTGTCAGCACCAGGCTGGCTGGCAACCCCTGTTCCCTCCAGGTCTTTGCCGCCTCATCGCCGACCAGGTAGCTGCCGGTGACGTTGACGGCAAAATTGATTGGCCAACGATCGTCTGGAATGTGTCCCGACGTGTCGCTCGGCACGAAGACGCCAGCCGTGACGCAGATTGAGTCAAATCCGCCATAGGCATAGGTGACGAGGTCCAGCATTCGCCGGATGCTCCCGCGATTGGTGACGTCGGCGCTGATGCCGATCGAGGTTCCGCATGCCGCCAATCCCTCGCCGGCAACGCCAATTCCACTCCCGTACTTGTCCGCGATCTCTTTGGCGACGGCGACGGCCGCGCTTTCGCTCAGGTCAACCGCGGCCACATGGGCTCCCTCCCTCGCGAGCCGATGGGCCGTCTCGCGCCCAATCCCGGATCCGGCGCCGACGACGACGACCACCTGCCTCGCGAGCTCCTTCTCAGAAGGCATCCGCTTCAGCTTGGCCTCCTCAAGAAGCCAGTACTCGATGTCGAATGCCTCCTGGAGCGGCAGCGCCGCATAGCGGCCTATTGCCTCGGCGCCCCGCATCACCTCGATCGCCGCGGTATAAAATTCGGCCGTGACCCGCGACTCGGATTTGTCCTTGCCCCAGGCGATCATTCCAATGCCTGGTATCAGGACCACGGTCGGATTCGGGTCGCGCATCGAGGGGGAATCGGGGCGCCTGCATTTCTCATAGTAGGACGCGTAGTCTTCCCTATACTGAGTGAGTCCAGAGCAGAGCGCGTCTTTTAGCGAGGCCACGTCGCCGGAGGCCGGATCCCAGTCCACGTAAAGAGGTTTGATCTTAGTGCGCAGGAAGTGGTCGGGACAGGAGGTGCCTAGCTCGGCCAGGCGCGCGGCATCCCTTGAATTCAAAAAGCGCAGGACTGCCTCGCCGCCCTGAACGGTCGCGATCAGGTTCTTCTCCCGTGAGACCTGGCCCCGGAGCCAGGGCAGGATCGACGTAAGAACCGCCCGGCGGGCAGCCTCGCCGAGAGTGGCGTGCTTTGCGCCGCCGAACGCCGACGCGTCACCGCCCTTTGCCTCATATTTCACCTCGATGTAGGCTGCGGCCTCCTCGATGAAATCCAGTGTCACCGCATAGCATTCCTTGTCATCCTCGGCCCACGAGATGAACCCGTGCTGCCCCATCATTATTGCGTTTGTCTGCGGGCTGGCAGCGGCAATGTCCTGCATCGCAATTCCGAGCTCAAATCCAGGACGCATCCACGGCACGTAGGCCATCCGTCCGCCAAAGATTTCGCGGGTGAGGCGATCAGCGCCCTCCGATGCGGCTATCGCTATGATGGCGTGCGGGTGCATGTGGTCGACATGCCGGCCCGGCAGAAACGAGTGAAGCGGCGTGTCGATCGACGGAGCGCGGGGATTGAGGTTAAAGGTCGCATGCGCGTACATTGCTACCATGTCATCCTCGGCCGCCGACTTGAGGCCCTTGTCGTTTCGGTCCAGATACGCCTTCTTTAGCCCGATCAGCCGTTCCTGATAAAGGGACGAAAAGTTTCCCCTCGTACTGGTGCGGAGGTCACCGCCCGATCCCTTTACCCACAGGACATTGACAGACTTTCCGCCGAGAGGGTCTTTTCCCGTGAGCTTGGATGAAGTGTTGCCGCCGCCCGTGTTCGTGACGCGAAGATCGCTGCCGAGGATATTTGAGCGGTAGACGAGGCGTTCGACGGGGTCCATGGACGCCGCTTTGGAGTCGTCCCATAGGTAGCTCACATGGCGGTAGGTCGGTTTCATCAAAGTCTCAGTTCCTGTACTTCAGGACAACGCTCTCGTAGCGCCGGACCTCGGCCATCCACATCCGGTCGGCTGGCGTGTTCTGGCGCCGGCAAAATTCCTCCCATATCGCTCCAAGCGGAAGTGTCTTGGCTTCCTCGATCAGCGCGAGGCGGCCGCCCAAATCACCCGATTCCTCGAGGCGCCGCAGTTCGGCGTTGGGCTCAAGGAGCGCCGCAAGCAGGCACTTGAGCGCATTGCGTGCGCCGACGACCCATGACGCGATCCGGTTTATGCTCCCGTCGAAGAAATCCAAGCCGATGTACGTGCGATCGAGGAATCCCCCGCGCACGACCTCCGCCAGCACCGCGCGCGTGGGATCATCAAACAGCACGACATGGTCGCTGTCCCATCGCACGCCCCTGCTCAAGTGCAGGAGCATGCCCGGCACAAACTGCTGCATGGAGCAGATTTTGTCCGCCACCGACTCGGTCGGGTGAAAATGTCCCATGTCGAGGCAGATGACCTTTTGCCGCTTAACGGCGTAGCCCAGGTAAAATTCATGCGATCCAACCACATAGCTCTCGGAGCCAATCCCGAAGAGCTTGCTTTCAAGCGCATCGATGTTCTCGCGAGTGTCGATTGTCTCCTTGAATACGGCATCGAGCGCCTCCTCAAGCCGGTCGCGGGGACCCTTCCGGTCCACGGGAAGATCCTTGCAGCCGTCCGGAATCCAGAGATTTGTGACTGCTGCGGTCCCAAGTGCGCGTCCCATGGAGGCGCCGATCCTCCGGCAGGCAATCGCGTGCTCAATCCAGAAATTACGGACCGCGGCGTCCCGATGAGAAAGCGTAAAGCCTCCGTCGGCGAGCGGGTGCGAGAAAAATGTCGGGTTGAAGTCGAGCCCGATGCCGCGAGACTTCGCCCACTCGATCCAACCCGAGAAATGGGTCGGGCCAATCTCGTTGCGCTCAACCTTCTTGCCGCCAAATTCGCCGTAGATCGCATGCAGGTTGACGCGGTGCAGGCCGGGAATCAGCCGAAAGGCTTCGTCCAAATCACCTCGAAGCTCGCCGACCGTTCGCGCCTTCCCCGGATAGCTGCCGGTAACCTGGATTCCGCCGCCGCCAAGGGTTGCGCCGGGCCTTTCAAAGCCGCCGACGTCGTCGCCCTGCCAGCAATGCAGCGATAGTGATGTCGCCGCCAATGTGGCCAGTGCGGCCTCGGCGTCGACGCCCGCTGAAGCGTAGTCCTCTATTGCCGAGGGATAGGCGGAAGGATTCACGATCTCGTTATGGGGGTTAGTTGGGGGAAGCTCAATGCAGTTTCTGACACTCACCTGTTATGGCCGTATTGAGACCGTGGAATCAGGATACCCTATTGAATATTGACTTGGAATGCTGGGACTGACCTTTAGCATTCATAAATTGACCCTGCATGCGCGCGCGTTCCGACTATCGCCGGTATCTCGTCAACCCGCCCGAATCCGAGGCCTGGGGAATCGCCGTGACGGGTTGCGGGCGGCAGACTTGTTCAGCGGGTTCAAGCTACCCTCCCGCGGGCCATCCCCCTGACCATCATTTCAGCTGGGAGAACGGACGCGTGCTCGGCGCGTGCCAGATCGTCTTCATATCTGAAGGTTCCGGCGTTTTTGAGTCCCGCTCAACCGGGCTCGTCCATGTCGTCGCCGGCACGGCGCTGATCGTCCTTCCCGGCGTATGGCACCGGTACGCTCCTGATCCCCGGACCGGCTGGACGGAGCAATGGATAGAGCTTCAGGGTTCGACGCCCGACTCGCTTGTGAGAAACGGCTCCCTTGGACCGGCCCGTGCGGCCGTGAAGATGAAGCGTGCGCTCAAACTCGAGGCCCTCATGGAAGAGATACAGGCGCGACTGAGCGGCTCCGCGGCCGGGTTTGACCCGGAAGCCGCGGCACTCGGCCTCCAGATTCTATCGCTCGTTGTGGAGGCGCCGCGCCTGCGCGCCCCCTCCCGACCCATCACAAGCTTTGTCGCCCGGGCTGAGAGGGTCCTTATGGATTCCGTCGATAAGCCGCCGGCGATTCCCGGTTTGGCGCGTGAGCTCGGTGTCGCCTATTCCTATTTCCGCCGCGAATTCAAGAGGCATACCGGCCTCGCGCCCTATCAGTATGTTCGCCGGCTGCGCATGGAAAAGGCCCGCCGGATGATCGGGAGCTCCTCCGACAGCCTTCAGGCGATTTCCGAGCGCCTTGGATTTGCATCGCCGTTCCATCTCTCCGCCGCGTTCAAGAAGCAATACGGCCAGTCACCAGATCATTGGCGGCGACGGCGCGCCTAGGGCCGTCCCGCGTCAGGCACCTCCCCTGCTTTCAATCATATGATCCCCAATCCGTTCCTAGGCGTTTGCTTCCATTGGCTCGGGGGACTCGCCTCCGGAAGTTTCTATGTCCCCTACCGAAAGGTCAGAAACTGGGCTTGGGAGACTTACTGGCTCGTGGGCGGATTCTTCAGCTGGATCATTGCGCCCTGGATTCTCGCGCTGGCATTGACCAATGATCTTTTCGGCGTTCTTGGCCGTACGCCGACACGGACGCTCTTTTTCGCGTGGTTTTTCGGCGCCTTGTGGGGAATAGGTGGCCTTACGTTCGGCCTGACTATGCGCTACCTTGGGATGTCCCTCGGCATGGGGGTTGCGCTGGGATTCTGCGCCGCCTTCGGGACCCTTGTGCCGCCGATATTCAAGGGCCAGTTGGCTGCGATCGCGGCCACGGGATCGGGAAAGGTCACTCTCATCGGGGTCGGGGTTTGCCTCACCGGCATCGCGATCGCAGCCCTGGCCGGCCTTTCCAAGGAAAGGGAAATGTCCGACGAGAAAAAGAAGGCAGCAATTAAGGAGTTCAATTTTCGCAAGGGCATGCTTGTCGCCGTTTTTTCCGGAATAATGAGCGCGTGTTTTGCATACGGGCTGGATGCCGGAGCGCCGATTTCCGACCTGTCCGCTGCGGCCGGGACGGGCATGATATGGACGGGTCTGCCCAAGCTGGTCGTCGTGCTCCTGGGCGGATTCACGACGAACCTAATTTGGTGCGTCATTCTCAACCTGCGCAACCGCACAGGCTATCAATACGCAAGCAGTACGTTGAGAGTCACCCCTCTGACCGATGAATCCGCTCCGGCCGATCGCCGCATTCCCGTAGCCTCAAATCTTTTTTTCTGCGCTGTCGCGGGCACGACCTGGTACATGCAGTTTTTCTTCTACACCATGGGCGAAACACAAATGGGCCGTTTCCGCTTTTCGTCTTGGACGCTCCACATGGCCAGCATCATAATTTTCAGCACAATGTGGGGATGGATTCTCCATGAATGGAAGGGCGCAAGTCGGCGTACCCACCTCCTCATAGCGACGGGTATCGCCGTCCTCATTCTCTCCACGCTCACCGTGGGCTATGGCAACTATCTCGGCGTTAATGGGAAATGAACCCATTCGATATCGTCCGTCCGGCAAACGGAACGGTCGGATTGAGATTTGTGCCGTTGGACTAGCTCGCGATTAGCCAAACGAACGAGGGTGCCGCGTGTAATTGGCATCTGCGAAAGGGAATCTACAGTCTGCCATTAGTAATTAAACTGTTTCTCTTTTCCCAATACTGTTGACAAAGTCATCGCAGAAGGTCGTTTGTCGCCACGTCCGGCTCAACGTCTTTTCTGGTACCCCAATTCATTTCATGAGGAGATCCAGAGGCGACGCGCGTTCGGACCCGAGGACCTCCAAAGAACCTTAATGCGGCGCCCCAATAATTTAACCCCAAGCGCCGGATCGCCAAGAAAGGCGACGCCCCGCGGTCGCTTTGGCGGCATTTCGCTCCTGTTGACCTGCGGCGTTTGCCTCGCTGCCATAGCCTTTGCTCAGGCCGCCAGAGCAGGGTCAGCGCGCCATCTGGACCTGTTCGACTTTGCGTGGCGTTTCCACCTTGGAGACGCGCCCGGCGCAGACAAGGGAGCCTTCGATGACACGACTTGGCGTTCGCTAGATCTGCCGCATGACTGGAGCATCGAGGGAACCTATGATGAGAAGGCCACATCGGGCAGCTCGGGCGGCTACGTTCAGACGGGAATCGGGTGGTACCGAAAGACGTTCAGCCTCCCCGAAGCCGAACGCGGCAGACGCGCGGCCGTGCAGTTTGATGGGGTGTATGAGCACAGCACCGTCTGGGTAAACGGGCATGAGGCCGGCAACAGGCCCTACGGCTACTCGTCGTTCGTCTGCGAGATTTCCCAATTTCTCAACTACGGCTCGACTCCGAACGTGATTGCCGTTCGCGTCGACAATTCACAGCAGCCCAACAGCCGATGGTACTCCGGCTCGGGAATTTTCCGCCATACGTGGCTCGTCACTACGGATCCCCTAGAGATCGTGCCTTGGGGAGTGTTTGTGACCACGCCCGAGATTTCCTCTGCCGCCGCAACGATCCAGATCAGCGCCCATGTGCGCAATGGGCGGGCCGCCCAGCAGCAGTGCGTGGTGCGCGAATCATTGCTCGACGGCGAAGGCGGGGCGCTGACAACGGCGGAGTCTGTCAGTGGAGCCGAACCAGCGACACCTGCAAGTATCGGAGCCGGCGGGGACAAGGACATTGTATCAACGCTCGTCGTAAGATCGCCGCGGCTGTGGTCGCCAGACTCGCCTGCCCTTTACCGCGTCCGCACAGAGGTCCTGGTTGGAAATGAAGTGGTCGACTCGACTGAGACATCGTTCGGCGTAAGGCACGTCGTATTCGACGTCGATCGCGGCCTGCTGATTAATGATGAGCATGTGAAGATGAAAGGCGTCTGTCTGCACCACGACGCCGGGGCCGTCGGTGCGGCCGTGCCCGAATCTGTGCTCGAGCGCCGCCTGCGCCTTCTGCGCGAAATGGGGTGCAACGCGATTCGCTGCAGCCACAACCCGGAGGCACCGGAATTCTACGACCTATGCGACCGGCTCGGGCTCCTCGTCATGGACGAGGCGTTCGATGAATGGACGATCCGCAAGCCCCAGCTTAGCTTTGGCTACTCGGACCAATTTGGCGACTGGTACGAGCGCGACCTCGTGGATTTCATCCATCGTGACCGCAACCATCCCTGCGTGGTGCTCTGGAGCGCGGGAAACGAAATTGGCGAGCAAAGGGCGCCGAACGGACCCGAGATCCTGGGTAAGCTCGTCTCCGTCTTTCACCGCGCGGATCCGACGCGCCCAGTGACCGCTGCGATGGACAACATCTTCAACCAGGCCGGACCTGCTCCCGAGGCTTTCACGAGCCAGCTGGACATCGTGGGCTACAATTATGCCGACCGATGGGGAACGCGACGCGAGACACAGTACGGTGACGACCGTGAACAGTTCAAGAATAGGCGCTTCCTCGGCACCGAGGAGTCCGGCGTCGCCGTCACCCGGGGGGAATATGAGTTCGGCTCGCTCCTAAACGACAACGACAGCGACGACCACGTGTTGCTGGGCAACGGTCCGGCTGGCCCGCTTTATGTCGCGGCGACTATTCGCTCGGCGTCCCTGTGGCGTTTTGCGGCGACGCACGACTATGTCATCGGCGAATTCCTCTGGACGGGAATCGACTACCTCGGGGAGTCAAAGTGGCCCCGAAAGCTCACCGCATTTGGCGCCCTCGACAGCTGCGGCTTCAAGAAGGACTCATATTATTTCTACCAGAGCATCTGGACGGATGCCCCGATGCTCCATCTCCTGCCCCACTGGAACTGGCCCGAAAAGGTCGGGGGCGTCGTGCCGGTCGTTGCCTACTCAAACTGCGCCGCAATCGAACTCTTCCTCAATGGCAGGAGCCTGGGAGTAAAGGCGCGGGAGTTTCCAAGCGAGGGTGTCACGGGCTCGTGGAACAACTACGCCGAGCCGAAGACCATGGCGACCACTGCGGACCTCCAGCTTGTATGGGACGTTCCCTACGAGCCGGGTGAGCTCAAGGCCGTTGGCTACGACAAGCGCGGCGCCGTCGTCGCCCACGCCGAGGTTCGGACGGCGGAGAAGGCGTCAAAGCTTGTCCTCGACGCTGACCGTGCCTCGATCGCCTCGGGTTTGCGAGAGGTCGCAAGCGTCACCGTCAGGGCGATGGATGCGAACGGTGTTTTCGTCCCGCTCGCTGACAACCAGGTCATGTTTGACGTCTCCGGCCCCGCAAGGCTCATCGGCCTGGACAATGGCGACCCTGAGAGCCACGCCAGCTACCAGGGCAATGCCCGCGCACTCTTCAAGGGAATGGCCCTTGCCCTCGTTCAGTCGACGCCCGAGACGGGCACCATCCATCTTACGGCCCACTCGGAGGGCCTGCAAGATGCCGAGATCGACATCTCCTCGCGGCCGCCGCCGTGATCAGTCGCGGATCCTGCCGCGCAGGCGTCCGAGAAACTTCCTCGCGTAAAGGACCGTGCGTTCTCGGATGATATCCTCCCTGAATTCGCGCGGGAGTCCGAGTTTGGGAGCGGATGTTATCGCGGTGCCTTCCCTGGGATAGAGGATGACCCAAGCCAGGACCCGGCTGAGGCGCTCGTCACCGAGATCCGCGCGAAGTTGGTCAAACACGAGTCGGGCGATCTCTCCCTCGTGAACGTCCTCGCTCACGTCGGCAATTCCGGCCACGCAGAGCAGGTTGCGGGTGTCCTGGCCCGCGTCGCCCGCGCGCCCGGGTGGCCACGCCTTCAGCTTCGCTGCAAATCCGGAAAGGCCGCCCATCGCGTCGCCCTCTCGAAACGGCCGCGACAGCCTGCTCACAAATTCGCTGTCGCCGGGAAGGTTGTCGTAGGTGATGCTGTCGATCTCATCCTCGGTGATCGCCGCAAAGCCATTCTGCGGGGCCAGTGAGGGCGCCAATCGGCCGGTCGCGCCGGCGGCAACGCCGACGGCGACCCAAGCGGCGAGCGATCCAGCCACCCATGGCCACGCATTCCGACTGGTGCCGCGCCCTGCGTCCCAGCGAAACAGGCGTGCTCCGGCAAACGCCGCGGCCGCCCCGATGACGCAGAGGGCGACCACGCCGAATGCGGCGGCCGCGATGCCTCGGGGATCGGCGTATCCCAGCTGCAGCACGTCGACGGCATAGCGGCCCGGCATGAAACCCGAAAATTTCTGGGCCCAAACGGGCAACGCCAATAATGGGATGCCGACGCCCCCTATCATGATCATTGGCAGGAAGAGGCACTGCCCCATCGCCTGCACCGACGTCACATCGTTCGCCAAGGCCGCCACCATCAGCCCGAGCCCCAAAAACGAGGAGGTGACGAGGAGGATTCCCATCATTGTCTGCACGGGATTTATCGGCAGAGGCGTTCCGTAGGCGAAATGAGCGACGCCAATCTGCAGGGCGGCGGCCGAGGCAACGATGATCACCCGCGCCGCCAGGACACTCCCTACGAGGCTGCCCGTGCCGACCGGCAGCAGGCGGTAACGTCTCCAAATCCCGCGCTCCCGCTCCGCCACCAGCGCCGTGGGCAGGCCAAAACAGGCGCCCCCGAGGATCGTTATCGTCAGGAGCTGGCCCATCTGTCCCAGGAGCAGCGGGGTTTCGGCGCGGAAGACGCTTCCGAACGCGAGGAGGAAGAGAAGTGGGACAACATAACCATAGATGATGGCCTGCTTGCTGCGAAAGCTAAGCTCCAGGCAAAGGAGGAAGTGGTGGAAAAGTCCCCGAAAAACTGATGCCTCGCCGCTCATGGGTCCCCCTCGGGGGGTTTCTGCCAGCGTCGCCCGGTGACGGAAAGAAACGCGTCCTCAAGCGTCGGTCGCAGAATCTGAAGCTCCAGGAGCTCGTTTCCCCCGGAACTGACAACTCCCATAAGGACCACCACCGTCTCGTTCACGGACGAGGTCGATAAACTCCAAATTCCGGCATCGAAGCTGCACTCCGTCACGCCCGAAAGCGACAGGAGCCGGGACTGTTCGAGCGACTGCCGGGCCCGGAATTGCACGCGGGCGACCGACCCATGCTTCGCGATCAAATCCCCGACGGGCCCGGCCGCCACCATGCGTCCCCCCTCCAGGATTCCAACACGGTCGCAGAGGGTCTGCGCCTCGGCCATGTCGTGGGTGCCCAGCAGTACCGTCCGGCCGGATTCCCGGATTTCGGCAATGAGCCCGTGAAGTTCCCGACGCGCAAGGGGGTCCAGCCCGGCCGTCGGCTCGTCAAGCACGACGACGCTCGGATTGTTGACGAACGCCAAGGCTAGGAACAGGCGCTGCCTTTGCCCCGCCGAGAGCGTTTCAAAGGGCGCGTCCGCCTTTCGGGAAAGCCCAAACCTGTCGATCAGTCCTTTGACATCGGCATGCCGGCTGTAAAAGGAGGCGAACAGCTCCAATGCGCGCATGGGCGTGATCTTGTCCTGGAGGTTCGCACCCTGAATCTGCGCACCGCAGATCTTTCGTGCGTCGCGGGATCTCGCCACGGCGTCGATGCCATCGACAACGATTGAGCCGGAATCGGGACGTCGAAGGCCCAGGATGCACTCCAGGGTCGTTGTCTTTCCGGCTCCATTTGGACCCAGCAGCCCGAATATTTCGCCCGCAAACGCGTCGAGCGTGACTCCCTGAACGGCCTGGACCGATGCGTAACTCTTGAACAGGTCGCGGACGCGAACGCTAGCAGGAATCGGTGAAGACATCTCGGTTTGGTGGCAGATTATCCGCGGTCGCAGCCGGGTCGGCCGCCCGCCGGACGAAGTGGCGACAGCGCTTTCATTCCGACCCGCTTCGAATGGCGTAGATCCTGTAGCCGATGTCCCGCGCCGCTGCAACGGTCTCTGCATATGGGGTGTCGCAGATGTCGAGGAAGCCAATCTGGTAGTTTTCTCCGTCCCCGCGGCCCGTGGTCGATTCGTCAAAAAGCTGGAACCAGTGGGCACCCACGACCGCGGGATTCCGCAGCGCGCTCGTCACGTAGTAGCGGTACGCCTCCGCGCGTTGGTTCTGGTTAAAGACACTGCGAAGTCCGGTGTGAAACTTGCCGCGATCGAGCGCGCCCATGTGAAATTCCCCGATGATCAGCGGCTTGTCAGAACCGTCGGGCATGGCCACGTCGTCCAGGGTGAACTTGTAGAAGTTGAAGCTCACGACGTCGCAGTATTTGGCTGCGATCCGCACGATCTCCTTGCGATATTCCGGCACGTCGGGCCAGTCGTGGTAATCGAGCCGGCTTCCGAAGTAGAGCTTGTTGGGCATCATTTCCCTGCCTGCCGCGCTCACCAGCCGGTAGTACTTCTCAAACCAAGCCGGTTCGATACTGGCGTGGATTTCGTTGTCCACGAAATACCCGATGCACCACGGGTCATCCTTCGCCGCCTGAGCGGCGGCAGCCAGCCGGCTGCGCATTCCCTGCACCCAAGCCGGGTTGTCGGGATCGATGAGCGAGTGGCGCGGACCGCTGGGGACCATCAACGCATAGGGAACGAACCGTCTCTCAATGAACGACGGATCCGCCCAGCTGCCGAGGGTGTTGATACCCCAGCTTTTCAACCGCAGGAAAAGACGGTCCCTTGCGAAGGCCTGCCAATCGGCCCCGTACTTCGCGCGGAGATTGCGTGCGAGGAAGTCTCCGTTCGGCGCCGGGTCCTCAAAGAATCGCTCCCTGCCCTCGATCCGGGTGAAACTCTGGCTGAATCCCACGCAGTCGATCCCATCCGACCAGAAAAGCCTGCCTAGGGGGTCCACAAACCACCACTTTCCCTTATATTTCTCCGCGCGGAAGCTCCCGGTGGACTTCATCTGCGGGCCCGCAGCCCATCCTCCATAGATGTCGCGATCCGTTGGCCCAGTGTGGAGCGCCAGATCCTTGTCCTCGATCTGGGCAGAGGTAGAAAGATCCGCGCTCGTATGGGTTTTTCCCGGCCAGTCCTTGCGGCTGAATTGGCCAAAACTATCGACAAAGGGGAAGAAATCCGGGGAGTCCGGGGCCTTAGAAGACCCAAACGGCCGGATGTTGCCCGCCTCAACGACCGCGTCAGCTCGGGGCGTTACCAGGAAAATCTTGACGCTTGAAGCAGTCACAGGCTCGGCGATTCCGGCCCAAAGAGACATCTTTCCACCCGGGATGCCATGCATCATCGGAAATTCGGCCGCGTCGGCAGCGCCGAGTTTTAGACGGCGGGCGAAGACATAGACCGTTCGCCTCCCGCCTGAGGGAACCGTTGCGTACCCGCGAACCCATGTGTCCATGTTCAGGTCAGCGAAAACACGGACAGGCGTGTTCCCCTTGTTCGCCACATCGATCGCTATTCCGAGCCGGTCGTTAATGTCCACTGGAGCGAATGTGAAGTCCGCAGCCGGTTTCCCGTCACCGGACGGAAACCTCAACTCGAATCGGTCCTTTCCATCTGCCGGGCTCACGGCGGCGCCATCTCCGACTGCCCGAACATTCTCGAATGCGGGACCCTGCGGCAGCGTATCGACGCCGCCCGTCGTCATGTCATCCGAATCGTCGCGTGCGTTATGGACGCAGCCCGATGCAAGGAGCGCGCCGAGGATCGCCAGCGGGAAAATCGGATTCTTCATGAATTTAACGGCGCAATGGATCGCAGCGAATTTGTGACAGGCGCCCGGCTTGTGCAAACGCTCGTTCGAGCGGGATCGCTACGCGAGACCTCGCGATCCGCCGCCATAACGGAGCAGGGTCGCGGCCGGCCCGCGAAGCCGGGTGATCCGGAGCGGCAAGTTGATTGAACGGTTCAATCTCCGAGAGAGGAAAGATACCGCAGGCTGACCAGAATGTTCTTCGGAGGATCGACGCCCTCGTCCTCGATGAAGCTGTATTCGACGCCCTCCTTTCGTCCCTCCGCAAGAACAGCCGGCCAGTCGACGCGACCCGAGCCCAGCGGAACAAAGTCGGTGATCGGCGCCTGCCCTGTAAAGATGCCCGTGATGGCGCCCTTCCTCATGTCCTTCAAATGGAACATTTTCCATCGGCCCGGAAATTTTTCCATCAAAGCGACAGGGTCCTGGCCAGCATGCACGGCCCAGAACACGTCCATCTCGAAAAAGAGAAGATCGGGATCCGACTCTCGAGCAAGGATATCAAATCCCGTGCCGCCACTCGCAAGCGGTTCGAATTCGCCGCCGTGAGGATGGTAGCCGAGCCTCAACCCAGCCGCCTTGATCACTTTTCCCCAGGCATTGAGATCAGCCGCAGCCTTGTGTGCCTTCGCCTCGTCGAAGACGCCCGTGTGCGGGATCCAAGGCACGATGATGTTGGCGCTGCCGATCGCCTTCGCGTTGGCGATTACACCGACAAGATTGGCCTCCAGTTCGGGGTACTGGAAATGGGAGCTCACGGCCTTCAGGCCGTGGGCATCAAGTTGGGTGCGCAATTGCTCACCCGTCAGCCCGTAGTTTCCCGCCGTTTCGACGAGCGTGAAACCCAGCGATTTCACGAGGTTGAGCCCCCGGTCCAGATTTGCACCCAATTCCTCGTGAAGACTCACGAGCTGGATTCCGACCGGGTGGTCCGTTTCCGAGGCAAACACGGCAACGGAGATGCCGAGGAAGGCGGCTATCAATTTGGTCTTGTTCATTGTGGGGTCTTTTCGCTCGATACTTGGGCAAATTTGGCGCGTTGGGGATGTATCGGCTATCGCGCGAGCTTCTCCTCGAAATCCTCGCGGAACAGCTCAAAATACCTCTGACGCAATTCCGACCCGGCGCTGCTTCCGCTTCCCTTGAATTCAATGAAGGCCCGGCTGCGATTGTCATACAGGGGCCACGCGGGAAGGCCGGGTCCGTTGGGGTCCCCTGACGCGGCGAAATTCGCCCAGTGTCGCTGCATTTCCAGGGAGACATACCGGTCTTCAGCCCCGTACTCGACACCGCGAGGAGGAGTTCCAAGTTCGCCGAATACGTATGGCATCTCCGATGAATGGGAAGCGCCAAGCGCCTCCCTTCCCTTGGGCGTCTGGCTGAAAACATACAGCCATACGCCGCCGCCTGAGGCTTTATGCCATTGCGCGACGAGGGACGTCGGCAGGCGGAATGTCGTGTCAGTGATATACTGGGCCCCCACGTCACCGATGACGGGGTCGATCGCAGGCGCCTCCGACGACGCGGAGAGCCCATAGAGGCCAACCGCGCGCTCAACCCTGGCGCCATAATGCTTCGACACAAGGTCCCGAAGGTCGCCCCTCGTTCCGCTGAACGAGGATTCCCTCGCGTTGGTTCCGATCAGCAGAGGCAGCCTTGATTCCCGTCCCGAGGCAAAAGTGACGGCGGGCGGCTCCTTGAGGACCCATCCGTCGACATCAATTTGTCCGCGCACATGCGCTTTCTCAGCGGCCGCGAGAAGATCCTGCGCAGGAACCCTGCGGAGCGACGCGACATCCGCACATCCCAACGCAGCCGCGAAGCTGCCTCCGGAGGCCTCGGCTTGGGAAAGGGTCTGGGTTTCCGGCGGCCCCAGGCCCGGAGCGCTCTCGACGATCGCCTTGGAGAACAAACCTTTGGCCTGGTCGCTGGCCATCAGGAGGCAGATGTCGAGGGCGCCGGCGGACTGGCCCATCATGGTCACATTCTCCGGTTCACCGCCAAAATTTGCGATATTTCCCCTCACCCACCCTAACGCCGAGAGCAGGTCCTCGAGCGCGTAGTTTCCTGACGCATGGTGGGGAGACTCTGCCGTCAATCCGGGATGCGCGAAGAAGCCGAATATTCCGAGCCGATAGTTGACCGTGACGATAACGACGCCCGTGTCCTGGAGCGTCACACCCTTTGAAGGATGCTCCCAGCCTCCCCCTGCGAAATTGCCGCCGCCATGGACGAAGACAATGACAGGCAGCTTTCCCGCAGCGGGCCACCTCGGGGTGAGGACATTCAGGTTCAGGCAATCCTCGCTTGAATTGACGACCATCGGATGGTTCCAGCCCTCGTCAGGCTGATACTCGTCGTAGCCGGCCGCCGTCGCCTCGCGCATGCCGGACCAGGGTACCACCGGGCCCGGGGGCTGCCATCGAAACGCACCGACGGGCGGCCTCGCAAAAGGAATTCCGACAAAGACGGCGCCGGCGCCGCTCGCCCTGCCTCGGATCGCGCCGCCGGACACCAGGACCACCCAGCTGTTCTCTGCGGACACTGTTTCGGTAACGGCAAGAAGAACGAGGAGAGTGGTGAGCCGCCCTAGAGCCGCAGTCTTAAAATTCATCGCCGTCCGATTCGCAGGCTGCGGGAATATTGACAACTCATTGGTTCCCGCCGGCGCCCTGCGAAACCTCGGGCAGGTGGCTGGCGGGCCGAACCTTGAGCTTCGAAAGGTCCTGAAGCACCGACACCGACGGTCCCGGGCTGCCATTCGCCGTCCAGATCGAATTTCCGCCGCCCAGAGCGCGCCCCTCAGGAGCCCAGTAATAGACGCCCATGCCGCCAGGCGTTCGCCGGACGAGGTTGATCAGGTCCGCCATGAATTGAAGCTGCCCGTCCGGCGTGCCGGGCCAAAGATTGTATTTCCTTTCCTTGATCAGTTCATCCCCCCCGCTTTGCGAGTATCCGGTTTCGGCAACCAGGAACGGTTTGTGGTAGGTGCGCTCGCACCGAACCATGTTACCTTGGAGATCCTCAGGGGTTCCATGGTAGAACGGATAGAAACTCTGGCCAATTATGTCGTAGTCGACGCCGGCCTTCAGAAGATTGTCGAAGAACCAACGGGTGACCGGCCAGTCGCCGCCGCAATCAATATGGATGACGATCCTGGGAACTGAAGCGCCGGATCCTTTGCGCACGCCGCGGACCCCGGCTTTTAGAAAACGCGCGAAGTTGTCCCACTGGACTGCGTCGTCGTAGGGTTGCGGCAGGGCCTGGATGGGGCCGGCGTCCAGCTTGACGGCGGATGGGGGCACCCTCACGTGCCCCAGCGGCCACAGCATGCCGCCGGTGATTTCATTTCCGACCTGAACCATGTCGGGCATCGCGCCCGCCGCACGGAACTGCTGAATCACGTCCGCAGTGTATTCCTCAATCCTTTTCTCGAGGTGGCCGACGTCCAGAGACCGCCACGCCTCCGGTGTCTCCTGGTGCTGCGGATCCGCCCAGGTGTCGGAATAATGGATGTCCAGGAGAAACAGCGCCCCCGCGGCCTTGATCTGCTTGGCCACGGGTATCGTGTTGGCGACGCTGTTAAACGGCGCCTGGCGTATCGGGTCGACAAACACGCGGAGGCGAAATGTGTTCCAGCCATGCCTGGCCAGTATTTCGATCTCGGAGCCCGGCCGGCCATTCTCGTTGAAAAGGCCGTCCATCGCAGGCCGGCTGGCCAAAGCGGAAACGTCGGCGCCGAGGAGGAATTCCCGATCCGGGCGTCCCGGTTGCGCCCCGCAGGGCACCGCCGCCAAACAGCCGGCAGCCACGAACGACATGGCATTGCGAAGCAGGTGGGTCGTCGATGCGCGGGGATTGAGCGAGGTCATGGGTCGGGTGCGCGCAAACGATTGGAAGGGAGACCCGGTATGGGGCTTGGGCTAATGGGCTTGGAGACGCCGGTTCGGCACGGTAGTGCCAAGCAACAGTAACGCAACCCATCAAACATATTTAATTCACCTTGGCTCGGCCCCTTCCGCGACGTTAGATGCGGCCGTTCCATGAGTCGGACGCCCCGGCCCCGACAAATTCAGTTCCGCCCCCGGCCCATCCCAAACCGGAATCGCATAATGCATAAAATCACCTTTCCCTGCTTCCTCACATGTCCCTCCCTAATCCCGCCCCGGGCGCAACAGAATGGTCAGATCCGTCGGTATTTTGATTGATGAAGGCTCTTCTACTAAAGGACTACCGATGTCTCTCAATTGAGGACGTCCCGATCCCGGCCATCGGGCCGGACGACGTGCTCGTGCGCGTCCGTGCATGCGGGATCTGCGGCAGTGATGTGCATGGATTCGACGGGAGCACGGGAAGGAGAAGGCCCCCTATTATCATGGGGCACGAGGCGTCCGGTGAGATCGCCGAGGCGGGCGCCGCCGTGACCCGATGGAAAGCGGGCGACCGCGTCACTATGGATTCGACGATCTACTGCGGGCATTGCTGGCACTGCATGCGCGGCGAGCTCAACTTGTGCGACCAAAGGAGGGTCCTCGGGGTGTCCTGCGAGGAATACCGCCGGGACGGCGCTTTCGCAGAGTACGTGGCCGTCCCCGAGCGCATCCTGCACCGTCTTCCTGACGGGCTCTCGTTCGAGCATTCGGCCATGGCCGAGGCCGTCTCAGTGGGTCTCCATGCCGTTCGAAACGCGAAGCTCGAACCCGGTTCTTCCGTGGCCGTCGTCGGGTCCGGCATGATCGGACTCCTCGTCATCCAGGTCCTGAAGAGCGCGGGCTGCAGCCAGATCATTGCGGTCGACCTTGACGACGGCCGGCTGCAGCTCGCGAGGCGCCTGGGCGCCACCGCGGTCGTAAACCCAGGATCATTGTCCCCGACCGCGGCCATTCGGCAGATGACGGGGGGTCGCGGTGCCGACGCCGCCTTCGAGGTTGTCGGCCTTTCATCGACCCTCGGCACGGCGATCGAGTGCGTTCGCAAGGGCGGTCGCGTGACTCTCATTGGCAACCTCCAGGCGAAGGTGGAGCTTCCTCTCCAGGCCGTGGTCACCCGCGAAATCACCCTGATCGGTTCATGCGCGTCGGCCGGAGAATACCCGGAGAGCCTGGATATGATCGCCAACGGCAACGTCGACGTCGCCTCGTTCATCAGCGCGACGCCGTCCCTGGAAGAAGGTCCCGCCTGGTTCGAGCGCCTCCACTCGGGGGAAAAGGGCCTGATGAAGGTGCTCCTGAAACCCTGAAGCGACCGCAGCCGCCCCACACTCAATCGTGGATACCAGGAAGCTCAGGACCGCCGTCATCGGCACGGGAAAGGTGGCTCACCTGCACGCCGCCGCCCTGAGGGCGCTGCCCGAATCCGATTTCGTGGCGGCGTGCAGCCACCCTTCGGAAAGGCTGGTCGCCTTTGGGAAACAGCATGGCGTCGAGACCTATGAGGATGTGGAGACGATGATCTCAAAGGCGGCAGTGGAAGCCGTGTTCATCTGCACGCCCCACCCCGAGCACGCCAGACCCACCGTGGCGGCACTCCGTAAGGGCGTTCACGCCCTTGTCGAAAAGCCGCTGGCCTCCAGCCTGCTCGATTGCGACCTCATGATCGCCGCCGCAAAGTCCGGGGGCGCGCTCCTGGGAACCGTGTCGCAGCGCCGTTTCTATCCTCCCTGCCAGCGCATACGCAGCGCGATCGATTCCGGGCGCCTAGGGCGGCCCGTGCTCGGCACTGCCCTCATCCTTGGCTGGCGGGACGAGGCGTATTACAAGAGCGACCCCTGGAGGGGCACATGGAACCAGGAAGGGGGCGGTGTCCTCGTCAACCAGTCACCTCACCAGCTCGACCTTCTGCTCTGGTACATGGGCGACGTTGCGGAAGTGTTTGGCTACTGGGCAAACCTTAACCATCCGTTCATCGAGGTCGAGGACACGGCGGTCGCGGTCGTTCGTTTTCGCAACGGCGGACTCGGGAACATTGTCGTGAGCAACAGCCAAAACCCGGCAATCCACGCCCGAGTTTCCGTTCATGGCGAAAACGGCTCGTCTGTTGGCGTCCAGACCGACGGCGGCGCCATGTTCATTCCCGGTCTCACCCGGATCACCGAGGCGCCCTTCAACGATGTGTGGACGATCCCGGGCGAGGGACATCACGTGCCCCTGTGGAAGGAGAGTGACGCCCTCCTGTTCCGCTCGGAGGACCCAAGCCTGCAGTTTCACCGTCTCCAGATCCAGGACTTCCTGGGTGCGGCTCTTTCCGGACGGGCGCCGGCCGTCACGGCTGACGATGGGCGCCGCACGGTTGAGCTGTTCACAGCCATCTACCGCGCAGCCCGGGACGGCCGGCCGGTGGCCTTTCCCCTACTGGCGTAGGCGCGGTTCCAGCCGATGCCCACCCTCCAACCCTCGCGGACCCGGTATGGCATCGCCCTCATGCTGTTCGTCACCGTCGCTATCAACTATCTTGATCGCAGCAATATCTCCGTCGCGGCAACTGACATCGCCCGCGATCTCCAGCTCAGTCCCGTCCGGCTCGGCCTCATCTTCTCGGCGTTTGCGTGGACCTACGCGTTCTTCCAGATTCCGGGCGGCTGGCTAGTCGACCGGGTGGCGCCTCGGCTTCTTTACGGGTCCATATGCGCCCTCTGGTCGCTGGCGACGGTGGCCCAGGGGCTTTCCCGGGCTTTTCTAATCCTCTTCGGCTTTCGTCTTCTCCTCGGCCTATTCGAGGCTCCCACTTTTCCAATCTGCAACAAGCTCGTGACGCGGTGGTTCCCGGAGACGGAACGGGCGAGGGTCATCGGCTTCTACACATCCGGCCAATACATCGGCCTCGCGTTCCTGACGCCCCTCATGGCTTTGGCGCAAAGCCATTTTGGCTGGCGCTCCGTGTTTTTCATAACCGGGGGAATCGGCCTCGCGTGGTCGGCTGTTTGGTACTTCTGCTACCGGGACCCGTGGAATAGCCGCCGGATGGACGACGGGGAGCGGGAACATTTGCGGAGAGGGGGCGCTTGGGTGGACGAGGCCTCATCAAAAAGCGCCCACCGCGCGGTCAGCTTCGCGGACCTGCGCAGCGTCCTCGTCCACCGAAGCCTCTGGGGAATCTACATAGGGCAGTTCGCGCTCAATGCCGTTCCCTGGTTCTTCCTGACTTGGTTTCCGATCTACCTCGTGAGGGAGCGGCACATCGATCTCCTCCAGGCGGGATATTTTTCCTCGCTGCCGTTTTTTGCCGCATTTCTCGGCGTGAACGCCAGCGGGCTGCTGTCGGATCGTCTCCTCAGGCGGGGATTTTCAATCTCCACGGCGCGAAAGGCGCCGGTCATAGCGGGGATGCTCCTCTCGACCTCGGTCGTGGCTGCAAACTATGTCAGCAGCCCCAAATGGGCGGTCTTCTTCATGGCCACGTCATTTTTCGGCAATGGCTTCGCCTCGATCACATGGGTGCTGGTCTCCCTGATTGCGCCCAAACGGCTCGTGGGGCTTACCGGCGGCGTCTTCAACTTCTTCGGCAACCTCGCCGGCATCCTCGTGCCGACGCTCATCGGCTTCGTCGTGCAGCGCGGCGGATTCGCTCCCGCGCTGGTGCTTGTTTTCAGCCTCACGCTTGTGGGCGTTTTTTCCTACTCATTTCTTCTCGGTCCCGTGACAAGGATCGAGACGGACTGAGCGCAAGGCCCCGGGGACCGGGCGATCAGGGCGTCATGCTCGAGACATAGGCAACGACGGCGATCATGTCATCATGGGAAAGGTTCGCGACCACGGCCTTCATGAGCCCCGAGGCGCCGGTTCGAGTGCCCGATTTGAAGTCACAAAGCTGGCGCATGATAGCTGGGCGAGCGGCCGGCCAAGCGAGGCACGTCGCCCAGCCCCCTGAGGGCCATGGCAGACGGAGCACTGCTGCGTCGTGCCGGGAACGGCCACCGCGGCCAGGGCCGCCCCTTTTTCCACGCTGCCCAAGGGAACGTACGCGAGGTAGGCGGTCCTTGAATCGCGGTTTTCAGCCCGCTCAAGGTCCTCGGGAAATTCGATGATCCGCCGGCTCAGGGGCTCCAAGCCTCCCCCGTGAATCTTAGCCAGCATCGCCCCCGCGACGTAGGTTCGGGGCACCGTTTCGGACTCGACGACCTTTACAAAGGACTCGGGCTTTATCGAAGAGAAGTAGCCAGCCGCCAGCGCGATTTCCCCATCCGTCGCAGCCTTAGCCAGCGCGATCATGAAGTTCTGCGGGGCGCGTTTCGGCTCGGACCCGACTCTCCGGCCATTCTTGAAGTCGGCCAGTTTTTGTTTGAAGTACGCAGGAGGCAGCCCAGCGAGGCTGGTGTTCTCCGGACGCCCGGCGCCGTTCGGTAGGTGGCAGTAGGCGCATGCCCACACTTTGGGCTCCGGTCCCGCCGAAACAACCGATGGCATCACGGGATGCTCTTCGGGATGCCAATCGGGCACTGTGGCGAGATGGGCACCCAGACTGCTCTCCACTAGCGCGACAGTGCTATCAGGCACATGCCGCAAGCGGCCATCGTCGAGGGGAACCGGGGCACCCCGAGGCGCCGGTGCCGCCACTGGATGGGCCCACGCCGGAAATTCTTAAGCGCCAAAGGCCGCCGCCGCGGAAATGAAAGAAAACAGGGCGATTCTTGGGAAACGCATCTTATTGTTCAGGGGCAATCTTCTGACTACTCGACGCGGCGCTCATGAGAAATGTATTCATCATACTCGCCTCCCTTTTAGGGATTACACATCAGACTCGAAACGTCGGAAATGTTTACGCCTAAGGCGGGTTTTCATGGCCTTGTTTATTAATGTTTTATGGATCCTGGCGGCCCAAAATTAGGCTTGCGATGTAAAAATTTCCTTCGATGCATTGTCGACCGTTCATTTTGCAGGCGAAATTCTTGGTTTCTATAATACTATACTATAATGGCTTACGAGCAAGATACGAGCATTTTGCACTGAGTGGTATGCCGAATGCATATCAGGCCTAACTTTTTGTCAGTTCTTATCTATATTTAAGGCATCTCAGTTGGCTGCGCGGGCGCGGCAAACCCCAAAATCAAACAATCCACATGAACATAACTAGCCACGTCTCCAAGAGCTGCTTTGTCGGCATTGTGGCCGTCCTCGCGCTCATCACCGGCAATCGCGCCAACGCACAGAATCTTCCAGCTCCGGTTTCCGGTCTCAAGATCCTTGATCTCGCAAACCCCACCAGCCCGATCCTGCTAAAAACGACACTGGGCTACAGCGCGTCTTTTGTCGCTACTTCGAGTCTATCGACGGTCACGTTCGTGTTTCGGCAAGATCCTGGATTTTTCGTGCTCACCAATACATCCGTAATAGACACGACTCACGTTTCGGCGAATCTACTGCTGAATCCCGATTTCCAGATTAATTCGCCCACAGCCCCGGGTGCAGGTGTGCCGGACTGGACCTATTTTATCCAAACGGGAAATACCTTTCCACAGTTTTTGGGATTCGAAGAGCAGCCTGGGTTCATTGACGGATCCACGCAGGCTTACGATGGGATCGACCAAACCTTTGCGACCACAATGGGCGATACTTATGACGTATCTTTTGATCTAAGTTCGACTACGGGAGGCGGCGTCTACCAACAGACCAGCACGAACGGCGACACGACCAATACAGGCGGCAACGGAATCGATGCGGTTGTTTACGCCGGCAACGGCCTTCCCCCAACCTCTGTTCCCGACACGTCGATGACATGCCTCCTTGTGGCGGGCAGCGTCCTCGCTCTCTTTGGTATGCGCAGGCAGGTCAAGGCGGTTCGCCAAGTCTGAGCTCAGCCTAACATTTTTAGAACATCGAAACCCGAGGGCGATCGCCCTCGGGTTTTGCTTTTTTTGGGACATCTGACGCCGGATTGACCCTCAATGGGCTGCGGGCGCCGTTCCGACTTGCCGCGCATCCAAAATAGGAAGACAGGGGGATTCGAACCGGGTTTTCCCTCCAACTCTAAGTGCCTCGATGAGGTTGCCCGGATTTGACGGATACGCGTTGAGCCTCAAAAGTATAGAAAGGGAAACCTCGGCGCGGCCCAGGCAATCAGTACGAATCCACTCTCGTTTGTTTTCAATTAGCGGCATCCGGCACTGGGCAATCGGGACACTTCATCTCGGAAACGCGGTTCACTAGTCGTACTTGGACGATTTGACACCCCGCTACTTCGACGCATCGATTCAAATCATTATGAATCTCCAGCTGTCGGACAAACTCGCTCTCGTTTCCGGCTCAACAAAGGGCATTGGCTTCGCCATCGCCACGGGCCTCGCGCGGGAAGGCGCGCGTGTCATCGTCAACGGCCGAACTGCAAGTTCTGTTCAATCCGCACTTGCCAAAATCCGGGAGACGACACCTGGCGCAAAGCTCGAAGGCTTCGCGGGCGATCTTTCGATCGCCTCGGTCGCGGAAATGCTCGTCACCCAGTTTCCGGCAGTGGACATCCTGATCAATAATCTCGGCATTTTTGAGCCAAAGGCATTCGAAAATACTCCCGACGAGGACTGGCGCCGGTTTTTCGAGGTCAACGTCCTAAGCGGCGTGCGCCTGAGCCGTGCGTACCTGGAGGGCATGAAAAGGAAGAACTGGGGCCGCATCGTTTTCATCAGCAGCGAGTCCGGAGTCCAGATTCCCGTTGAGATGATCCATTATGGCGTGACCAAGACCGCCCAGCTCGCCGTTTCGCGGGGGCTCGCGGAGTCCTGCGCAAGAACCGGCGTGACGGTCAACGCGGTTCTTCCCGGTCCGACACGTTCCGACGGAGTTGACGAATTCGTAAGCCAGATCAGTGGCGGCAAGCCGTTCGCCGAATTCGAGAAGGAATTCTTCACAACTATCCGACCCTCTTCCCTGCTCAAGCGATTCGCCACCCCCGAGGAGGTCGCAAACCTGGTCGTCTACGTCTCAAGCCCGCTTTCTTCGGCAACCAATGGAGCCGCGTTGCGGGTGGACGGTGGAACGGTGCGTTCCTGTTTTTGAGAAGCCGCCGGGCGCAGGGTCGCCGAAGGCAAATCCCTCTGGAGGTAGGATTCGCTCGCCAAGGACGCCAATGGCGGCCAGACGCTGCCGCCGTCATGGGCCTAAAAGGCTGCGGGATGGTCGCCCCCGGGTCCCGAGCCCGATTTGATCGTCTTTTCGGAGCGCAAGCTTTACGCGCTGCTGGCCCGCCCGTACGGCCCCAGGAAGTACATTCACGGCGGTGACCTTCGCGAGCGCCAGCTGCCCCATTATGATGAGCTGGAGACTTTGCCAAAGGGATAGGCGAGGGGCTAACGCTTTGCCGTCCTGAACCGCCTATTGGCTTCCCGTACAACTCGCCTGCGACCCACGCGAGGCGACAATAGAGCCGGAACCAGGGTCAAAGCCCCCCGTCCATCCACTCGCGGCCGCCTGAAAATGGCGGATAGAGGGGGATTCGAATCACATTCGGCTGATTACTCTCAGGCTACTGTAGCATTTTTTTGGTGTATTTGCTAGGTCTAGCCCTAGCGAAACTTGGGACATTGCATACCGGAACTGGAATGCACGAAGGCGCATCGCGTTTTCTGGATTCACACCGCCGCCACTGAAACAAATTTGGCAGTAACAGTCCTGTTACGAACTTTAGCCTAGGGAGCTGATACTCGGACCATAAAATACGGTCAATTTAGTGGGCAACATTTTCGGACCCACAACCCATCACCGGGTTGCTTAAAATAAACAGGAGTTCACCCATTATGAAATCACAACGTAAGACGAAGCTATGCCTACAACATTCTAACGAGGGGTTTGTATGCCATTTTGGGCAAGCCGCCCTTGCCGCATTCGTTGCTTTGTGGATGGCCCTTCCGTCCACCGTAAAAGCGGAAGACGCGTTTATCCCACGCCTCATTAATTCCTCGACCGTGCCCGCCAATGGCGACGTCAATCCGTATGGCGTGGCCTTCGTACCCGGCAGCTTCCCAGCCGGCGGGGCCATATCCGCGGGTGACGTCCTTGTGACCAACTTCAACAACAGCTCAAACCTCCAGGGCGCAGGTACAACGATTGTCAAACTGACGCCGACTGGTCCTCTCGCGATTTCAGGTGCAGCTGTCACATATTTCACCAGCCCGTTGCCCGGGCTCAGCACTGCGCTCGGCATTCTGAAGGGCGGCTTTGTCCTCGTCGGCAACGTGCCCACCACCGACGGCACTTTTGGAACGATCGGCCAAGGGGCGCTACAGGTTCTCGATGCGCAGGGAAACATCGTTCAAACTTGGACCGACCCGAATTTCCTCGATGGCCCGTGGGATTTGGCAATCGATGATCATGGCTCCAAGGCCCACGTCTTCGTTTCAAACGTGCTGAACGGAACCGTCGCACGGCTGGACATCGCGATTGCGTCGAGTGGCGTGACGCTTCTCAAGAAAGTTACGATTGCCACCGGGTATAGCCATGTTCCGAACGCGGCGGCTCTCATCCTCGGTCCTACTGGCCTGGCCTTCGACAGGGGCACCGCAAAATTGTACGTCGCGTCCACCGCCGACAATGCAATCTTCTCGATCTCCGACGCGGACGACCGGGACAGTCCCGTCGTTCAGGGCACTCTCATATTTTCTGGCGGGCAGCTGCGCGGACCTCTTGCTCTACGATTCGCTCCAAATGGAAATCTGCTGGCAGCAAATGGCGACGCGGTTAATAGCGATGTCCTTTTTCCAAGCGAGATCGTGGAATTCACAAAGCAGGGACGATTCGTGAGGGAGTACAATGTCGATTCGGCCCAAGGCGGCGCATTTGGGCTCGACACAGTGCTCGATGGACCCGGTGCGTTCAATTATGCCGCAATTGACGACGTCACCAACAACCTCTCCGTCTACGAACTGGAGTCGCGCTAGTTCGACTCTCAATCCTTGAGCCCATTCTGCCGCACTACCAGGTTTAGCAAATCGCCCAGTCACCATTTCGAGTGATTCGTGTTCTCGCTCTGAAACATGTAAAACATATCGATTTCCTCGAGAGCCAGTTCATTTATCGAATTTCAGCGGCATGCACCGAAGTGCATTGAACTGCACCAGCGTGCAAAAGTTAGGCGGTAGGTAGGCGATGAATTTGGAGAAAAATGCGACTCTTGGCCCAAATGAAATTGCCGCTTCCGCGCCCCCCCTTTTTTTGTTCCATTGGCTGGCATTGGACTAGACTCCGCCCTGTTTCAGGTGCAGTGGAAGTAGCTCTCGAACAGCACCGGGAGATCTTATCCAGCCGCCTGAGCAGTGCGCAAACTCGGATTTACCCATGCGCCGTTCGGCAAGTGCGATCATAGCCGGGTACAACTCACTTTGTTCGCTCGTTTGTGCGACAAATCTCCAGGTTTGAGCCATATAACGCTGCCTACCGGTACAGGGCCGGCGCCTGGGCTACAGCCGAAATACCTTTCTTGAACCGAATTGCCCTATCGATACCCACGATGGCGGCATATCAAGAAACCTGGCCTGCAAGATGTTTTTGCTAGGGGCTAGCACGAGGGAAAACGACGGAATTTTGCCTTCAGAAATAGAGACCGCTGGAATCGAACGTTTGAAAGGCCTGCGATGCTTGACTATCTGAGCCATATTGAGCTTTTCTGAGGCATGGCCACCGTTCAAATTCGCGTTCGTATCGATCGCAATCTGAAGAAAGAAAGCGACACCGTTCTTAAGGGCATCGGCCTTGATGCAGGGTCATACGTTTCCATGGCGCTGACCCAGCTCGTGAATCGTCGCGGGCTCCCGTTTGCCGTTATGGAGCCAGACGCGGCCTACTTTGTGAACGAGTACGGTTTGACCGCTGACGAATCTGCGAAAGCTGGAGCAGTCATGAAAGCGGAGACTGCGCGGGCTCGCCGAACCGGAAAGCTCCGTGAGATTACTTCGGCCGACGACCTCGCTCCGTGAAGTTATTGGCGACGCCGCGTTTCCTTAGGAGCGTCCCTCCAACTCGCCGCCAAGACGTATTGTTGGCGATGCAAGCCGCAGGTACAGCATATGGGCACCCCCACCTTCACGCAGGCATCGGGCTCCGGCGAATTAGGCCATTTGTGGAATGCCGCTTCGGACTTGATTTGAGGTTAGTATTTCAACGGGAAAAGGAAGCCCTGGTATTCCACCTATGCGGGACGCATAGCGAGGTTCAGGACTTACTGAAAAACCAGCGGTGACCTTTTGAAAATGGCCGAGAGAGGGGGATTCGAATGCTTCAACGTGCATTTCTCCCAGGCTAGACGCATTAAAAACGCTCATTTTTGCTAGGGCCTAGCACGAGGGAAAACCTCGAAGATTTCGGCTGCGTATGGTTTCCCGATAGTCGGCTATAGGAAGAAAGGTGCGACGGTCTTGGCATTCTTCGAATG
>CAAGKR010429539.1_pt1 | contig 58081 bp, 50 predicted proteins | sample 2556971 | NCBI WGS metagenome assembly CAAGKR01 (sample SAMEA5207829, study PRJEB30636) | soil metagenome | biome: forest; feature: boreal; material: soil | place: USA | collected 2011-09 | depth 1 m | reverse complement strand
TGCTCGCCTCTGTATCCAGCCGATCCTCAACTTGCTGCGCGAGCTTCATGAGTGAGGCCAATTCGTTGAGTAACACGGTCGACTGTTCCAGTCGGTTCCTGAAATCGTAAAAAAGGATCTGACCGCTGACGGAAGGGTCAAACACCTGGACCAGAGTGAGGATCGACTGCTCGAAGCAGTTACTCAATAGTCCGTGCGCTCTCATGATGGTCGGTCTAACCTGGTCGGCCGGCAGTTCTGCACTAACCGCAGCGAGGTCGTGGCCGAAAACCCTCTTCAGCTCGTGGCGAAGGGCGAAGCTAGTGCCGTCAAGAGCATGGCGCAAAGGTCCTTTGATGCTCTTTATTTTGGAGGTATTCCTTTCGATAAATCGCACCAGCGTTTTAGAGTCGTTGTCGACAAGTGAGAAGGCGGCAAGCGTCACCGGCAGTGAGCCGCCCTCATCCACGTTAATCTCCACTATGCGCAAAATATCATGGAGGCGCGCAAGGTTAATGAAGACGTGCTGAACGGCCTCGGCCACACTCGCGCCCTTTATGCCTCTAAGGATTGAGTCGACCTGCTTTTGCAGCCGAAGTTGATTTATATCAGAAGCGGCTGGAGTGCAGCCTTCGGGCCTCTGCGGTACCTGCAGCGTCCGACCGACGACGTTGAACTTGTTACTCCTCGCGGAGCTTGTCGCACCCATTTTAATTACCCCCATTTAATTAGGAAGAATAGATCGCGTGAGGGTCGAACCGTAGACCATTAAGCGAGATACCAATTTCTGTGCCACACGTTTATGAACTTAAGATGAAGGGTTTCCAGCACTTAGGACGCGTCCGCTAAAAGGTGCGGCAAGATAGGAAATCACCAACAGGTCATTCTGGAAGACCACGTTTCACTTTGACTGATTACCATTCTTTAATTTATCCGGTCGTACCGATAGCGAGGGAAAGGTAGTCGAAGCTGGCGCCGCAGAAGCCTGCCAGGGGCGGTCAACGAGTGATCCCAACCCTAACCCTCGGGTGGAGAGCGCGCCGCTGGCGGAAGCAAATACTTGCCGCTTCGGCACACATCGGTCAACATACAGCCAATTTAGTTGTCTACGTTTCGGCTTTTGACGAGGTAAAGCTTTGACACGAAACTCTAGTTGGTCGATCGCATTTCTAATGTTGTTTCTTTGTCAGGCATTGGCACAGAATCAGCCGTACACGCCAGGCCGCGGAACATCGGAACGACAGGCTATAACTGATGCCTTGCGACTGCAGGTAGAAAAGAAACTAAAGAAAAAAGTCATCTTCAAGATTGATCATCTAAGAGTGGAGAAGGGATGGGCTTTCCTGAGGGGAGTTCCTCAACAGCCGAATGGCAGTGCGATCGACTATCACGGGACGAGCTACCAAAAAGACGTAAACTTTTTACTGTTCCAATTAGACCGCGAAGTGCGATCGACTATCACGGGACGAGCTACCAAAAAGCCATTGACGCCGGAGCTTTCGATGATGGCATTGTCGCGCTGCTTCAGAAGCGTGGAGGCAAATGGCAGGTTGTGGAATATGTTATTGGAGCAACAGATGTTCCCTATGTGGAATGGAATCGGAAGTACCGCGCTCCATCAGAAATCTTTAAGGAGCAGCAGAGGAATCGGCTGAGGCAAACGATAAACTTAGACACTTCCAGTTTAATAAGGCAACAACAAATAAGCGTGGCATACAAAAAGGACTCAAGCAAAGTCGATTTCCTTGAGTCCTCCCTGGGTCAAATATAGGGTCGTCAGTGACGACCTCCCTTCCGGCCGCCTTTCCTGGCTGGCTCCTTGTTTTCTGGTTTGCCCAGCCATCGATTCCGGCCAATCCTTCAGTTATCCATTTGGGCAGGAGTGGGCGTGTTGAGTAAGGTTTGGCATAAGGCGGGTAGTTTACCCAGCACGGGAGCCTTCTGGACGGCTAATCTTATCGTGGCAATTATTTTTGGATTAGGGCATTTGCCAGCAGCGTCTATCATGATGCTACCGATAACTCCAGTTGTAGTCACAGCGGCTTTAGTGCTCAACGGTATCGCAGCGCTGGTGTTTGGCTACCTCTATTGGAAGAAAGGTCTCGAGGCGGCGATGGTGGCCCACTTTTCGGCAGACATCGTGGTCCATGTCTTCGGGCCCGCATTCCTTTGAACTGGACGACGAATCGCACTTCTCAGGATTATTCGCTGTTTCCGAGATTAATTTCAGTGTTGGGCCCGGATAATTAGTAGATTGAATGTCAGGAAAAAGATAGCGAGCGGTGGAGAACGAATTGCAAAACTCGCAACAACGCCAGTCACGAAGAGGCTTCCTGAACCCAAGCATGGTCAGAAGTATTTCTTTCTGGATTACAAGCGCGTGCATTCTGGTGGCGGTTCTTGCTTCCCTACTCGCAATCTGGAAGTTTGCCGGAACCGACATTCTTTGGCGCACGGTCGCAACTTGTGCAGTTATTGGGAGCGGCACGATAGCGTTCTACTGGGTTAACGTAATCTTCGGCAAAACCTCGGATTAGCCTTCAGAATGGCATTTCCCCAACCGGCGAATAATAATCTTTTCATCGCTCAACAGGTAATGCACCTGAATTCTCGCGCTTAGGACGTGAGGCTGTAGGTTATCCAGGAGTTCACGATGAAGACTGTAGGCATCATTGGCGGTATTGGACCGGAGTCGACCGTTGAGTATTACCGCTTGATCATTTCCTCGTATCGCGAGCAGACCGGGGATGAAAATTATCCCTCAATCATAATTAACAGCATCAACTTAAAGAAGATGCTCGACTTTATTGCCACGAATGAATTAGCCGACGTTACCGAGTATCTGGTTTATGCCGTTGAGAAGCTCGCGCGGGCTGGCGCCGATTTCGGCGCGCTGGCCTCTAATACGCCTCATATTGTTTTTGATGAGGTTAGTGCGCGTTCACCGCTCCCGCTGATTAGCATCGTCGAAGCAACCTGCCAGGCAGCCGTAAGCCTGGGGTTGGACAGGGTTGGTTTATTTGGCACGCGCTTCACAATGCAAGGGCGATTTTATCCAGACGTATTTTCCAGGGCGGGAATTGAACTCGTTGTACCCAATGAAGATCAACAAAACTATATTCATGAACACTACATGAGTGAATTGGTGAATGGCATCTTTCTACCTGAAACACGCGATAGATTGCTGGAGATCGCGGATCAGCTCAAAGAACGCGAGCGAATAGATAGCGTGATTCTGGGCGGGACGGAACTGCCGCTGATCCTGTCGAACCTCGAGCACAATGGCATTCTCTTTTTAGACACGACCAGGATCCATGTCAGTCGCATCGTCGCAGAATTAATATCGTAAATCGCGCACTCTTTTTGCGCGCGGCCTCCTCGCGGATTCGTAATTCTGACTCTCTGGGATCGTTGACAGAGGCCAAAAAGTATGGCCCACGTCCGCACGTGGGCCATCGTCCGGCTGGAAATTACGAGTGCGCAACCTCAGGGCCTGGGTGATGGTGGGGCTGCCGGCTTATTGAATTTCGTTTCGTCAATAGGCACGTTGAGCTTGATCTCGGTGAATTTCCGCGTCGAGCTATAGAACGGGTCAATAGAGGCGATGCGAATTGTAAAGGGAATTTTCATCCCGTCGACATCGCGATAATCCTCAAAGTCGATTTGTTCGGGAATCAGACCCACCATCGTCGGTGTCGAAGTGGTTCTGCGCAGCAGCAGGCCCGTCTGAGCGTCGAAGTAGAGCCGTTCTCCCTTCCCGTCAGCGGTCAATCCTCTCAAGATATAAACTTCTTTTCCGTCAATCTTGTCTTTTCCGCCAAAGCTAAGCCGAGCGAACTGTCCTTGTAGCTTGATGTCCTTAAAAAGGTCGGGATAGCGCCTTAGATAGAAGAGTTCCTCACCTTCGAGCTCGCGAATGCCGCGGCTGCTTTTTTCCCATCCGCTCTGGCCATTGAACCCTCTTTCAAAAACACCCTGCTTCGGCGTGTTGAGCACGGTATAGAGTTTATCAGGCGCAGTTTGGTAAACCTCATAACCGAGACTGGTTCCATTTGAAGTAAGCCACGTTCCTTTCATCGATCGTGTTTTAAGCTTTTCAATAACTGCGCTGCCCCCAAGCGCTTCCGTGTATCTGGCCAAAATCTGATCAGCGGTGGGAGGCGTTTCTTTCGGTGCCGTTTCGACACTTGCTACCGCCGGCGTGGGTTCTGGCAGCGGTAAGGGTAACTGAGGAACGCGCACCGGAGACGTGCTGCCACGATGACAGGTATAACAACCCACTGCCGGGTTCCCACGAAAAGTTGTCTTATCAATGCTCTGCACCATCTTGATCATTTCACGCGCCGACGTCTTCTCAGGTTTTTCGTCCGAAGGAAAGTCCCACTTGCCGTCCTTGTTTACATGGCAATAAGTGCATTTAACTCCCAGCGAAGCGCGGATGTAGTTCATCACCGGAATCAGTTGTGACTCGGGCAAGCCATTAAGTACCTTAATGTTTTTCTGGACCTGCTCGACCGTTTTTTTGGCCGGGCCGGTTTGGGTAGTCGTAGCCAGCATTAGTGCTGACTGGGCAGAAGCCACTATGCAAATGCATGCCACAAATTGCAGCGTGATGCAGAAGACGAGTACGCGAAGCCGAGTTGAATATGCGGTGATCTGATGTTTCATGCGACCCTTCCAGCAGGCAGAGTTTTAATAGAGCTGACGTCGGATTGAGAACAGATAATTGCGACGGACGCGAACGGACTAATCCGAAATAACCAGGTGACGTTTTGTAAAATCGAAATATGGCTAGAACGAGTCCCTACCATTGGGCAGCGCGCGCAGGTTTTTGAATTGCATCCTGGGCCATTGTACTTGCGGGCGGCTTTTGCGGGACAATCGCTTCTAAATTCTTATAGATTTGCAGATAAACCTGCGTTTCGCGCGGAATCAGCGTGCGCCACGCAGCCCCGCCGCGTCTGATGTAGAGCGGCAGCCGGGCAGCATTTGAATTATACCCGGCAGCAAGTAATTCCGTTTGAGTAGCCAGCTTCGCGCTTAGCGCGTACTGCACATCTTCATTGGCTGCCAGATCATTCCATGTGTCCTGCATGTAAAGAAGCATAGCCTGAAGCGCGTTCGCGTGATTCCGCATGCCGACGACGAAGTCTGGCGTCAGGCCCACGCCCGGATGGCGCTGCCTCATGAGGTTGTAAGCCCACGGAATCATCTGCACCATGCCACCCGCGCCTGCAAAGCTCACCGAGTAACGATAAGTATTCGGCTCGTTAAGAGCGTAAAGCGAATAGATTTCGTCAAAAAGCGCAACACGGTTCTCCAGCCGAAAGCGATCGTGGTCCACGTGTTCTACGAGACAAAGACGCTCGGCGACGTCGATGATGTGCGGCGAGATAAAGGTTCCCTTTTCGAGCAAACGCTTCGCGGCCAGGTCAATCATCCTGTGCACGTACGCCCGCCCTGATCGCGACAAGTCGGGCGACAGCAAAGCAGGATGCGCCGATGTGTAGTAGGCCATCTCACGAAACACGCCACCCTTCTCAATGGGAAACTCGACCACCAGCGGAACAAGCGAACGTCCCAGGCTGTCGAAGATCGCCACGGCAGTGTTGACGCCATTCGCACGCAGAACGCGAACGCTCAACGGAGTGCCCAGTGAACTCGTAATCGTCAATTCCGCGCCCTTAGTCAGAAAAGTATCTTTATAAAGCGTGATTAGATGGATGCGCGCAGTATTGCGATCGAAAGCGGCTAGCGTAACAAGATCAGTTGACGGTGAGGTCATCGCAGTTTGCAATGGGCGCGATTTCAAAAGGCGCTCCGCTTCGGAGATTCGCTCGCGAATCTGCGGCGGAGACATAAGATACAAAAACGTTCCCGACTGCTCCGGCCGGCCTGCCGTCGCTGCTGGACCAGCCACCAGCGGCCGAACCTCCGGCTTGTTCGCCGGAACGACACCTTCCGACGGCGTTTGTCCCAACCTTTGCGAAGCCGGAAGATCTGGCCGCGGCTGGACAGGCGAAGGCTTGCTTTGTGCCGGCGTTGACGAAGTAGTGCGCGGTCGCGTTTCCGGATTCTGAAAAGGGTTTTGAGTTTGAGCCTGGGCGCTTGCCAATGCGGTAGCAGTGACAAGCAATAATGCGGCGAGGGAAGTTCTTTTCATATGAAATACCGAGTTGCTTTTCCACACTTGCCGGGGGGTGGCAAGTCACGTTTAGATTCGCGCATGGTCAGTAAAGTTGTCAACCCCCTTTTTTCCCGCTCGTTGGACTTCGGCTCTGCGAAAATGTGACGGTGTAAACCGTTACCCTCCAGGCTTTTGTCCGTCGAGCCAATCGCGCGTCATATCACACCACAACGCGAGACCACGCCACTCTTTGAAGCGTGAATAATAGCGGGCAATCTTTTTATCGGTTGTCTTGCGGCCATTATTTCGTACAGTAAAAAACTTTGCCCGTGTCCACGAGTCGAGCGCAAGGCCGTCATAGCGGCCAAGCAGTTTGAGAAGATTTTCTGCAGCATACGGTCCCACTCCCATCACGCCTCTCATCTCTTTTATGAGCTCTGCTGTCGAGAGGGAACTTTTCAGCCACGATTCGACGTCGAGGTCGCCAGAAGCGACGCGATCGGCCAACTCTTTCAAATATACAGCACGATAGCCGGCGCGCACTTCGTTCACATAAAACTTCAGGGGCATCAGGGCCATAGCCTCAGGTGTCGGAAAAGTCCTGCGCCCATCATTTGATTCGCGTCCGAGATTATCCACCAGTCCTGTCACCATTTTTTCAGTGAGGGCCCAGGAGCAGTTGGTCGTGCAAATCATTTTCACTAAATCTTCGAACACAGTTGGCGAGCGGAGCATGCGTCCCGCTCCCTGGGTTGGAATCCAATTGAAATCGCTATCTTCGGCCAGCAAGCGATAAAACTCGCCCATGTCGTCGTCAAGCCTGAGCATATGGCGAACATCGCTAACCACTTTTTTCGTGTCAGACTGGCTGAGGCGTCGAGACGGGTTAATGCGTAACCCTCGTTTAGTTGCGGTGATGGTGATGGTCACCGGCTTAGCTTCTTTGAGATCTAATGTGCGGTTTAACAGCCACTTGTCTCGATCAACCTGAAATGGAAGGAGTTCGCACCAGCCGTGACTAATCACGGTTCGTTTGAAGTTGAACTCACGAGGCGTAGGAATAGAGATTTCCATAGGTTTGGATGGCTTCGAGATATGAGAGGGAAATTTATTAGTATGACAAAACCCATATCAAGATTATGTTGAAGCGAATCTATTCGCAAATGGTGCGCAACATTTCTTTGCTCTGCCGCTTGTACGCTTCGGCTACAGTCAAGCTGATTCTTGACAGGATCTCTCTGCCAGCCTATACTGGCCTCACTTGAAAACAGAATAAGGAAGGCTGTACTTGCCACCCCCTGACACTTGGGGATTCAGGCGAGAGCAGAGTCCAATACTGCGGCTCTCTACAGTATTACGGTGAACGTAAGCACCACTTCCGACGATAATTAGAATCCGGAGCTTTCCGGTTTTCTCGCCCCACTAGGCCCATACAACTAACCCTGTGGGGCGTTGTCGTGTCTACAGGACATCTTTCGGCCACTCAATCCCCCCCGCCCCAACGGTCGTAGGAGCCAGGGCTGAGGACACGTGGCGCGGCCCTCCCCTTAAACACTTTCCTCTTGCGGCAAGCGGAAACGCCTGGCTTCTAACCGCCTTCAGCCAATAAGACCAGAACAGACAAGATTGTCTGTCCTACTTCACATAAATCGGATTCGAAATTATCCACGGTTGAGTGCCGGCTGGCTTTGGGAGCTGCGGAAGGTAAACCTCGACGCGATAAGTCCCCTTCTCCTCTACACCATATGCCATGTTTTTCATTCCGGTTTCCTCATGAATTGTCTTCCCATCCTTCAATAAAACCATGCGGCTGGCGACCGGCGAGCTAACCCTAAGCCGCACCTCTTTTTCAAGTGGTATTTCATCGCCTTGAATTCTGTTTTCGGCTCCGTTTGAGGCTGTAAAACTGAAGCCGGTGGTCTCGCAGAACAGATCAAAACCGATGAAGCAATGGCCTGAGGCAATCGCTCCCAGCAGAGAGTCGGAATCGAAGAGCTTGTCCTTCGGAACGAAAACGTGAACTCGCACAAGGCGGAAACTTCTCTCGTAGGGATCCAGCTTTAGTCCCAGGAGGTTCTGGCCCGACTCGCTGCTGAGGCTGATGCCGACGTTAGAATGGGCATCGTTTCCGGCAATGGCGACGAGCCTCCTTCCCGTAGCCGCGATTGCTTCATCCCATTTCTTCAAACTCTCAGTTGGTCTGGAGTAGAACTTCGCGAATAACAGATCTGGATAACTCCGATAGGACCAAAGCCCATCAAAGAACATTACCAACGGATTGATTTGGCGCGCGTCGGTATAGATGTTATAGACCTCGACGCCGTCGTAGCCGTTCGCGTCCCAGCTTTTGAAATCCTGCGGGTATGCCACAAAAGCCAGTAACCCTTTTGCCTTCTCGGTGGAAATTACCTGCTGAGTTGATAACTCCTTGCCGATATTTGTCGACTCATCGCCGGGAAGAAGCAGCAAACGATCCGAGTTGCTGGTATTTATTTCGTTACCATTGATGAACAAGATGCCGGCATGCATGCCCTTCAATGTCATTGCGGCGGTGTTGAAGTTGTCCGATGTGTGCTCGGTCATTACGACAAAGCTGAGTTGGTTTGATCTTGCGCCGGCAATGATCTCTTCAAAGTTGCCCGTGCTGTGGCCGCCCAGGGAGGAGTGCACATGAACGACGCCTTTATATTCATTAAAGTCAGCGTTGTACGGGGTCCCGGAGCGCTCGGAGTTTAACTGCTGAATGGCAGCATGCAGTCGACCCAGTTTGTAGCGACGATATGCGAAAGGGAGCTGGAAGAGCAGAACCAGGGCGAGCAGGATCAGTAAGAGTTTCTTCCAAGGCTTCATGACAAGGAATCAACTTTGCGGGGTCTCCAGCGGGGCATCCGCGCTGGGGTGGCTGTCAAAATCAACCGACGCGACGTGCTCGCTGATGCTTTTGCCGAATGCGGCAACTTTGATGTGTGCGGGATGAATGGTGTAGGTGTCCAGCGCGGCGCGGTCGCGGAACATGGCCACCAGGCCGCTGTCGAAAGAGCGAGGCAGGTTCAGCACGTCGAAACCGACGGCCAAACTCTTAACCTTTTTGATTACTGACGACAAACTACGTAGCAGTCGCAAGTGTTCTTCGCGAACTTCCTGCTCAACGTCAGAACGATATTTCCAAATGACAATGTGTGTAAACATGACAGCCGTCTGTTAAAGTCGCATTACTTCAGAAATCGATCAAACCACGCGAGAGTTCTCTCGAGGGCATCCACGCGATGGCGCGATTCGCGTAGCCCGTGTCCCTCTCGTGGGTAACGCAATAACACCGTCTCAACTCCGCGGCGCTTTAGTGCCATGTACATCTCTTCCGCCTGCGTGATGTGGACGTCGTTATCCTGTTCACCGTGAATAAACAGCGTCGGCGTTTGTGCCTGTTTGACGTATCGTAGCGGGGACCATTGCCAGAGCAAATCGTAATTGTCCCAGGGAAAGCCGCCAAACTCCCCATGAATTAAATCCTGATAAAGTGAAGTTGAATAAAAGCTAATCAAATTGCTGACGCTTGCGCTCGAGACTGCCGCCTTAAACCGGGGTGTCTGCGTTATCACCCAGTTGGTCATGAAACCACCATAAGATCCTCCGGTGACGCCCATACGATCTTGATCGATCCAGGAATTCTTTCGCAGCGCCTCATCGACGCCAGCCATCAAATCTTTGTAATCTCCACCGCCCCATTCATTCAGTGTGCCATCGCTAAACTTCTGTCCATAGCCGATTGATCCGCGTGGATTTAAATAAACGACTGCATAGCCGCGCGCAGCGTAAACCTGGAAAGTAGGATTGAAGGCCCAGCCGTACATTCCATGCGGTCCACCATGAATACTTAGAATCAGTGGGTACTTTCGATCCGCGCGCCAGCCGGCGGGTTTCATTAACCAACCCTGAATCTGCGTGTCGTCAAAACTCTTGAATGTAAGTTCCTGGGGTTCGATGAAATCGCGACTCGCCGCTAGAGCATCGTTATTAGCACAGAGGCGTCGTATTAATGCCCCAGGAATTCCCGACGAGTTTGTTACCCATACTTCAGAAGGTTCCACTGCACCGGCCATCGTGAAAGCAATATAACTGCCTCCGCCGCCCCGAGTCGCAACGCTAAAACTTGTTACCTGAAACTCTTCGTTGGTGATAAAAGAGAATTCGGTAGAACGTTGGCCTCGAATCACTCCGTTCGGGAAAATTCTTTTTGGCTCGCGGGTGCTCAAGGTCTTATAAATAAATGTTGAGCCTCGATCACTGGCGGTATAAAAAATATCGCGACTATCGGCCGACCATTTCGGGCTTCGGGCACGTCTATCCTGATCGGCAGTCAACTCCCTCCTGTTTCCGCCAGCTGCATCAGTCACCCAGACGTGAGTATCTTCAGCGACGCTGTCGATCGTAGTTACGTCTCGCTTAGTCGCCGTGTAGGCGATCCATTTTCCATCGGGGGACCAGGTGGGTTCATACTCGCAGCCTTTGGTCGCAGTAATCTGACGCACCTCTCCATGCAGGTCGACAGCGAAAATGTCGGAATTATTGTTCGCATCCGGATCCGGTTCGCGGTTTGAGAGAAAGGCGATTTCGTTCCCGTTTGGACTAAATGTTATTGCATGGTCGTAGAAGCCACCGGAAGTAAGTTGCCGGGGCTCTGGTTTCTCAAGGGTCGTGATCCAAACGTGGGTCCGCCGGTTATCGGAAAAAGAAGTTCGTGATTTGTATTGAATGCGATCGATAACTCTTGGGTCATCGGCCTTTGTCTCGTGCGTCGAAGGATCGCGGGCGACCGACGCCTCTTCGGTTGCGGATACATAGGCAATGCGACTTGAATCTGGAGCCCAGGCAAACGACTCACCGGCATAAGTGATGAAGAAATTTGTGATCTGAATGGCTGCTACAAAGCGCGGCTCCCGCTTATCTAAATTCACCATCCATAGGCCGCGCTGATCATCATGGCTGGCAAGGAAGGCGATCTTTGAACTGTCCGGCGACCAGCGTGGATTTGAGGCATTCCAACCTGACGGGAGTAGCGGCGCGGATGTCGAGGACGCATTTGGCCAATCGGCGATCCGACCGCGTTGCGGGGTAGGGGTCAGAACGTCTGAAGATAGGCTTCCAATATTAGTAGGCGCGCGCGCAAGCCATACGGTGCTGATTGTATCGTCGCCTTCGACGGTAGACACCGTATAAATCACCCACTGACCGTTGGGAGAGATCTGAGCATCGCTAACATTGGCCACGCGCAGGATATCACCTGGAGCCATTGGCCGGCGTGGTTGAGTATCAGCAGCGATGATTGATGTGGCTAAAATTATCGCAGCCGCAATAATCGAGAGTGCCTTTATCGGAGTTTTCCGCATGGACGGGTCGTTCGGCACTTTTACTTTCAATGGGGCTTTGAATTGGCCTTTGGGCTCGGTTTTGGTTGGGGTTTTGGCTCTTCGACCGCGAGGCTGGTACGTATCGTATCCCAGGAAGGCATCGCTTTTGTGAGTGCTTTGTCAGGGCCGAAGAAAGTTAGAACCACGAGACGCTGTTCAACAAGAGCCCAGTAGATTTCAGCAGCGCCGGCTACACCATCGAGTATTGCGCGAATTTTCACCCCATCTGATTTAACGGCGGCAATCTCTGTGGTTGCGGGCGAACTTTCGGGATGAGCCCCCATCTGTTCGAAAGATTTTGCAGTTGAGGCGACGTAAGTATCTACGAGAATTCGCTTCGCTTCAGCCATTTTCTCTGGTGATGTCACCGGAGTGCGAAAAACGAAGACAGTGATCTGGGCCTCGCTATCAGGTCGTCCCAGGGTCAACTGCTGCGCATCTGCGTTGCTGGTGTCATTGAAAGCCCAGCCCGTCGGATAGTTAAAGCTCAGCCCGTCTTTGCGGAATTGTTTCGCGTCATTGCCCGGCGTTTGTGCAAACGCAGTCAAGCTGCATACAAACAGAAAAGCCAGTAGTTGAAAAAAGTTATGCGATGATTTCATCCTGTCCTCCCGGAAATGCATTCTAAATCTGTCGTTCTGTATAGAAGCAGGACTTGTCCCGCTTTGGTGTGGCACTGCCGAGTCTAAAAACAATTGAGATCGTCAACTTGCGGGTTGAGCCAAGAGTAACTTTAGTTGCTCATTCAATAATTCCCAAACCTGGCGCACGTGTTTTTCCGTCGTGCGAATATTTCCGATGGAGAGTCGCAGGGTGAGCTTGTCGTTCAGCTTGGTATGAGAAAGCAACGCTTCCCCCGTTGCGTTCACGCCATGCATGATCGCTTCGTTGAGGACGTCCAGCCGTTTATTCCGCACAATCTCATCCGCTTCGGCAGGCGGAGGACAGGCTCGAAAGCAAACTAAAGCCAGCCGCAGCGGCGCCATTAATTCCCAGTCCGGCGATTCTTCCACCCATGAGGCAAATAATTTTGCCAGACGACAATGTTCGCGTATCCGCGCTGCCAGACCGTCCTGGCCGAAGTAACGGATTACCATCCAGAGCTTCAGCGCGCGAAAGCGACGACCCAACTGCACGCCGTAATCCGATCCACTGCGCACCTGCTCCTGCTCAGGCGTGCGCAAGTATTCAGGGACCAAGGAGAAAGCTCGCCGCAATAGATCCATGTGTCGGCAATACAAAACTGAAAGGTCAAAGGGAGTGAATAACCATTTGTGCGGATTGACTGCGAGGGAATCTGCGCGTTCGCAACCTTTGAGGATGTACCGCAGCTCCGGCACAACCGCCGCCGAGCCCGCATAAGCCGCATCAACGTGCAGCCACATCCTGTGGTTCTCACAGATGGGAACAATCTCGGGAACCGGATCAATGCTCGAACTGGACGTCGTTCCGACGGTCGCCACCACGCAGAATGGCACTATGCCCTTTTGTTTGTCTTCCTCAACTGCCGCAGCCAACGCCTTAACGTCCATTCGAAATTCACTGTCAACAGGAATCTTTCGCAGCCCACGCTGACCCAGGCCGAGTGTTATCACCCCTTTCTCAATTGATGAGTGCGACTGCTCGGAAACGTAAACGCGCAACAGCGGCAGATCTTTGCGGCCGCTCATTCCCTCTTCGCGAATGCGCAGCTCCACGCCCTCACGCGCAGCAGCGATCGCATGCATGCTTGAAACAGATGCGGTGTCGTAAATGATTCCTGTCAATCCCGCATCAAGGCCCATCATCTGCCGCAGCCAATCAAGAGTTACTTCTTCCAGTTCGGTTGATGCTGGGGATGTGCGCCAAAGCATCGCTTTGTTATCGAAGGCTGCGCTTAAAAGTTCGCCAAAGATTCCGGGAGCGGATGTGGACGTAGCAAAGTAAGCGAAAAACGACGGGTGGCTCCAGTGGGTCAGCGCCGGTACGATCAACCGGTCTACGTCTCTGATGATTTCCTCCATCGCTTCACCTTTTTGTGGTGGCGACACAGGAAGCTGCGCCTTCAAATCGCCCGGCTGAATCTGGGCCAGCACCGGCAGATTTTCAACCTGCTCCAGGTATTCCGCGATCCAATCGATCAGCTCATGGCCAAACCGGCGAAACTCTTCCTTACTCATGTCGCCCAATGGCGGCGAAACTTTTTGTTGAGGGTTTGTCACTGGGCGAAGTCTAAATTAGCCGTAAACTAAATTCCACGTTTTTCGGTTTCTCCCGCCCTACCAGTTCTCCACGAGTGAAACCGCCAAGCCGCCAAGGGCCAACAAGAGACAGAAATGGAGACCAAGTCGCGGACGGCATTCAGGAGGCAGGTTGGTAGATCGCTGATGTCGCCAGCTGATGATCTAAATCTTCCTTTGCGCACTTGGCGCCTTGGCGGTTAATTCACGGCCATGTCACCGCGGGTTAAAGCCAGCCAGTAAAAGTTTGCGTCAGTAACGCTCTCGAAGCTATTATTCAGCTCGATTTTAAGCTTACAGCAAACTGTTGCCTATTGAATGCGTTTGAAGCGTCGGGCTCGGCTCGCGTTTTCCACATGTCGGTCAGTAAAACAATTTAGCCTGCGAGGAAAATATGAAAAGAATTCTGTTGTCGCTCGGACTCGTTGCAACTCTCTTTTTCGCTTTTGCGTGTGAACGCAGAGGTGGTCCGGGAGCGGGCGGCGAAACTGGCCTGATCGTAGTGGGCTATTACGGAGACCTTTCGGGGCGTACCTCAAACTTTGGCCAATCAACTAAGAATGGCGTAGAGATGGCCGCTGACGAAATTAACAAGGCAGGCGGAATTAACGGCCGGCGGATTCAGATCCTTTCAGAAGATGATGAAGGGCGTCCCGAAAAAGCTGCCACGGTAGTTACGAAACTCATCGATCAGGATCGTGTCATCGCACTCCTTGGCGAAGTAGCTTCGGGAAACACTCTGGCGGCCGCGCCAAAAGCGCAAGCTGCCAAAGTGCCGATGATTTCGCCATCCTCTACGAACCCGGCGGTGACTCAGGTGGGCGACTACGTCTTTCGCGTCTGCTTTATTGATCCATTCCAGGGCGACGTGATGGCCAAGTTTGCGGCCAACACGCTGAAGGCAAAAAAGGCAGCGATCATGCTCGACTTCAACTCGCCTTACAGTCGCGGCTTGACGGAGTTCTTCGAAGCAAGCTTCACAAAATCGGGTGGACAAATCGTAAACAAGCAGTCGTACACGCAAGGTGATCGTGATTACAAAGGGCAACTTACCGCCATTCGTTCGGCGAATCCCGATGTGATTTACGTTCCCGGATACTATGGTGAAGTAGGTGTCATAGCCAAACAGGCAAAGCAACTCGATATCAAAGCACCCATGTTGGGCGGTGATGGCTGGGACTCAACGCAGCTTTGGGATCTAGGTGGTGATGCTCTAAACGGAGATTTTATCTCAAACCATTATTCGGTTGACGACCCGTCTCCGGCAATACAAAAATTTGTAGCCGATTACAAAGGCCGTTATGGCAATATCCCAGACGCCCTCGCGGCCCTGGGGTATGATGCGATGAAAGTCCTGGCCGATTCCATAACACGCGCCGGGACCACCAGCGAACCACAACTTCGCGACGCCATTGCTGCAACTAAAAACTATACGGGCGTGACTGGCAACATCACCATTGACGCGCAAAGGAACGCCGTCAAACCTGCGGTGGTACTTAAACTGCAAGACCACAAGTATATTTACCAGGAGACAATTTATCCTGAGGGCATGACACCGCCGGCAGGTGCTCCGGCAACTTCAGGTGCTTCACCAGCGGCCGCTACTCCGGCCTCATCTCCAACTACCGGCGCGTCGCCCGCAACCGGAAAGAAACCGGCGTCGCCCAAACCATCTCCCTAACAACGCCAGAACAACGTCTTTTATGGACACTTTTGTGCAACAACTCATCAACGGCCTGACCATAGGCGCAATCTATGCGCTTCTCGCGTTAGGCTACACGATGGTTTATGGCATTCTTCGACTGATCAACTTTGCGCACGGCGACATCTATATGGTGGGCGCGTTCGTTGGTTATTTCTTAGCCTTTCAGCTTGGGTTTGCGACAGGGCCCTCTCTCGTAGGTCTCAGCGTTGTGCTGGTCGGTTCAATGATCGCCGCGGCCCTCGTGGGAATGGCAATTGAGCGATTTGCTTATCGTCCGATTAGAAAATACGCGCGCATGACTACGTTGATTACGGCCATCGGAGTTTCTTTGTTGATCGAGAATCTGTTTGTAGCCAAGCTGGGCGCTGCGCCGCGAGCTTTCCCACAGCTTCTCCGCGAACAGAGTTACACGCTGTTTGGCAACGCCGCAATTTCCAAATCTCAAATCCTGATCTTTGCCGTGTCTGTGGCGCTGATGCTTCTGCTTCAGTGGATTATCTTCAAGACTAAAGTCGGTACGGCGATGCGCGCCGTATCTTTCAATCTCAACTCGGCGAAGTTGATGGGCATCAACACCGATGTAATTATCTCGGTCACCTTCGCGCTTGGATCTGCCCTTGCGGCTGCAGGGGGCGTGCTGACGGCCCAATACAATCCTCAGATTGATCCTTTGATGGGAATCATCACGGGACTAAAGGCGTTCGTGGCCGCCGTGTTGGGCGGCATCGGTAATGTTCCCGGCGCCGTACTGGGGGGTCTGCTCATTGGCATCGCAGAGACGTTTGTCGTCGGCTACGGGCAAAACGTCGGCGTTCCCACCACGTTCCGCGACGCGGTAGCTTTCGCAATTCTGATTATAGTACTGCTATTTCGGCCAACGGGCCTGCTGGGCTCGACGATCCAGGAAAAAGTCTGAAAGCAGGGACATGCGTCCCGTCACAAAATAAGACCGGATGCATGCCGGGATGAATACAAAGCTTTCAGGTCGCATTCCAAACGCGAGCCCCTACATGAAACGAATATGAAGAACATCGCTTTTAAGATAATCGCGCCTGCGGCCCTGTTAATACTTTTGTGCGCTTACACAGCAGGGCAAACCAGCACGAGCCCACAAGAGCCGCCCGCGGCCGGTCCCATTCCCGCGGCTGATTCAGGCACGATTACTGACTCGATCTACCAGAATGATTATTTCGGCATGCGACTGACGACTCCCCAAGGCTGGAACATCTACGACGCGCAAGGCAAGCGGATGTTTATTGAGCGGGGGCGGCAACAGCTCATCAGCAATGATAAGAGCGTCCAGGCGGGATTGGACGCCGGAGTTGCACGAACGGTTAACCTATTGACAGTCTCCAAGCTCGCAGAGAACGCCTCCGGAGCCGATAACGCGATCTTCGCCTGCGGAGCGGAATTTGTGCCCAAGGCGGCCTCGTCGACGACCGCAACGGGCGAGGACTACCTGAGACAAATGAAACGGTTGCTGGACTACTCGAAAGTGACTTACAAGGTAGAAGAGGACGTCAGGTCGGAGAAGATCAACGGAAATGATTTCGGCGTGCTGACCGTCAGCAGTGAGTCGCCGCGTGGGATCATCAGGCAGAAATACTACGCCATTATGAAAAAAGATTACGCGCTCTTCTTCATCTCCACTTACCTAAATGAGGCGGACCTCCAGGTGATGAACAAAGTGATGAACTCACTCAAGTTCCAGTGAGAATGCGTGTAGCAGCCTGGTGAACTATTTTTGTTAGCGAGATTTAGCCGTGGAATGCTGGCCGGTTATAAATGACGACTTAGGGGTCCTCTCGTCGCTTGTCGCCTATCTCTGATTTCAGATGCCCACTCTAGTCAAACGGCTTGCAGCCGCGCTTGTAATCGTTCTCCTGCTCATCGCCATGAATCAGTACATGAGCGAGGCGGGACTGTTTGGTTTTGGCGTTCCACCTTACTTCGGCCGCGTGATCATGTTGGCGGGCATCAATGTCATTCTCGCCGTTTCGCTAAATCTAATCACAGGATTCACCGGACAGTTTTCCATCGGCCACGCCGGCTTTATGGCGGTTGGGGCTTACAGCTCGGCTTACCTTACGGTCTACTACGCCGGAGGTTGGGAACGCTCGCTAGCTGGACTAGTCGGCGCGAGCGTGGCACACGCGTTGATCTTTCTGCTGGCTATCTTTGTGGGCGCGATTGTTGCGGCTCTGGCGGGATTGATAGTAGGTATTCCGTCTTTGCGATTGCGCGGTGACTACCTGGCCATTGTTACCTTGGGTTTCGCCGAGATAATTCGTATCGTCATTCTCAATATCGACAAGGTGGGCGGCGCCACGGGCTTCACCGTCCCTGCCTACACCAACTTTCTCTGGGTGGGCGCCTTTGCCGTTATCACTATCGTTGTAGTTTATAACATTGTGCATTCGGACATTGGTCGTGCACTTGTATCGATACGCGAGGATGAGCTGGCCGCCGAAGCCATGGGCATCAACACCACGCATTACAAAGTGCTCGCCTTCGTTATCAGTTCCGCCCTTGCCGGCATGGCCGGAGTTTTGTTTGGACATTACACATCGTTCCTGAGCACGAACGACTTCCAGTTCATACGTTCATTTGAAATCATCATTATGATCGTACTGGGCGGAATGGGATCGCTGACAGGATCAGTTTTGGGCGCCATCGTGATTACGATAATGCCGGAACTGCTGCGAAAACTGCCGGGTGATTTTTCACGTTATCGGCTGGTTGTCTATTCAGCACTGCTAATTCTGATTATGTTAACTCGGCCGCAGGGACTTTTGGGAACTCGTGAGTTTGGACTTTCGTGGTTAAAGCGCGCGCAGCGCAGACCCGAGGGCGATAAACCTGTCGGCGGATCAGGTGGGGTTTCTATAGCCGAACAAGGACCGCACTCCGCGATCGATGGCACGAAAGAGGTTGAGAACAAATGAGCGGCGCGCCGGAACAAGATGCCGTAAAGGCTACCAAAGAGGATGGGATAATCACGGAAGCCGCGCGCTCGCTTCGTCGCGATCAGCAGCGCACATTCGATGGCGAGGCGCCGCTGCAAACGATCAAGTGTACTATTCAATTTGGCGGGCTTGTGGCGGTTAATGCGCTCGATATGAGCGTGCGGCGTGGGGAAATCTATGGCCTCATTGGGCCAAATGGCGCGGGAAAAACTACGGTCTTTAATCTGCTCACTGGCGTTTACAAACCAACTTCCGGTGAAATCTATTTCCAGGGCAAGCGCATTGACGGCCTGAGGTCCTACGAGATTTCACGTCGCGGAGTGTCGCGCACATTTCAAAACATTCGGCTGTTCCCCAGTATGTCCGTTTTGGAAAACGTGATGACAGCCTGTCATCGACATGCAAAACAGAATTTGGCCGACGCTGTTTTTCGCTTACCCCGATTCGAGCGTGACGAGCGCGAACATCGTGAATTTGCTTTGGAATTGCTCGAGATTTTCGACCTGGCCCGAGTGAAAGATGAAGGCGGGACGAGCCTCCCATATGGCAGTCAGCGGCGCCTGGAGATCGTTCGCGCCCTTGCCACGCGCCCGCAACTCCTGCTCCTGGATGAACCAGCCGCCGGCATGAACCCCTCGGAGCAGGAGGGTTTGATGGGTCTGATCCAGCGCATAAGAGATCGATTCTCACTGACTATTTTGCTGGTCGAACACAACATGAAAGTGGTAATGGGAGTTTGCGAAAGAATTCAGGTGCTGGATTATGGAAAGTCGATCGGCCTCGGTATCCCCGACGAGATCAGAAATGATCCAAAGGTGATTGAAGCTTATCTTGGAGACTGATCGTCCGTAATCAGTAGTCCGTAATCCGTTGTAGACAGACTGCGTCGACGGACCACTGACTACTGACCACTGACTACTGACCACTGACTACTGACAGCTATGCTGAATTTAGAAAACGTTTCCGTAAACTACGGCGCTATCGAAGCTCTTACTGGAATCTCGATGCATGTCGAGAAGGGCGAGGTGGTGACGTTAATCGGCGCAAACGGCGCAGGCAAGACCACCACGCTTCGGACGATCACGGGACTGCTCCAGCCGCGCGACGGAAAAATAAGTTTCGAAGGCGAGGACATTGGTGGCCAGCCAACACACCGCCTTGTCGCTAAGGGTATATCCATGGCGCCGGAAGGTCGCGGCGTTTTTGCGAACCTGTCCGTCCGGGAAAACTTGCAGATGGGGGCCTATCTCAATAAAGACAAGCGAAAGATTGCTTCTGATATGGATCGAGCATTTCAGATGTTTCCTCGGTTGAAGGAGCGAGAGTCACAGAAGGCCGGCACTCTTTCGGGAGGTGAACAGCAGATGCTCGCCATCGGACGAGCGCTGATGTCACAACCGCGTCTGCTTTTGCTTGACGAACCTTCTTTGGGCCTTGCCCCGCTTGTTGTTCATACAATTTTCGAAGCTATCGATGAGATTCGCGGTAAAGGAACCACGATTCTTCTTGTAGAACAGAATGCCCACGCTGCCCTGGGCCATTCTGACCGCGCTTACGTTTTGGAGACTGGCCGCATTGTCATGGAAGGTCCATCAGCACAGCTCGCCGCGGACCCTCGAATTAAGGAAGCCTACCTTGGCGAGTAGTTCAAGACTACGAAGTCCTCTAATCCTAATGGTCCTGCTTGCGGCGGTCGGTCTGACGCTCTCATGTGGGCAGCAACAAAGAAACTCGGAAGATCGTTCCACGATTAAGATCGGTTTTTTTGGCGATCTTTCGGGGCCGACTTTTAACTTTGGCCAGTCGGCGATGAATGGCGTGCTGATGGCTGCGGACGAAATCAATCAGGCGGGCGGAGTGAATGGCCACAATATCGACATTGTCATAGAAGACGACAAAGGAAGTCCCGAAACTGCGGCTCAGGTTGCCGGCAAACTAATTAGTCGTGACAAGGTTGTAGCTCTGATTGGGGCCGGCGCTTCGGGAAATAGTTTAGCAGCAGCCCCCAAGGCCCAGTCGGCGCAAGTGCCATTGATATCGCCATCTTCAACCAACCCGGCAGTTACTCAAGCGGGAGATTACATTTTTCGTGCTTGCTTCATTGATGCGTTCCAGGGCGAAGTGATGGCAAAGTTTGCAGCCAGCACTCTTAAGGCGAAGAAAGCAGCCATCATGCTCGACTTCAATTCGCCCTACAGCCGAGGCTTAACGGAATTTTTTGAATTTAGTTTTGCGAAACTAGACGGTCAGATTGTCATCAAGCAGTCTTACTCGCAGGGCGATGCTGACTACCGTGGACAATTAAGCGCCATCAAAGCCACGAATCCAGATGTAATTTACATTCCCGGTTATTACGGTGATGTGGCGCTCATAGCCAAGCAGGCGCGCCAACTCGGTTTGACCCTACCCTTGCTCGGCGCTGACGGTTGGGACGCTCCGGAGCTGTGGGAACTTGGCGGAGACGCATTGAATGGCTGTTACATATCAAACCACTATTCAGCGGACGACCCATCGGAGAACATTCAGAAATTTGCGCACGACTACAAACGGCGCTACGGAAACCTCATACCTGATGCCCACGCTGCTCTTGCTTATGACGCATTGCGATTTCTCGCTGAAGCGATTCAAAGGGCGGGAACAACTGAAGGGCAAAAGTTGCGCGATGCCCTGGCCGGAACGAAAAACTTCGTGGGCGTGACTGGAATAATCAGCATGGACGCACAACGAAACGCAGTGAAACCAGCGGTCGTTCTGAAACTTCAGAATGGTCGATACATTTACCAGGAAACGATTCAACCCGGAGTTCAACCCCAAGCTGTGACAACTCCAAACAGATAATGCACGGAGTCCGTTTATAGAGCAGGGCGGCGCAGCGACCCCGAAACGGCGGGCCGAACATTCAAAAGAGCCCGCCTCTAAACAAGTTTCGAGCCGCTAACGATCTTCGACAGCCATCTAGGAACGCAATTTCAATCGAGCAGCGCGAAGTGCTTCGGCTACTCTCTGCGGGGCAGTGCCGCCCGCTTGAGATTTTGTAGCCAGTGTTCTTTCGAGCGTGAGAAAATCAAACACTTCACTCTCAATCTTGTTCGAAAAAGAGCGTAGTTCATCTAATGAGAGTTCAGACAATTCGACGCCTCTTTCTATCGCTTTAACAACGATTCTTCCCACGGTTTCGTGCGCCTCGCGAAATGGCATGCCCTTTCGGACGAGATAATCGGCTAGTTCGGTAGCATTCATCATTCCCGCCGACGCTGCTTTTCGCATTCGCTCTTCGTTAAGGTCGACGTTTCGTAAAACCAGAGTCACCACTTCGAGACAAGATTCGATTGTGTCAAACGCGTCGAAGATTGCTTCTTTATCCTCCTGCATGTCCTTGTTATAAGCGAGCGGCAAGCCCTTAAGCATTGTTAGCAGCGAGACGACGTGGCCAAAAACGCGCCCAGTCTTGCCACGAACAAGTTCCATCGAATCCGGATTCTTCTTCTGCGGCATCAAGCTTGATCCAGTTGCCACCGCGTCAGCCAGGTCGAAAAATCCAAATTCAGATGTTGAATAAAGAATGACCTCTTCAGCCAGCCGCGATAGATGAACCATGATGATCGAGCAGGCGCCCGCAAACTCAATACAAAAATCCCGATCACTAACGGCATCGAGGCTGTTGCGCGAGACGCTTTCAAACCCCAACTCGCGCGCGATAGCTTCACGGTTAATAGGAAAGGACCCGCCTGCCAAAGCGGCAGAACCAAGTGGCGATACGTTTACTCGCTTTCGCGTCTCCCTGAGCCGTTCGCCATCACGAGCCAGCATCTCAAAGTATGCAAGACACCAGTGCGCAAAAAGGACAGGTTGCGCTCTTTGCAGATGGGTGTAACCGGGAAGCACCGCATCGCTATTCTTCTCGGCCAAATCGAGCAGGGCTTCCTGAGTGGAGCGCACCCGGTTCAAGAGTTTATCAATCGCCTCTCTCAGCCATAGACGCAGATCCGTCGCTACCTGATCGTTTCGGCTACGACTCGTGTGCAGCTTCCGTCCCGCATCTCCGATCATCTCCACGAGCCGTCCTTCGACGAAAGAATGAATATCTTCGGAGTCCATTTCATCAAAATAGCCGGCGTCCGCGAGGCCTCGCTCAAGTATTGTTTCCAGGCCCTCTTTGATCTTGCCGGCTTCTTCCTCGGTAAGCACGCCGGCGGCGACCAGGCCGTTGCAATGGGCGACACTGGCGTGAACATCCGCCGCAAACAATCTTCGATCAAACGCGAAGGAGTTATTGAATTTCGCAAATGACGGATCCACTTCATTCGTAAACCGTCCGCCCCATAACTTTTTCCCTTTGGCCATTAGCTACTCCCATCTCCTCTTCGAGGTTGACTGGCAGCCATCTCAATTGCTATTTTATGCATCTATGCATTGGTTATGCAAGTGAGATGCATAGCGAAGGGGTGTGATGCATAAGGATCTACGACAGAGGAAGCTATTAAGCCTGATTAGGGCTAGGCCCTTCGGCACGCAGGCCGAGCTTCGCGATTCTCTGGAACGCGCCGGGGTGCCCGCAACTCAATCCAGCCTATCGCGAGATTTGGAAGAGCTGGGAGTTGTAAAGCACCGCGGCCATTACACGGTTCCCAGATCAAACGGCGCTGCCGGCCGAGGACTGCTGAGCCTCGACTTGTCTGGCGAAAACCTGGTGTTAGCGAGAACAGAGCCGGGATTAGCGTCAGCGGTTGCTGTGGAAATAGACGGGGCCGCGATTTCTGAAATTGTCGGAACACTCGCGGGAGAGGACACAATCTTCGTCGCTGTCCGCGATCAAAAAGCACAACGCGTGGCAATGAAGAAGATCTGGGAGTTGTTTGGATAATTGGAACTTGGTTCTTTGTGCTTGGTGCTTTGAGCACCACTTAATTTAGAGCGGTAAAAGTCTTCCAATAGTAGAAATCAAAGTTCAAAGCACAAAGCACCGATGACGCCAGCTAAATCGTGGAAAACATGAGAACCGACATTAAAAAGATAGTCCTTGCTTACTCTGGCGGACTCGACACCTCGGTCATGCTTCGCTGGTTGAAAGAGCAATACGCTTGCGAAGTGATTTGTTATTGCGCAGACGTGGGCCAGGGAGATGAGTTGAGCGGCCTTGAAGAAAAGGCGCTGGCGACTGGTGGTTCGAAACTCTACGTTGAGGACCTTCGTGAAGAGTTCGTTCGTGAATATGTCTGGATGGCTGTAAAGGCCAATGCAGTCTACGAGGGCGTCTATCTTCTCGGTACTTCGCTGGCCCGTCCGGTGATCGCAAAGCGGCAAATAGAGATCGCGCGCAAAGAGGGCGCTGACGCTGTGGCTCACGGGGCCACCGGCAAAGGAAATGATCAGGTGCGATTTGAGCTGAGCTATTACGCTCTGCAGCCGGACATCAAGGTGATTGCCCCCTGGCGCGAGTGGGAGTTTAAGGGCCGGAGTGACTTAATCGCGTACTCGAAAGATCACAACATTCCGATTACAGCTACTCAGGAGAAGCCGTATTCAACCGATCGTAACTTGATGCACATTTCTTACGAGGGTGGGATTCTCGAAAACCCGTGGGCCGAACCACCTGAAGACATATTTCAGCTCACCCGTTCGCCGGAGACTGCGAAATCGGAGGCTGAGTATGTTGAATTGTCTTTCGATCGCGGCGAGCCGGTAGCAATAAATGGACAAGAACTTGGGCCAGTAGCTTTGCTGGAGAGTCTAAATAAGCAGGGCGGTGAACACGGCATAGGTCGCGTCGATCTGGTGGAGAATCGTTTTGTTGGTATGAAATCGCGAGGAGTATACGAAACGCCGGGCGTGACGATACTGCAAGTTGCCCATCGCGCATTGGAATCAATAACCCTCGACCGAGAAGTGATGCATTTGCGTGATTCATTAAGCGTTAAGTTTGCGGAGAGCGTCTATTACGGATTCTGGTTTGCCCCGGAGTTTGAGTTATTGCGCAAGATGGTCAACGAAACGCAGACGACAGTGACCGGAGATGCGCGTCTGAAGCTTTATCGGGGGAATGCAATTGTCGTGGGTCGTCGCTCGCCGCATTCACTATACGACGAAAAGGTAGCAACGTTTGAGGCAGACACGGTTTACAACCAGCGCGACGCTGAAGGCTTCATCAAGCTAAATGCGTTGCGGCTGAGATTGAGAGGTGGGAAAGAGCGGGGGCGGGCCCCCTTCCTAACCCAGAGCTGATTCAGATCAGGATCGCGGCTGAGTTGAGAGGCTTTTAATCGCCAAGGAAAGATTCGCGATGGAAAGCCTCTTAGGTTAGGAAGGGGGCCTGCCCCCGCCCATTCGAGGAGCAGAAAAGAGATGAAAGCAAAAATCCACATTGTCGAGGCCGACAAAATCGGTTCTGCGACGTCTCCACTTGGTCTGACCAAGACAGTCGCTGTTGTTTCTTCTTCAGAGTTGCCGCGAGCCGGTGACGTCGTTGTTGTCCGCGCGCTAACCGACAGCGCGACCTACAACATGCTGGAGTTGCCAACCGGACGACTCGCCAAGATCAATCCTGATGATGTGCTCATCGGAGTCCTGGGCCGCCGGCGCGCCTTGAAGGGTTTTGTCGGCGACGTACCATCAACCGTACGTGCAGGCGACGAGCTGCACCTGCTGAACATGGGCGGCGTGATTGGAAGTTGCACCGGACATCATTCGAGTTTGAGTGACGCGATTAAAGTCGAAGTCATCGGCCTGGCGGCGGATAAAAGCGCTCGTGTACGAAATATCGCAGACGCTGCTCTGCCATCCCGAAGCAGCCTGGGCGAAACCGTTCCTTTGGTCATCATAGCGGGCACATGCATGAACAGCGGCAAGACTTACGCGGCAACCGAGCTGATTAAACAGGCGACCCGCGCTGGAATGCGAGTAGCGGCGGCAAAACTTTCCGGCATTGCCTGCCTCCGCGACACGCTGAACATGGCGGACCACGGCGCGATTGCGACGGCCAGTTTTCTTGATTGTGGTTTACCTTCAACCGTCGATGCTGGCGATCTTTCTCCCGTAGCCAAAGCAATTATTGCAAACCTCAACGAAAGCTCGCCTGATTTGATCGTAATCGAGCTAGGAGACGGCATCCTGGGAGGTTACTCAGTCGAATCCGTTTTCGACGATGCGGAACTGCGAGAAGCAACTGCCGCAATCATCTTTTGCGCGTCAGATTATGTGGGCGCCTGGGGCGGCATTGAGCTATTCCGGCGTCGTGGTATCGAAGTCGATTTGATAGCCGGCTCGGTTACTGACTCCCGGATGGGCCAGGATTTTGTCGAGAATGAATTTGGGGTGCCGGCAGCAAATGCGCGCCGCGATGGGGATTTACTATTTCGACTTATCAGGTCAAAACTCGAAGCGGCCTGCTTAAGGGCCGGCGTCTAGCTGCGCTTTCGTCTCCGACGGAGCAGAGCAACAACCAGGAAGGCGATCCCTACATAAATGAAGATCCGCTGTCCGGTGAACCCGAGGGCGATAAAAGCGATCGCGAGGACTAAAAAAACGACGGCAGCGTTAGGCATCCTGGGGCATGACCTCGTTATTGATTTTCGATTGACGTTTCGTAAGCAGCAGATGTGTCTGGATTATTCATACCTCCTTCTGATCCGGGGGTCAAGTGATGAGAGGGCAAAGGAGAGTTAACTAGGAATGCGGGAGCGAATTCGGATCGGCATATTCGGTGGCTCTGGTTACGGTGGATCGGAACTGCTGCGCATTCTGCTTTTTCATCCCAACGTAGAAATTGTCTTTGTAACGGCAAACGAGCAGGCCGGCAAACCTGTCAGCGAAATCCATCGAAATCTTTACGGGCTCACGGAGATGGTCTTTTGCCAAGCTCCGCAGGATCAAGCGGCACTGGCTGATCTCGATTGCGTTTTTCTGGCGCTCCCGCACGGACAGGCAATGGATGTTGTGCCTAAGCTACCAAAGAGCGTGAAAGCGATCGACTTGTCGGGAGACTTTCGTCTTCGTAGCCGGGAGGTTTTCGAGCAACACTACGGCCGAACGCACACGGCCATGCAGTCGCAGGTCGAATTTGTTTATGGCTTGACGGAAACAAATCGCGAAGCCATCCGCAACGCTCGTCTGATAGCAAATCCTGGCTGCTTTGCTACTTCCACACTGCTTGGACTGGCGCCGCTGGTGGCTAATAACGTTATTTGCGGTCGAGTTATTGTAGATGCCAAGACCGGCTCGTCGGGCTCAGGCGCGAAAGCCGCAGCGAACACGCATCATCCGCAGCGCATGAACTCGTTTTATGCGTACAAACCTTTCACACATCAACATGTGCCAGAGATTGAGCAGGAACTCGGAAGTGTGGGCGAGTGGGCCAGCGAACTAGTTTTCATGACGCATTCACTTCCCGTGTCGCGAGGCATTTTTGCTTCGATCTATGTTGAAACCAAAAGCGATCTGACAGAGGAAAACCTGCATTCCATGTACGCGGAATTCTATCGAGACTCCTTTTTTGTCCGATTGGTGAAAGGCTCGCCTGACATCAACTGGGTGAAGACGACCAACTTTTGCGACCTTGGATTTGCCGTTCGCGGGCGGCAGGCGGTTGTCTTTTCGGCCATCGACAATTTGGTGAAAGGCGCTGCGGGTCAGGCGGTGCAGAATATGAACCTGATGTTTGGACTGGATGAAAAAACCGGATTGATGTTGGTGGGTACTAATCCGTGAATTGATGGAAGGACTTTCAACCTAAGGGTGATATCTCAAGACGAGCAATCTCGAGGTTAGGAAGGGGCCTGCCCCCGCCGTCATTGGTGAGACTGAGACTGTTCTGTTGGCGAAATTCTTTTCTTTTGTGCTCGTGAAATCAAGGCAGAAAAGCGGGGGCAGGCCCCCTTCCTGACCCTGAGCTTATAGAGGTAGACCGCGACAAATGGAACTTAATGCCTCCACACTGGAGCAAACGGTAGCACTCGAGGAGCGCTACCAGCTCGCCACATACAAGAAGATGTCCATAGCCGCAGAGCGTGGCGATGGCGTTTGGATCTACACGAGCGGAGGTGAAAAGTATTTGGACCTGTATGGTGGTCATGCCGTCGCGGCAACAGGCCATTCGCACCCGCAAGTTGTGGCTGCCATCCGAGAGCAGGCAGAGAAACTGTTGTTTTATTCAAATCTGGTTTATTCCGAAACTCGTGCGCGGGCTGCTGAAAAATTAGTCTCGATTGCGCCGGAATCGTTAACCAAGGTTTTCTTTTGCAACTCCGGGACAGAAGCAAACGAGAATGCGATGCGGATGGCGCGCATGACAACGGGCCGCGAGAACATTATCACCTTCTCTGGGGGTTTTCACGGACGAACCGCCGATGCAATCAGCGCAACTTTCCTCGGCAAGTATCGCGAAATCGGGAAACCAAACGTGCCCGGCCATCTCAAAGCGGAATTTGGTGATATTGAATCCGTTCAAGCAATCGCAGACGAAACCGTCGCGGCGATCATGCTCGAGCCGATTCAGTCGATGGCTGGAGTCAGGACGGCCGGCCCTGAATTCTTTCGTGGGCTGAGGGAGCTTTGCGACGAGCGCGGCATTGTTTTGATCTACGACGAAGTGCAGACAGGTGTGGGTCGCACGGGCGAGTGGTTCTTTGCCGGCAGCGAAGCGGGATCGCTGGTTGTGCCAGACATCATTACGCTGGCCAAAGCGCTTGGCAGTGGCATTCCTGTGGGCGCTTGTCTGGTGACAGAAAAGATTAGCTCAAGCATTAAAGAAAACGATCTGGGCACCACATTTGGGGGTGGGATGATCGCTATGGCCGCCGTAACTGCAACTCTTGAAACGATCGAGAACGATGGGATGCTTGAGAATGTTAGGATGGTTGACGCCTACTTGCGCAAACGGCTAGCTAACGTGCCGGAGATTGTCGCCGTAAGAGGACTCGGCTTCCTGCTGGGTTTAGAGTTTCACGACCAGGCTGCGCCAATTCATAAGGCTCTGCTCGATCGGAAAATCATTACCGGCACCTCCAGCGATTCGAAAGTGCTGCGTCTTCTGCCGCCATTGTGTCTCCAACGTGAGGAAGTTGATCTGTTTATCGACGGATTGAAAGTGCTTTGCGGTTCGGGCTGAGGCTTTACAGCGGCTCTGCCGCGAGCCAGTGCGGAAAGGCTTGGCGCTGAGTTTGATCTTGTTGAGCCTATGCCTCAGGCGGAGACGGAGCCTCACGAAGTACAGAGCTAACCGGAAAGTCGGAGGCTTTCCGCACTGCAAAGGCGGGGAGTCGCAGACACGCAAAAGAGATCGGGGAGGCCTAATTTGAATTACAGTTGGTTTGATCTGGCCGGGAACATTGGCGTGGTGCTGATGGTTATTGCTTATCTGCTTTTGCAGCTTGGCAAATTGTCCAGCTCGGCGGTGAGCTATTCATTATTAAACGCCCTGGGTGCTGTCCTGGTGATCATTTCCTTAATGTTTCATTTCAATCTGTCAGCCTTTTTGATGGAGGCATTCTGGCTTCTGATCAGTTTGATTGGTCTAACAAAGCCACTGATTTTGAGAGTCAAAGCCCAGGGTTAGATCGACGACGATGCTGAAACACTTTCTCACAACGTTGGACCATCCACGGGACGAGATGGAACAACTGATCACCTCGGCGCTGCGTTTCAAAGAGGGCGCAGAGCAATCAAAGTTTCTGGCGGGACGCTCCGTGGCTCTGGTGTTTTTCAATCCCAGCCTTCGCACGCGAGCCTCAATGCAAGTCGGCGTTTACGAGTTGGGTGGGAACGCAGTCGTTCTGGAGCCTGGCGGAACAAGCTGGACGCTCGAGCATCGCGACGGCGTCGTGATGGACGGAGATAAAACTGAACACGTAGCCGAGTTTGTTCGCGTGCTTGCTCGTTATTGCGGTGCGATTGGAGTGCGCACTTTTGCCGCGCTGAAGAACTGGGAGGAGGAGCGAACCGACCCGGTGCTCAAGGCTTTTGCCAGGTATTCCGCAGTGCCTATTATTAATCTGGAATCAGCAATGCATCATCCGTGTCAGGCAATGGCAGACATGATGACGATACGAGAAAAGCTGGGCGCGGGACGCAAGCGCGTCCTGCTCACGTGGGCGTGGCACCCGAAAGCACTGCCCATGGCAGTGCCCAACAGTTTCGCGCTCGCTGCGGCGCAGATGGGCCATGAAGTCGTAATAGCGCATCCGCCGGGCTATGAGCTCGATGAAGAGTTGATGAAAACAGTGAAAGCGCAGGCGGCAGCAGCAGTAGGGACGCTGGAGGTAACGAATGATGCAGACGCCGCTTTTGAGGGAGCCGAAGTGATCTATGCAAAAAGCTGGGGTGCAAAGCAGTTTTATGGAGCACCCGAAAGAGAGATTGCTGAACGCGCGCAGTATCGGGAAAAGTGGATTGTGGACGAGCAGAAGATGGCGCGAACGAACGGTGCAATATTTATGCACTGCCTGCCGGTACGACGAAATGTAATCGTTACCGACGGCGTCATCGATTCCGGGGCGTCGGTAGTGATTGATGAAGCTGAGAATAGACTGCATGTGCAGAAGGCGATTCTGGCGAATTTGTTGGGGGAAGAAATTAGCCACAGATGAACACGGATGGTCACGGGATATGAAATCGAAGAGAATATCAGCCGCGGATGAACGCAGATGGATGCGGATTTTAAACGCGAGAGAACGGCAACCCGAAATGCACGCAGATCAACCGAAATCTAATGAAACATTGGTTCAGATTTCTTTGGTCTGATCCGTGTATATCCGCGTTAATCCGCGGCTTAATTTCTTCGCTCTTCCTTCCGTCGCTTTTGCTGGAGCGTTAAAAGAACATGACCAATACTCATGAAGTCGGCGACCAACTACGTTTCGATCTATTGCGCGAGGCTCTGCCTTACATCCAGCGGTTTCAGGGTCAGACGTTTGTCGTAAAGCTTTCCGGCAAGGCTACTGAAGATCATGAGAACTTGAGCTCGCTGGCGGAGGAGCTCGCTTTACTACACCAGGTTGGCATAAGAATCTGCGTAGTGCACGGAGGAGGAAAACAGTTAAGCGACCTGGCTTCCAAAATGGGAGTCGAGCAGACGATCATCGAAGGCAGGCGTGTCACCGACGACGCAACATTGGAAATGGCCAAGATGATCTTCGCCGGGAAAATCAATACAGACATTCTCGCTGCGCTGCGTAACCGGGGAATTGAAGCGGTCGGGCTTTCCGGAGTTGACGGCAATATCGTTCACGCCGAGCGACGACCGCCAAAAGAGATCGTGAATCGGAAGACTGGCGAACGCTCTCAAGTAGATTTTGGCCACGTCGGAGACGTCGTGAAGATTAACGCGCGCCTGCTGACAGTCTTGCTGGGCCAGGGTTATCTTCCGGTGATCTCTTCGCTGGGGGCAGATGCGGAAGGCACCGTCTTTAATATCAACGCCGACACGATAGCTGCCGAAATTGCCGCGCAATTGAAAGCGGAAAAGTTAATACTGCTGTCCGACGTGGATGGAATCTATCTACGGCCCGGCGAGCAGGGCAGTAAGCAATCGCGACTCACGGCGGATGAAGCGGAAGCGTTGATCAACAACGGGACGGCAACTGGAGGAATGATTCCCAAGCTTCAAAGTATTACCGCGCTACTCCGGCGTGGTGTGCATAGCGCTCACATACTCAGTGGTACCGCGCGCAATGCCCTGCTTACGGAGATCTTTACCGACAGCGGTACCGGCACAATGATCGTCGCGTAGCCACTCAACTGGACGGCGGCGCTGGAGCAGTAAACTGCGCGAGATCGCTGAGGCCCAGACTTTGTTCGATCTGTGCAATCTGATTCAACGCGGTCTCAAAACCGTCTTCGCCAAACTGCTGGTGCTCGATCTCTTCAAACTTTTCATTCATTTCATCAAACTGCTTCGAGTTGAGCGTTCCCTTCCAGGCGGGAAACACAATTGTATCTTCGATGGCTGTGTGATGTTCGTACATGCGCACCAGGGATTCCAGCGCCGTGGCGAAGGACTTAACGGTGCCCGTAGAAATTTTCGGGCTCGCTGTGCTCGCCAGAATAAAGTCAGTTATTTCTCGCCCTCGCTGGTGTTGAGCCATGAGAACGTCAGCATAGCCTGCAGCTGGTCCACCAGCTTTCTTCACTATCGGGAAAATGTAAACCTCTTCCAGTTTCTTCTCGTGATATTCCTCGCCAAAGTCACGAAATAGTTTGGCAGTTTTCTGAAGTGGTTCCGACGGAATCGTAGAAGCATTTCGAAGCCTGGTGGCGGTTTCCTGATAAACAAGCAACGCCCGGCGGAGTACGCCATGCTCGCGCATCAAATCTTCCGTTGCCGTCACCTCTGCGGTGTCGTCCTCGTTCTGGCCTCTGGCTTTTTTCGATTCGGACGTTCCGACTTTGTTGCAGCCAAGCAAAATCGCTCCAGCACCCAGGCTTGAGAGCCCGACCAGCCATTCTCTTCTTGCCGAGTTCATTTAGCAGCCCTCCTGATTGGCAGTCTCGCGGCAGCATAGCATGTCCCTTTCGTGCGGTCATGAGTTTGAAACCTTTGATCTAACTCCGACTGGCGGTAGACTAAGCATTCCGATTGTGAGAAGTTTTCCAGCACCCATCGCACGTCAACGAGTGTGGACAACGAATCAATTGCGCGACGTTTTTTCCGGCTGGCTGCCCTAATGGATATTCGCGGCGATGATCCGTTTCGACTGCGTTCATATCGAAACGCAGCCGAGGCAATCGAGACCTGGCCCACGCCTTTAAGCAAGGTTGCCCAAAAGGAGGGTATTGCAGGCTTGCAGGCCATTCCAGGAGTGGGAAAGGCGATCGCCGGGAAGATATTAGAAATTCTCGACCGTGGCACTTTCGACGCCTGGGAAAGGATTATTGCGGAGACGCCGGAAACCGTGCTCGACTTGCTGGAGATTCCGGGCATTGGACCGAAGACCGCCGCCACACTTCATCAGAAATTCAAAATCTCTTCACGCGATGCGCTGAAAGATTTCGTCGCTGGCGGAGGACTTGAGATGGTTGACGGGATTGGTCCAAAGACAGCTGATAGGATCAAGGAAAGTCTTAGTCATTCTGATTAGGAAGCGCCACGAGAAATGAAACCGCAAAGTACGCAAAGTATTCGCGAAGAATCGCAAAGAACACTTTTGCGCTCTTTGCGCGACCTTGGCAATCTTTGCGGTACAATTCAGGATTTAAAGAAAGCACATTAAAGATTAAACTCTGAACTGCTTGAATCTTACGCGAGGATTATCATGACCAAGAAAATCAAACGCCGAGACTTTATGCGCACCGGCGCCGTCGCCGGACTTGCCTTTGCCGGATCTAAATCATCAGCGAAATTATATGCCGGGCAGTTTCCACACGTTCTGGCCCAGAGCGGCATTAAGCCAATCGTGATTTCATCCGCCAACGGTAACAAGTTCAAAAACGGTGGAGATATGACTGCCGTGCAAAAGGCGTTCACGATGATGACGCAAGGCGCGGACGTGCTTGACGCAGTGATCGCCGGGGTAAATATCGTCGAGCTTGATCCGCTCGATGACAGTGTTGGTTATGGCGGCTTGCCAAATGCTGAGGGTGTCGTTCAGCTCGACTCGTCTTGCATGCATGGGCCGAAGAAACGCGCCGGTGCTGTCGCCGCTCTAGAAGGTGTGCGTACTCCTTCGCTGGTGGCAAAAGCAGTACTCGAGAATACAGATCATCATCTTCTCGTCGGAAAGGGCGCGCAAACTTTCGCTCGCAACATGGGCTTCAAAATTGAAGACGATCTAAACACTGACAATTCGCGCCGAAAGTGGCTGGAATGGAAGCGCAAGATAGATCCGGACCATTACCTGGATCCACAGAAGCGAGCGGACGCGGGACATCGCGCCACACTAGAGATGCTAGCGGAAGGGTTAATCAGAGAAGAGAACCTTCACGGCACCATCAACTGCGACGGCATTAACTCGAAAGGCGAGATTTGCGGAGTGACTACTACGAGTGGCCTCGCCTGGAAGATTCCCGGTCGCGTCGGCGACTCGCCGATTCTCGGCGCGGGGCTGTATGTTGATGGCGCAATCGGAGCCGCTGGCTCGACCGGGCGCGGAGAGGCAAACCTTTACAACCTTTGCTCGTTTCTCATCGTCGAGGAAATGCGGCGGGGTGCGCACCCGAAAGATGCTGGAATGACGGCGCTCGGTAGAATCAAAGCAAACACCGTTGAGAAGCGGTTGATAAATGGCAAGGGCAATCCCAATTTCGGTATCAATTTCTACATTATCAACGCTAAAGGTGAATTTGCAGGCGTAACGATGTATCCAGGCGCGTCTTTCGCAATCTGCAATGAGAGCGGGCCGCAGACGCTCCGATGTGATGCGCTGCTTGAAGGTAAACCCAACGATTAGAAAGCGAGAGATGAGGTCAGTACCGCGCTGCGGTAGCGCGCGGGTCTCTTCTACTACGACAAAGTGAAGAGCAATTAGGTTTTCCGATGTGTTAGTCGGGTGGCCCTAACCTCGCTTCAGTAGCTGTCCGAGAAGCCGCGTAGCGGCGAAAATATTTATAGCCCGGGGACTCGCACCCGTTCGCTTTCGGAGCGTAGCGAAATTAGCATTTCGCTACGCTCCGAAGACGTAACAATTAAGACAACCGATTTCTATAAACATTTCGCGCCTACGGCGCTTTTCGGTAGGCTTCTGAACAAAGCGAGGTGTCAATGAGAAGCGTGAATCCAATCTGAGTCACGCAGTATACGTCTTTATTGACGGCCGGGCTAGAGAGAGCTCAGCGAGTGCCGCTGGCCGCAAGCTGCTTTGCCTCAGTCTGACGTTTGACGATAACGAGTGTAATGTCGTCCGCTGCTTTGGTGCCCTGAGAAAACTTAGTCAAAGCTGATTCAATTCGATCGCGAATTCCTGCCGCCGACGCATCAACGTTGCGGGAAACCACTTCATAGAGTCGTGTTGCACCAAACTCCTCTCCGTTTGGACTGGCCGCTTCCGTCACCCCATCGGAATAAATGACCAGCACGTCGCCCATTTGCATATGCGTGCGGCCTTCGCGATAGTCCGCGTCGGGTTTTATGCCCAAAGGCAGACCGCCGGAAGCTAATTGCTCAACAGTGCCCGCCGCATGAACGATGAGTGGTGGATTGTGACCCGCATTTAAAAACGACACCGCGCCAGACTCGGGATCAAGTTCGGCATAAAAAAGTGTGACAAAACGATTCGGTGGAATGTTATCCGCGAGATAACGATTAACGGCGGAGATTGTTTCCACCAGCGTATCGTGCGAGCCGGTCTGTGCGTGAATTGCGGCATGAAGGGACGACATCAGAAGCGCGGCCGCAGTTCCCTTGCCGGAAACGTCTCCTAAGGCAATAACCAAACGGCCATCCTCACGCTGAATGAAATCATAATAGTCTCCGCCGATTTCATAACAGGGGAAGCTTATGCCCTGGAGCTCATAGCCCGGTACCTGGGGCGGAGCTGTCGGCTGAAAACGCTGCTGAATTTCCATGGCCAATTGAAGTTCACGCTCTAATCTTTCCTGCTGAAATCGTGCTTCAACCAGCCGCGCATTCTCAACACGGATCGCCGCGACCGACGCCAGAGTTGTCAAAACTTTGAGGTGGTCTTCGGTGAACCTTCCTTCCGCGATCGGTGAATCAGCGTAGATTATGCCGAACACTTTTTCCGAAACGCCTAATGGAACGGCCAGAACCGACCTCACTCCCTGTAGAACAACGGTACCGCTGGCGAACCTTGGATCGTGCTGCGCGTCTGACGTCAATACCGACTTGCCACGTATAACGACTTCGTCCATGACGTTGCGGCTGACGCGAATTTCTCCGACTTCACCCACGCGATCCCGCAAACGCGCAACGGCCACCCTCAGTTCTTCGTCGTCATCATCGCGCATCATGAGAAGGCAACGATCCGCCGGAACCGCCTCGAACACCAGCGAGACGATTTGTTCGAGTGTTTCATTGAGAGTGGCGGAAGCCAGCAGAGTGATACCTACTTTACTGATCAAGGCAAGCAAGTCGCCTTCCCTTGCTATACGGGTAGCGACAGTATGTTCCGGCTTTGTACGGGCGCCTTCAATCGCCTCCAGTAACCCCGAGGTCGTCCGGTCACCCGAAGCGAGGGCGATGGTTGCTTCAGGTAGCGAAGTGGTGTTGTCAGTGATCATCGTTGCACCCATGCTAGAGTTATAGGTGCCGTCGTCAAAAACGATTTCCGTTTCGCCTATTTGTATTCGTCCGCCCGTGGTAAGGGGCACCGTGCCTTCAACGGTGCCGCCGTTGTAGAGCGTCCCATTTGCGGAACCAAGATCTTGCAGGAAATATTCTTCTCCTTCGCGACGCACTTCTGCATGCACGCGCGATGCGAAGGGATCGGGTATGCAGAGATCGTTGCGAGCGGATCGTCCCAATGTGATTCGTAGCCGCCCAAGAGGAAAACGGTCGGGCTCACGGTCAGGGTATTTAACTATTAGCTCAGGCATTTCTTTCAGAATTCAGATCGGATTGCGGATTCCGGCTCGCCTTTAGCTGTGGCCGTGGCCGCGAAGAGCCGCCGCTGGTCCTTCTCGGACAACGATCGTGCCGGCAATGAGATCGTGCAGGCCCCGTCCTCTTGTTGTGAGCGCGGCTGCCAGGAATCCGAGACCAAGGGTAAGAAACGAAACTGGATAGCCCACAAAGTGACGTAGAAATGCACGACCTATTCCGATTTCCCTTCCATCGGCGCGTTGAATTCGCAAGCCAGTCGCCCACTTTCCCACGGTCAATCCCGTGAGGCCTGGAAGTATTCCAAGATCCAATGCCGCAGCAGCGACCGCAAGAAGGATTCCAACAGTTTCTGAGGAGCTGCCCGCTGAGCGGGCCCCTCCGCCCAACAAACGGCTTACAACTGTACTGAACGCTATGATGGCAACCAGGATGATGTAATCGATCAGGATTGCCCCACATCTTAAAGAGAAGGGGGCGCGAAACCTGGCGGAACTTTCGATCGCTGAGCGGGATTTCAGCTTAGCGCGGGGTGGTATTGTTTCAGCTCTCGCGGTCATTAAAGTTTGTCCGTGGTGCGTGGTCAGTTGTTCTTCGTCAATGGTCCGTGGTCAGTTGAGCTCTGCGCCCTTTGGTCTTTGGTTTTTGTTCTTTGTCCTCGTCCTTCGTCCTTTGGTCTTTCCTCTTGGTTATTGTGTGCTGTTGTGCGTTCGGTACTTGATTCACTGGAGTTCGGCCGACAACGAAATAAAAGCCCAAAGACCTAAGTCCAAAGATCGCCAAAATACTACTGACGACCGACAACTAACCACGGACCACTCACCGTTATCCAAGAAGAAAATGAAGCGTTGTTTCGCCAAGGCGAAGCTTGTCTCCGCTGTCCAGGACTCGCGGCTGGCGCGGCGCGAGCCTGACGGAGTCGTTTATCACAGTGCCGTTGACTGATCCCAGGTCTTCGACGAGAAACGTTTCCCCTTCGCGCCAAATTCTCGCGTGGCGACGAGAGACTTTGGTTTCGGGATCGAATCGAGAAAGGTCTATCTCCGGAAAGACATTTGAATGTGGATCGGTTCGGCCCAGCAGATTGTTATCTTTCTGTAAGACAAAAGAGGCATCCAACTCCGTGGTTCCTGCGACTACGAGTTTAGCTGTCGGGCGGGCAGCCCTCAAGGTCGCGCTTGAGCCGACTCCGGCCATCGGCTGGCGCGCGCCGCAATGGGCGCAGAAGATGTCATCGGCTGCTATGCGTCCGCCGCAAAAACCACAGTAGACCGTCTGCACCTGCACAGTCTCACCGCCAATTTGCGACGAAGTGGCGCCGTAACTAACCTGTCCGATCCTTAGTTTTTCAAGATGACTCGCAACGGCATCGCGCATCGCTCCGGCAGAAACGAAACGATCCTCGGGTTTGTACTCAACCGATCGCATCAAAATTTGTTCCATCTCACTTGAGATCGATGGCGCTATCTGACGAGGGCGCGGATTTTTTGAGAAGTCAAAAATCAGCAGCGGATTATCCTGAGGATCGGAACCGGTCAGCAGGTGAAAGAGGGTCGCGCCAAGACTGTAGACATCGGAACGCGGCTCAACTCGTCCGCCAAAAAGCTCTGGCGGGGCGTAACCCATGGTCCCTACAGCGGTCACGCCTTTCTCCTCCTGCTTCACCCAGCGCGCGATCCCAAAATCGATCACCATCACGCGCCCCGTATTGCCGTCGATCATTAGATTTGCGGGTTTGAGGTCGCGGTAGATGATCGGCTTGGGGCGGCTGTGAAGATATTCGAGCACGTCCGCCGCCTGCATTCCCCATTCGGCTACAGTTTTTTCGTCAATTCGTCCGCCCGGAGCCGTGCGCAATCTCGTGGCAAGATCGCCTCCAGAGATAAACTTCATTACCAGGTAGAAACGACCGAGCGGTTCGTCGTAGAAATAATCGTAGATGGTCGGAATCGAAGGATGTTCGAGGGATGTGAGCAGCAAAGATTCGCGTTTGAAATCTCCAATCGCTTTTTCGTGCTGCGCCGGATCGAGGTGTGCCTCGACCATCTCTTTTACAGCACGTGGCGCGTCGCCCAGGTTTCGATCCTTTGCCAGATAAACGGCGCCCATACCACCCCCGCCAATCCGGCGCACAATCTCGTAGCGGGCGTTCAGGACGCTGCCAGGATCGAGTTGTTTTATCGTGGGCTGGTGGCCGCCAGTATCTCCTTTCTTAGTGGTGTGTTTGACTTCGATGGGCAACTCTCCCGTAGACACGCCACCGAGAGAATTTGACAAAATGAACTCGCTCTCGGCGGAATTAGCAGGATCCTTTACTGCCTCCCGTGACTGCGCTGATACTTTGGTTACCGCGGCCGAGTCCTCGGCGGTCCCTTCGGATTTCTTCGACTCATTCGACGCAGATGGGTGTTGCGTGCCGCACTTACTGCAGAAAGCTTCCCCTGTTACCACAGGCTTACCACATTCAAGACACTCAGCCATTTATCATAAACCCGTCGAGGTCGATCAAATTCTCCGGCACACGGAATAGTTACATCAGTTTCGCAATAAATTATTTGACCAGGTGGAATCGAAGAAAGGTCTTTCCCACAATGATCTCGTCGCCATCATTCAGCGGCTGGCTCGTTGAAGGCGACAGTCTTTTTCCCCGATTAACAAAGGTACCGTTGGTGGATCCCAGATCCTCCAGAAAATGCTTTCCCTCGCGCAATGTAATGCGCGCGTGACGCCGTGAGATCTTCGCTTCCGGATCGTCAGAATCCAGGTCAACATCCGGAAAAACTCCGCCGTCGGCATCCCATCGCCCGATCTGTGATTCGGGACCGCTAAGCAGGAATTGTTTGCCGACAGATTTGCCGCGCTCGATAACAAGCTTCGCGTGAGCCTTGTCCTTTGAACCTACCGACGACGAGAGATTGACTGCTGCCGAAGCTTTTCCCGCCGCTAACTCGGGTTGCGGGATTTTTGACGGCGAATGGGAACCATTTTGTCCTTCTGCTTCAGCGCGGAACAAGTTTGCGCCTGAGGTACCCTGGCTCGAGGTGGGTCTTAAGGGAGCCCCACACTCGTCGCAATACTGCGACCCATCGAGGTTTTCGGTTTTGCACCTTTCACATGTAATCATCGTTTTCCGGAAGTTTGCGAGTCGTGCCCAATCCGCGATAAATTCTCAATTTGTACGCTAGAACTGAGTTCAAGAACGGTGGGTTATTCTAGCGCGAAACGTATTCGACTCGCCAGCGACAGATAGGTGGTGTCTTGATTTGATTTCTCTGTGCCCCTCTGCGTTCTCTGCGTCTCTGTGGTGATTGTTTTCTCGGGTTAATCACCACCGAGTTACAGAGGGCACTGAGGTTGCACAGAGAATGAGGTCAAACCAGAACACTACCATCTTGTTAATTGAAACTGTTGACCCTTTTTTGACGTAAGAGTTACACGAATCAGACTGGTTTCGAAATCCGCGCGTTTTTGTGCAAAATGAATGCTTTGTTAAGAGAAAAGAAGGCAACCGCGAACTAAGGATTAAGTTATGGCTTTAACCCGAAAGAAGAAAATTATTATTGCGGTCTCGGCCGTGGCCCTGTTTGCGCTAATTATCATCATCAGCGTATTTGTGAGCCGCAAAGAAGTGGCTGAAGTAACGACAGTCAAGTTAGAGGTGAAGCCCGAACTCCGGCAGACGGTAACCGCGTCCGGCGAGGTGAGACCGATTCGTTACATAAAGCTGACCAGCGAAGTGCCCGGTCGGATCGAGGAAATCTACGTCAACGCGGGCGATCAAGTGGTTCAAGGGAAGCCCCTCGTTCGCGTCGATCCCACTCAACTTCAGTCGAGCCAGGAAGCGCAATTTGCAGCCACGCAAGCAGCGCTTAACGACATTCAAAGTGCGCGCAATGCAGTCGCCTCTGCGCAACAGGGCCTGGTAGTGGCGGAATCATCAGTTGCATCCGCCCGGCAGCAGTTGATTGCCTTGCAAACCGCGGTCGATCGCGCGCAGGTGGATTTGAATACAGCCCAACGCGAACTCAAACGTAACAGCGATCTTATCGAAGCGGGAGTTGCTTCGCGCTTAGAATATGACACCGCTCGCGATCGTTTCGATCAGGCGAAGATTGCATTGCAGACCGCGCGTGCAAATCTGGAGTCTCAAAGAATTGCCGTGAAGGAGGCGATGGAAAGAGCGAACCAGCAGAAGATCGCCGTCCAGGAAGCCAAAACGGGTATCAGGTCATCGGAAATGCGCGCAAGCCAGCAGCAGGCTCTGCTGCGTGGCCAGTCCAGCCAGCGCTCAAAGGCCACACAGCTATCGCCACTCAGCGGCGTGGTTGCCGATATTCCCACTCGAGTTGGCGAGTATGCGCTCGCGGGTTTCTCTACTACACCCTTGATGACCATTGCCGATATGTCAACAATCAACGTTGAGGTCAACGTGGATGAAACGGAGATCTCTAACGTCGAAGTGGGCCAGCAGGCCAAGGTGAAAGTCGACGCGCTTGGAGAGAAAGAAATTAACGCGGTAGTTACGCAAAAGAATCCACTCGCTGTTTCCAAGTCAGACACGCAGGGCGGTCTATCGAATCGCGTCAATGTTCAGGAGGCGAAGGAGTTCAAGGTTACTATCGAGTTGCGCGATATGCCTGATGATGTTCGCAACGCGTTGCGTCCAGGCATGAGCGCTACCGCGACCATCACTACCAAGACAAAGAACAATGTAGTTGCCGTGCCGCTCGAGGCAATTGTCGAGAAGGCGCCGCCTTCTCCTTCACCGACTGCCACGATCGCCGGCACTGCGCCAACTCCATCGACTGGCGAAAAACCCAAGAGCATTAAGGGTGTTTACCTACTTGAGGGAAACAAGGTTAGGTTTATCGAAGTAACGACGGGAATCACAGGCGAAGCTGATATCGAGATCACGAGCGGTGTGAAGCCAGGCATGGAAATAGTTAGAGGTCCAAGCCGCGTGTTGAAGACGCTCAAAGACGGTATGTCTGTGAAGCGCCAGACTCGCAAGTCAGGCACTAACGGCAACTCAAACGAGGGCAGCTAATGAGCGACGTCACACTCGTATCTCCTCCGGTGCCGGCGGTCGTACAAGGCGGGCAGCAGCCACCTCAGCCGCACGACGCTAATTCGCTCATCTCGATGCGAGGCATCTGGAAGACCTACGAGATGGGCTCCGAGCAGGTGCATGCGCTTCATGGTGTCTCCTTTGATATTCCCAAGGGTGAGTACATTGCGATTATTGGACCATCTGGATCAGGCAAGTCCACATTGATGAACCTGATTGGCTGCCTCGATACTCCGACCAAAGGCGAGTATTGGCTCAACGGCAAAAACGTCTCCGAAATGGATGACGACGAGCTGGCGCGCATACGCAATCAGGAAGTTGGGTTTGTTTTTCAGACATTCAATTTGTTAGCCAGGGCGACCGCGCTTCACAACGTCGAACTCCCCTTGATCTATGGCGGTATCGGATCGGCCCAACGACATGAGATGGCCAAACAGGCACTTGCAGCCGTCGATCTGGCTGATAGGATAACGCACCGTCCAAACGAGCTATCGGGAGGGCAACGTCAGCGCGTGGCGATCGCTCGCGCTTTGGTTAACCATCCTTCGATTCTTCTCGCCGATGAGCCAACCGGCGCACTCGACACTCACACGAGCATGGAGATCATGGATCTCTTCGGGCGCTTGCACGGAGAAGGAAATACGATCATCGTCGTAACCCATGAGCACGATATCGCCGCGCGCGCGCACCGCGTAATCTCGATTCGCGACGGACTAATCGAAAAAGACGAAAAAATCAGATAGCGATCAGGCGGAAGACAGTGCCTTCTGTTGCTTGCGATGACACCCGACGAAACAAGGCCACCAAGCTATGCTTTCTCGGAGCGGAGCGTATCTCGCGTTAATAAGCGCTCGTTTTCGTTTTTACGGTTGGCAGCATTATGGGAGGCCTTCCTCGTAGCAGTTGGCAGTTTGCGGGCAAATAAGATGCGCACCGCCCTCACGCTGGTGGGCATAGTAGTCGGGGTCGCTGCAGTTATCGCTGTTGTGACAATCATCCAGGGCCTGGATAACAAAGTCGCAACCACTTTCTCTTCACAGGGTTCGACAGTATTCACGATTTCAAAACGTCCCCAAATCATCAAGTCGCGGGAAGAGTTCGTAAAATTCAATAAGCGCAAGGATGTTACGCATGAAGATGCGGAGGCTATCGCTCGCTTGTGCACAGCGTGCTGGCGGGTGGGCGTGGCCGCGAATGTAAGAGAGACCGTCAAACATGCGGATCAGAAATTCGAGAACGTTAACGTCCGCGGTGTTACCCCGACGACCATGTTCGATATTGACGGCCGCTCAATCGATGCCGGCCGCCTGTGGACAGATGCTGAAGGCATTTCGGGCCGCGAAATCTGCGTGGTAGGCCCCGACGTGCTATCAAACCTTTTCGGTGGAGCGTCTGCTGATCGGGTAATAGGCCAGGAAGTTAGGATTGCAGGTCGGCCGTTTCAAATCATCGGGGTACTGGAGCCACTCGGCTCAATCTTCGGGACTTCACGTGACAGCGTCGCTTATATTCCCTACTCGACATACCAAAAAATTTACGGCGCCCGAGACTCGATTGTTGCCTTCATCCAGGTCCCATCCGCGGAACAACTTGAACCGGCCGAAGATCAGGTGCGCACCATTATGCGCAATCGCCGTGGACGGACGTTCGGAGGCGAAGACGACGAAGGTTTCTCTTTAGAAACGCAGGATGTGTTTCTTGATCTGTATGGCAAAGCAACATCCAACATCTACATTGTAACCATTGGCGTGGCCGCGATTTCCCTGGTAGTTGGTGGGATCGTGGTTATGAATATTATGCTGGTCTCCGTAACGGAGCGCACAAAGGAGATTGGCATACGCAAAGCCATCGGCGCGCGGCGAAAGGACATCCTTACGCAGTTTTTGATCGAAGCAGTTACCGTGACTGCAATTGGCGGCGCTATAGGCGTGCTGACCGGCTTCGGCCTCGCCTACCTGATTGCAGCACTAATTGGTTTTCCGCTATTGATTAGCGTCGCTTCGGCAATACTCGGAGTAGGAGTCTCCTCGGTGGTGGGCATCATTAGCGGCCTCTGGCCCGCCTGGCGCGCAGCGCGGCTTGATCCGATTGAGGCACTAAGATCCGAGTAGTCAATTATCAGTGGTCAGTGGTTCGTTGTTTTGAGGGGGTGGAAGCGGCACTATTTCCTCAAGACTCGCTTGGCAACCGACAACTGACGACGGACAACTGACACTTCTATGCGACTCGAAGACATTAAAGAATCCGCCCTGATGGCTGTTGACACGCTGCGCGCGAATAAGCTGCGCTCGTCGTTGACCATTCTTGGTGTCAGTGTCGGAGTGATAACCGTCATTTTTATGGTATCGATTATCCAGGGTCTGAATAAGGCTTTCGCCGATCAGATTGAGTCACTGGGTTCCAACACCATCTTCGTCTCGAAATTCGATCCCAGTTTTGGTCGTCCGCCCGGACCAGAAGAGATCCACAGAAAAGATCTCACGATGGACGATGCTGAGGCTCTCCGTCGAGAGGCGCCTTCAATCGCCGGGGTATCGCCAATTCACCGCCTGATTGCTGCTACGACGCGTTATCAGAACAAACAAACGGACACGCCGATTCTTCTTGGTGTCACGCCTTACTTCGAATTTGTCCACTCACAATACGTGGCACGTGGTCGCTTCATCAAAGACTTTGACATGGATGGTCGCGACAACGTTTGCATTATCGGCGTCGACGTTGTTCACGCGCTTTTCCCCTACGAAGATCCAATCGACAAGGAAATAAGGATTAACGGTAATCCGTATCATGTAATCGGCGTGATGGAACCGTTGGGAAATTTCTTCGGACAGTCGCGCGATAATTCACTTTTCATCCCTGTCAGTACTTTCGATAAGTATTATCCGGATCGTCCTTTTCCGGAAGTTGTCTTTTTCATTATTGTTCGGCCGAAGTCGCGCGCGTTCGTCAAATCAGCGATTGACGAGATTACAGACATCCTCCGTCGCCGGCGTCGCGTTCCGCTGGGCGCGCCTAACAATTTCGGTATCTCGTCGCAGGACTCGCTGCTGGACATCTACAATCAACTAACTGGAGCAACAGCCCTGGTGCTTACTGCAATCTCTTTCGTTGCTTTGATGATTGGTGGCATCGGCGTAATGAACATCATGCTTGTTTCCGTGACTGAGCGCACGAAAGAGATTGGCGTGCGAAAAGCTGTCGGCGCGACACGCATCAATATACTTTCGCAATTCTTGATCGAAGCGGTCGTGCTCACGGCAATTGGTGGTCTGGCGGGACTTGGCGTAGGAGAATTGCTGGCCTTCTTAATTAATAAATATTCGCCCCTGCCGGCTTACGTTCCTTTGTGGGCGATAGGTGTAGGTGTCGGTATTTCCGCCGCTGTCGGAATTGTCTTCGGCCTCTGGCCTGCGTGGAAAGCTGCTCGAATGGATCCGATCGAAGCCCTGCGCTGGGAATAGGATGAGGGGTTCGAAGTTCAAGCTTTAGGTTGTAGTTCAGGAAAAAAACAGCTACGGGAATTTCTAAAGAAGTTGCGTTGCACGAAATTCTGCAGACTGCGAAGCAGGCGCCAGCATAGAGCCTGGGGTGAAGCGGAGCGGAACCCCAGGATCGGAGCACTACCATAACAGAGCCCGTGAAACGGGCGAGAGCACAGATCCCGGGAAAGGGGTCGCTATGTCAAATTCCGACCATGAGATCATACAACGACGCTATCGATAAACAACGGAGTGGCTGTCGCCCGTGACACGGGCTCAAGGGATTTACTTTCTTTTCACCTGGGGCTTACGCCCCAGGCTTTATGCTGGCGCCTGCTTTGCAGGCTCAAGACAAACTTCAAAGTTTAAACTCCAAGCAACGCGTGCAACCAAACTGATTGGCAAACCGTACTAAGTTCACGTGAAATTCATTGAAACCCTGAAACTTGCGATCGCTGCAATCTGGGCACACAAGCTGCGCTCGGCACTAACTCTGCTGGGGATGATCATTGGCGTGACTGCCTTCGTCGTCGTCGTCTCGCTTATCCAGGGATTCAACAAATATATCGATGAAAAGATTGCCGGTATTGGTTCCAAATCATTTACAGTTCAACGTTTCAATTTCGAGGATTTCAAGGACCTCGACTCCATCGCCGCAGCCCAACGAAGGAATAAGGAATTAACGCTGGAAGATTATGACTACCTGCGGGCGAGATCAGCGCTGATTGACAAAATCGGAGCCAAAGCTCGGGCCTCTCGCTCACTAGTAAAGCGAGGTTCGAAAATCATCGAAGACGTGCCTGTCGACGGCGCCATGCCCGTGATTAGCGAGATAGACAACATTGATACGGCTGAAGGGCGTTATTTCACCGACAGCGAAAACGACGGCGCGCTGCGAGTGGCGTTTATTGGAATGGACGTGGCCAACGCGCTTTTCCCCGCGGGCTCTGGGACAGCCATTGGAGAGGAAATAAATGTTGCGGGTCTGCCCTATCGCGTCATCGGCATCGCTTCCGCCAAAGGAACTGTTTTTGGAGTAGCTCAGGATAATTTCATAACGTTGCCGCTCAAGACTTATGGCAACAACTTCGGCGGCTTCACCCGCAACCGCCTGCTCTACTTCGAGGCGACTTCCAAGACTGATGACACGTTCAAGGATGCTGTGGATGAAGCCAGATTTCTATTGCGTTCACGACGCCATCTTAGGTCGGAGGAGAAAGACAATTTCGGCATCGTTACTCCCGATGCCATTACAGGATTTCGTGACCGCCTGCTTGGTCCAACATTTCTGGTGGCCATTGCAGTTCCCGGTATCGCGCTGCTGGTCGGTGCCATCGTCATTATGAACATCATGCTGGTGTCGGTTACGGAAAGAACGAAAGAAATTGGAATTCGGAAGTCACTAGGGGCCAGGAAACTGGATATTCTCAAACAGTTTCTGGTGGAAGCCGTTACGCTCTCGGCCATCGGCGGCGCCGTCGGAGTTTTACTCGCATGGATTATCGGCACCATAATGACCGCAATCTTTTTCCCAACGTATCTTTCGATTGCAGCGATTTTGATAACTATATTCGTGTCAGGCGGAATTGGCGTACTTGCGGGCGTATTTCCAGCCTGGAAAGCGGCGCGGCTTGATCCTATCGAGGCCTTAAGAGCCGATTAGATCGGAAACAAGCAGAAGCCCGACCGTAAGGGAGGGCTCCCTGAGGGTGGCTTGAAAGCTCTCCCTTACGCTCGGGCTTCTGCCTGGGGGCCGAATGGCATCCCTCACTGAGCGAGAAACAGAATATGAGAATCTTTCGCAGCGACATCTATGAAAACCTGAAGATGGCACTCGCCACCTTGCGCGCCAATAAACTGCGTTCCTTTTTGACGGTCTTCGGCGTGATGATCGGCGTGATCACGGTAATGCTGATCTCTTCGATCATTAGTGGTGTAGACACGGCGGTGAAAAAAGAGCTCGAATCATATGGCACCAATTCGATCTTCATCATCAAGTTTAATTCCGGAATTCATATTGGCCGCCTTTCACGCGAGGAACGAATGCGGAAGGATCTCACCTACGACGACGCGGTGGCCCTTACCCAGTTGCCGGCCGTTGAGCTTTCTGTTCCCTTTCTCGACATCAGCAATAATTTTTTCGGACAGAAAATTATGGTGACTGGTACGGGGAAAACTTCCGCTGCTGTCAATCTCCAGGGAACACTGTCTGACTTCGAGCGCGCGGGTACGCAGATCATTAAGGAAGGCCGGTTTTTCACTCAATACGAAAACGATAACAACGAAGAAGTGTGCGTGGTCGGTTCAGCCGTCGCGCAGGATTTTTTCCCATACGGCTCAGCCGTCGGCCAGGAACTTGGAATTGGAGGACATCAATTCCGCGTCCTTGGTGTTCTGGAGAAGCGCGAACAATTTCTCCTTGGCGGTGGAGATGACGATCAGAACAATGTCATCTATATGCCCTTTAATGTGGCGCGCAAAATGAAACCTAATTCCAACGATGTCTACATTCTCGCCGTAGCGCGCAAGGGCATGATGGATGAAGCGATGGATCAGATTACGGACCTTTTAAGAGTTCGCCGGCAGGTCCCATTCGGCAAACCCGATAACTTCGGACTGCAAACTGCTGAACTTTTCCTCAGCAACTTTCGATCAATCCTGAGCGGTGTGGCCATCGCCATGGTCGTCGTCTCGTCCGTCGGATTGATGGTCGGCGGCATCGGCGTAATGAACATCATGCTGGTTTCTGTTACCGAGCGAACGCGCGAGATTGGCGTACGCAAAGCCATCGGCGCTCGCCGCAGCGACATCATGTGGCAGTTCCTGATCGAAGCGGCAACGCTTACCGGCTTCGGCGGTCTCGTCGGGCTGTCGATTGGCTGGCTCCTGACTTTTCTGTTGCGACTAATACTTCCCTCTTACGTGCCGCTTTGGGCGCCGATCGGCGGTTTTGTTGCCAGCGTGGGCATCGGTCTGATTTTTGGAATTTGGCCTGCATGGAAGGCCGCGCGCCTGGATCCTATCGAATCGCTCAGGTACGAGTAGGACAGACATTCCTGTCTGTCCCTTTCCACGAATCGCAGTTCAGCGTGTAGAAAGATTTTCCATATTCCATATCTCATTTATCATTTAACTCACCGCGAGTGGTTTTTGAATGGATGACAACCGGAAACTGAGAAATGATAAATGGAAAATCTGCCCAAGCTTGGGGAACAGACAAGAATGTCTGTCCTACATCGCGCCGCCGGTAATGCCGGCCAAAGCGGTGCGAACTATCACCCCGATGATCCAGATGGTGAGCGCAATTCCCCACGCTGCTCCCGAAGACATCTTTCCCACTTTCCTGAGTCCCAGAGCCGCAAGAAAGAGACCGTAAAAGGCGAACAGATCAATTGAACTGAGAAAAGTTCCCAGCACCGGCGACGCTTTTGAATCGACAAACAGTCCAAGGCTCGCCTGTACCAGACCGCGTCGTGAAGCGTAGACGATGTCGTAATCGTCCGGTGATTTTAGAAACAGCAGCACAATATTTAAGAGCATGGACAAAACTATCGGCGGCATGCTCGCGTAGGTCCACACCGCCAGCGCCTGTTTGTAGCTGAGCTTGCGCCCCATCAACATGGAGCCGAGCAGGTAGAGACCAGCTCCCGCGGCCACAATGATCGCAACTGCGATGAGCGGCGAAGCGTAATAAATCGCCTTAACGACCGGACTGGTCTGAATGCGAATCGCCCGCTCTTTCTGTTCCGGCGTCATTTGATCCGCGCGTGGTGAACTCTCAATCGCTTCCGTGACCATTCGCTCAAAGCCGACGCGCTGAAAGAATAGGGTCGTAAATGCCAACAGGGCTACCCCGCAAATAATTGCCGCCACAAGAAATCGCGGACGCTCGCGTAGTGACTCAAACACGCGGCTGGGCTCAAAGAAGATGCCGGTCAAAGTCTGACCTGTGGACATTGACGGCTCCGCGGATGTCTCCGTTATGGCAGGCGGGGGGGGTGGTGGTGCTTGAAAACCACTACTTGGATCGCTCATTTGTTTATCCTCCGAATTTAGTAGAGGACGGGGAGAAAACAATCCGTCCGATTCCAAAGAAGATTCCTAAAGTATTGGACGACAATGATACGCGAACCGGTTACACGAGGTTTCAGCAACCGGGCATAACGTTTGGGGTTCACCGCTTAGAACTCAACGTTCAGGTTGCCATGGGCGCTAAATTAAATACAAGCTAAACGTTGAATGCTAAATATTGGACTCTGAACTACTCAGCCTTGGGTGCTTCAGCCCATCCTGGCACACGAATACACGCGACCGTGTGCCCGGGCAAAACCTGGCGCAACTCTGGATCAATGCGCGCGCAATCGTCGATAGCTATGGGGCAGCGTGTGCGGAAGCGGCAGCCCGAGGGGGGATTGATTGGCGTTGGCACATCACCTTGCAAAACAATCCGCTCGCGTTTGTGTTTGGGATCCGGGACGGGAATCGCCGACAACAGTGCCTTCGTATATGGATGCAAGGGCTGCGCGTAAAGCTCGGCCGCGGTTGCGACCTCTACAATCCGGCCCAGGTACATCACGGCCACGCGAGTGGAAATGTGCTCGACGACTGCCAGCCCATGAGAAATAAAAAGATACGCAAGCCCAAACTCTTTCTGGAGATCCTGCAACAGATTGACTACCTGAGCCTGCACCGAAACGTCGAGAGCTGAGACAGGTTCATCAGCAACGATGAGCTTGGGATTGAGCGCGAGAGTGCGCGCCACGCCAATGCGTTGCCGCTGCCCACCGGAAAATTCATGGCTGTACCGCTTCCGATAATCCGGATCAAGCCCGACTCTTTTCAGCAGCTCCGCGACCCGCTCGCGTCTTTCCTGCCTGGTGCCAACCTTATGAATGACCAACGGCTCCCCAACAATGTCGCCAACTTTCATGCGGGGATTCAGCGACGCATAAGGATCTTGAAATACTATTTGCATCTCGCGACGCATCTCGCGCAGATCGGTCTTTCCTAATGACAGTACGTCGCGGCCTTCAAACCGAATTTCACCAGCGGTCGGTTCAATCAGCCTCAATAAACAACGGCCGACCGTGGACTTGCCACAACCCGATTCGCCCACCAGGCCCAGTGTTTCACCGCGAAAGATTTCAAACGATACGCCATCCACTGCGCGAACGACATCGTCACTGCCTTCGACAGCAAAATGCTTTACGAGCCCGCGCACGCTGACGAGTTGCTCATTATTCGTATTCATCGGTAACGACCATTAAGGATCCACAGATTCCGCAGGTTTCACAGATTGGGCTAAATAGCTTAGAGAGATAACGCGCAGTTCACAACTGAGACAGCAGAGTTTACAGCCGAGGCGGCGATCGGAAACTAACAGTTCTCAAGACTTCACTCCAGAAGACTCAACTCTGATTTAGACGGAGTGCGCTTACGTGCTTGTTAATCTGTGGAATCTGCGTAATCTGCGGATACGTTCGTCTGCTGATGATCCGCCGCGACGGCAGCGGCTAGATCGAAAAGCACACAACGCACTTTCGCTCCGCCTTCAAGATTGTAGAGCGGAATCTCTTCCTCCGTGCAGCGCGGCATGCGGTATGGACAGCGTGGTGCGAAGTGACAGCCGGGCGGAAGGTCGGTCGGGCTCGGTACAACGCCTTCAATGGTCTCGAGTCGTTCTTTTTTCACGACGTCTGCGGCCGTAAGCTTCGGAACAGATCGCAACAAACCCTCGGTGTAGGGATGTTTTGGTCGAGCGAATAACTCGTCAACCGTAGATTCTTCGACGATGCGTCCGGTGTACATCACCGCTACGCGATCCGCGACTTCGGCGACAACTCCAAGATCGTGAGTGATTAAGAGCACTGCCAACTCGCGACTTTTTCTTAACTCGTCTAACAGCTCCAGTATTTGAGCCTGAATGGTGACGTCGAGCGCCGTCGTCGGCTCGTCAGCAATCAGAAGTTTAGGATTGCAGGCAAGCGCCATCGCGATCATCACGCGCTGGCGCATGCCACCGGAAAGCTGGTGCGGATAATCGTCTACGCGGCGAGCCGGATCAGGGATTGAAACCTCGCGCATCGCCTCGATTGCGGCGGCGCGCGCTGCTTTGCGCGAGAGCTTTCGATGCAATCGCAGCGCTTCAGCTATCTGTTCACCCACGGTGAAGACTGGGTTGAGTGATGTCATCGGATCCTGAAAGATCATTGCGATGTCATCGCCGCGAATCTGGCGCATTTCGGCGTCTGACAGTTTCAGTAAATTCTTTTCATCGAAGATTATTTCGCCGCCAACAATCTTTCCCGGGGGCGCAATCAATCGCATGATCGAAAGCGCAGTTATGGACTTGCCACATCCCGACTCTCCCACTACTCCCAACATCTCGCCTGGATCTATATAGAAACTGACGCCATTAACCGCGCGCACAAGTCCAGCGCGCGTGGGAAAGTGTGTCTGGAGATTTTTGACTTCCAGCAGATGTGTCATATTGCAGTCTTTGCGGCCCCGCTGGTTTGCGTGTTTGTGTAGTCCGCGACCTTCACCTTACGAGTAGGCGCGCCATTTTGCGCTAAAACAGTCCCGTAGGGATGAAATGTTTATAGCCGGATGTCGCCACTCTTTTAGTCCCTTCTCAGTCAGGAGCGACAAGTAGCGGGCTAAGAACCCCCGTCGGGTCTGCTTACCCAGGGTTCCGCTCCGCTCAACCCCGGGCTAAATTCTTTCACCCGCTGCGCGGGCTTGTTGAAGGGTTCATCCCCACTTCGGTATAAATCAAGCTAAGGTTAACTGCTTATTCATAACAACTCTCCCTAGGCCGTCATCGCCTCGCGATACTCACCCCAAACATTTCGAAAACGATTGCTGATCTCGCCGACAGTTGCGTAGGCCTCAACGCAGTCAAGAATTCGGGGCACGAGGTTTCCGTTGCCGCGCGCCGTTTCTTCCAACTTCGCCAGCGCCGCTTCCGTGGCTTTTGAATCTCGTCGGCTGCGGACCGCCTGGAGGCGCTCGATCTGTTGTTGTTCGATGGCCGGATCGATGCGCAAAGTCGGTATAGTGGATTCCTCATTACTTTGAAAACGATTCACACCGACGACAGTTGTTTCGTCGTTCTCGATCGCTCGCTGATACCGATAAGCTGATTCCTGAATCTCCCGCTGAACATAGCCCGTCTCAATGGCGCGTAACATTCCACCCATTGCGTCGATCTTTTCCAGGTAATTAGAGACTCGACTTTCAATCTCGTTCGTAAGCTGTTCAATAGCATACGAGCCCGCCAGGGGATCAGCCGTGTCAGCAACACCCGATTCATGAGCAATTACCTGTTGCGTGCGCAAAGCGAGTCGCGCCGCTTCCTCGGTTGGCAGGGCGAGCGCTTCGTCCATGGCGTTAGTGTGCAGTGATTGCGTGCCTCCCAGCACGGCGGCGAGGGCTTGAATCGTAGTCCGGACAATATTCACTTCGGGTTGTTGCGCTGTCAGTGAAGAACCGGCTGTCTGCGTGTGAAAGCGCAGCATTAGCGAACGCCGATCGCGTGCCTTGAAACGCTCGCGCATAATCCGTGCCCAGAGCCGTCGCGCTGCACGAAACTTGGCGATCTCCTCAAGCAGGTTGTTATGTGCGTTGAAGAAGAATGAGATGCGCGGGGCAAATTCGTCAATCTCAAGTCCGACCTGCAACGCCGCTTCTACATAAGTAATGCCATCAGCCAGAGTGAAGGCTACTTCCTGAACAGCGGTCGACCCGGCTTCGCGAATGTGATAACCGCTAATGGAGATGGTGTTCCAGTTGGGTACCTGGCGCGCGCAGAAAGCGAACGTATCGGTAACTAAACGAAGCGATGGCGTGGGCGGATAGATGTAAGTGCCGCGCGCGATGTACTCCTTAAGAATATCGTTTTGCAGCGTACCTTGAACTTTATCGAAAGAAACGTTCTGCTTGCGGGCCACAGCCAGGTAAAGACACAGCAACGTCGAAGCCGTCGCGTTTATGGTCATTGACGTCGAGACGCTGTCGAGAGGAATGCCGTCAAAAAGCCGCAACATGTCTTCAAGCGAGTCGATAGCAACGCCGACTTTGCCGACTTCACCCTTTGCCAGCGGCTCATCTGAATCCAGCCCGATTTGCGTCGGGAGGTCGAAGGCAACGGAGAGTCCCGTCGTGCCCTGCGCGAGTAAATACTTGTAGCGCGCATTGGATTCCTCGGCTGTTGCGTAGCCGGCATACTGCCGCATGGTCCACAACCGGCCGCGATACATGTTTGAGTAAATGCCGCGCGTGTAGGGAAAGTCACCGGGCGAGTTTAAATCTTTGTCGTAATCGATCGGGTCGGTATTGAAGGGATTGAAATCAGCCGGCAGATCAATTCCCGAAGAGGTTTCAAAACGCTTACGGCGTTCGGCATGTGACTTGTCAGGCATATTTGATCAGCTCTCGAACACCAGAAGGTCCACTCAAAAGCAACCGTGTGCGAAGTGTTCCGAAGCCTAACATAGTGGTTACAGGCTCGCAATTCTTGGGTTTTCTCTCCAGCAAGGTCCTCGATCTGGTTCCAGCTCGGAGTGTGATCCTACTTGAAACGCAAAGGCCGCAAAGAATTCGCAAAGGAACGCAAAGAAGAATATCCTTTGCGAGCTTTGCGCACACTTTGCGTCATCTGCGTTTAAGTTCTTAGTGGTTGCTTGTGTTAAATTCGTGCAACCGTCCAAGACACTTTGTTATGAACACTATTACAGTTGCAAAACGCGGCGCTGATCGTATTCGCGGCGGGCATCTATGGATCTATCGCAGTGACATTGTCACAACAGGCGAAGCGAAGGGCGGCTCGATTGTCATCGTGCGCGATCAGAATCGCAACTTCGTGGGCCAGGCACTGTACAGCGACACCTCACAAATTGCGCTACGGTTTCTGACTCAGACAGAAGAAACGATCGATCGCGAGTGGTGGCAGAGACGAATTCTTGACGCTGCCACACGCCGCAAGGGGATATCTGCGGATACTGATGCTTATCGTTTGGTTTATTCGGAAGGCGATCTGCTGCCCTCGTTAATTATCGATCGCTATCGGGACGTCCTGGTGTTGCAAACACTTTCGCAAGGCACCGAAGCTATTAAGACGCTGCTCATGGAACTGCTGGTGGAAGAATTTAAGCCGCGCGCCATCATTGAACGCAACGATGTGCGTGTGCGACAGCATGAAGGGCTGGAGATGATTGCGACAACGCTTTATGGAAAGGCCCCCGAGGAGTTTGAAATACTGCAGGAACGCATTCGTTTTCTTGTCGCGCCGCTTTCGGGTCAGAAAACCGGCTCATTTCTCGACCAGCGAGAAAATCGCCGCGCAGTCCGCGCTGTTGCCCATGGTCGCGCTCTTGATTGCTTCACGTTCGCCGGCGCCTTCGCGCTTAACCTTGCCGGTGTCTGCGATAGCGTCGTGGGAATTGACATTTCTGCTGAGGCAATACAGGGCGCGCGCAGAAACGCAGCACTGAACAACATAACCAATGTTGAATTTCGCGAAGCAAACGTCTTTGACGCACTGCGCGAAATGGAAGCTGCCGGCGAACGCTTTGACACGATCGTGCTTGATCCACCGGCGTTTGCGAAGAATCGCGCGAGCGTCAAAGCCGCGGCGCGGGGATATAAAGAAATCAATCTGCGAGCCATTAAGTTACTGAACCCCGGAGGGGTGCTGGTAACCTGCACCTGCTCTTATCACATGTCGGAAGAAATGTTTCTCAAACTAATCGCCGAGGCAGCTAACGATGCTCACCGCAGATTGCAGCTGATTGAGAAGAGAACGCAGGGCAGCGACCATCCCATTCTTTTGGGTGTGCCTGAAACCTATTATCTGAAGTGTGTGATTGCTCGGGTGGTGGACTGATTTCGAAGTGTCCGACAAACTTCAGTTTGTCGTTGCATTCATCACGGAAATCTTTTGCGCGCGACGACAAATTGAGTTTTGTCGGACATTAGCTTCGCGAGGCTCCGGTGCGTACGCTTTCAGCCAAACGTTTGGCGTCGGGCAGAGCTTCGAGAGCGCGTAACACCTGAGGGTCGCTGTCGAGAAGCACGCGGGCGCCCGCGTCATTTGAAAACGCCGCGGTGATGATCTCCTCGCGCAGTCGCAACTTCACAAAATCAATTTCTTCATCGAGCTGCGCCGGGGTTAGTTGCGACTGAGTATCCGTGCGCACAAAGCTGCGGAAAGCCTCAACTACACGATCAGTAATTGGATAGTCACCGGGTTTTGCGTTTCGGCCATACTGAACTTTTTCAACTTTATAAGACTCGAGACCGGGAACAAGTCCAGCAGCGAGTTGGCGTGTAAATTGAAACGCCGACTCGGCAATGCGATTTCGGAGCGGCGAAAAAGTGAGCGGCTTCACGTCGATATCCGGAGTGATACCTCCACCGCCATAGAAGACGCGGCCGGCCGCGGTTTTTACTGCCGGACCACTTTGCGGATGAGGTGTCGGCGACGCTTGGGCTAACGGCGAATCGAGGTTTCGTCTCGCAGGAAAGCCGGACGGCTGCGGCTTGGTCTCCTCCGCATCATGCCTGGTGTAATAGTCGTAGAGCGAACCACTCGAATAATCGCGCTGCAGCGATCGGCCATAAGGAGTGTAATAACGGGCCGTGGTAAGCGTGAGTCCGGTGTTAAAGGGCAATTGAAATACATGCTGGACCAGCCCCTTCCCAAAACTCGTCTCACCAACAATCAATCCCCGGCCATGGTCCTGAATAGCGCCCGCAACGATTTCTGACGCCGAGGCCGTGCCGCGATTAATCAACACAACCAGCGGGACGTCTTCCGGATCCGAGCCACTCGACTTATAGACAATCGGGTCGCTGTACTCAGTGCGGCCTTTGACCGATACAACCACCTGCCCGCGTGGCAGGAATTCGCTTGCCACATCAATGGCCTGATTGAGAAGTCCGCCCGGATTACCACGCATGTCCAGGACCACCTGGCGCATGCCCTGGGTCTTCAGTTTGTCGAGCGCATCTCGCAACTCTTCATCGCTGGTGCTTTGAAAACCGCCGGTCAGACCGACATATCCTGTTCCCGGACGCAACATGTAAGCGTTACGTATTGAAGGTAAAGGAACGGAATCGCGAATAATTGTGAAATTCAGTGGCCCTTCTGAGCCTGCGCGATCAACCTTGATTGTAACCGGCTCACCGCGACCGCCACGTACCTTCTTCGAAACCTGTTCGCTCGTCCATTCGCGCGCGTCTTTGCCATCAACTTCCAGTATTCGGTCCCCGTAGCGGAGCCCCAGCCGGCCTGCCGGCGTGCCCTCCACAGCCGACTGAATATAGACCCCATCGCGATGCTGAACGATGGTTACCCCAATGCCGTAAAAACGCGAATCCTGATCTTCCTTTAGCTTCTTGAATTCATTGTAGGGGAAGTACATCGAGTGGGGATCAAGCGTCGAGAGCATTCCCTGGATCGCGGCCTGGGTAGCTTTCTCGTAATCTATATCGCCCGCGTACTGGTCTGAGATGGCCGAAACTGCTTCGTTGTAATCCTTCTCGATATCGTCGGCCTCGGTGTAAGACACAGTTCCCTTGGCCGGCACACTATGGCGGAACCGTAGCGAGCCGCCGATAGTGCCTCCCACAACCGCTGCGATGAAAATGATCGCGCTGGCAATGATAATGAATCGTCTGGTCATAACTTACTCAACCAATTTGCCGGCCTTCTAGAACAGGCGACACCAGGAAGAATATTAACACACGCTCCCTTTTCTTCCGTAGGAAGGCCAACTTCGCCGCTGTGGTATATTCGCCGGCAAAAGCAGGATTATCTTATGACACTATCCCTGTCAGTCGTCGTTCCCGCTTATAACGAAGGCGCGCGCCTCGGAAAATCGCTGCGCTCTGTAGCGACGTATCTCAATGAATTCTATCCTGAGTCAGAATTGATTGTGGTGGACGATGGGTCGACTGACGGCACCGCGAGCGTCGCGCGAGAAGAATTGGCTGAGTCCGGCAATCTGCGCACTTCGGTTATCAGCTATCAATCTAACCTGGGGAAAGGGCGCGCTGTCAGATTGGGTCTTCAGGCTTCACGGGGAGAGATCGCCTTGTTCACAGATGCCGATCTTTCGACTCCGATTACGGAGACTCCCAAACTAATTGAACCGATCTCGCGCGGAGAATGCGATCTGACGTTTGGCTCAAGAGCGCTCGACCGCGGCTTGATTGGTGTTCACCAACCATGGCGGCGTGAGCAGGGCGGCCGCGTCTTCAATCTTGCTGTGCGACTGGCCACTGGTCTTCCCTTCTGGGACACGCAATGCGGCTTCAAAGCTTTTCGAATGAGCGTCTGCCGCCCAATAATTGAAGGAGCCACGATCGATCGATTCGGTTTTGATGTCGAGCTGCTTTATGTTGCCTATCGCGCCGGCTTGCGACTAAAAGAAATCCCCGTGCGTTGGAATCATGCTGAAGGAAGCAAGGTCAACGTAGCGAGTGACAGTATTAAGATGCTCAACGAGGTCGGGCGAATTCGCCAACAAGCGCGCCGCGGAGTTTATGACAGAGCAATGAAGGCGGTCGAAGAGCTACGGCAACGGTAACGCAAGCTGTTAGTTTGCGTCAGGAGCTGTTAGTTTGCATTACAAGCGGTTAATTTTGGACGCAAACTAACAGTTTGCGTTACAACATTACCACCTTAAAAAATGGCAGCACGACTCAACGTCAACATCGATCACGTGGCCACTGTGCGACAGGCACGGCGCGCGCCTGAGCCGAGCATTGTTGCCGCCGCCATGGTTTGCGAGCAAGCCGGCGCCGACGGAATTACCATTCACCTGCGAGGAGATCGACGCCACATTCAGGATGCGGATCTGCATGCGTTGCGTGAGACTGTCACGACTTACCTGAATCTGGAGATGGCGGCGACGGAAGAGATGTTAACGATTGCTCTCGAAACCCGTCCCGATGCTGTGTCGCTGGTGCCGGAAACCCCGAATGAAATAACTACTGAAGGTGGCCTTGACCTTAAAGGCAACATCGCGATCGTGCGCGCAACAATCAGCCGGTTGCGACAGGCGGGAATACTCGCAAGCCTCTTCATCGATCCGGATCCAAAGCAGATTGAAGCAGCTCACGAATTGAGTGCTCAGCAGATCGAGCTGTGCACGGCGGCTTATGCAGATGCGACGCTCGGGGGACGAGGCTTTCATGGTGAAGGCGCGTTGCGCGTGGGCCAGGAATTGAGGCGGCTGCGCGAAGGGGCAGCTCTGGCGACGCAATACGGATTGTTAGTTGCCGCGGGGCATGGACTGACTTACCGGAACGTGAGCGCTGTCGCTGCGATCCCCGAAGTCAAAGAATTCAACATCGGCCACAATATTATTGCGCGCTCACTCTTCACCGGGCTGGAACGGGCGGTTACGGAAATGCGCGAGGCAATTAAGGCGGGAAGGTCAGCCAGGAAGTAGGACGGGAAGCCTGCGCGCGGGCTGTTTGTAGTGGAGAAACCTTCCATCAGGCGCGAGGTTGATCCTTAGCAGCGCCTCGCTTGGGGAGCCAGTCGGAAAAAGTGCCGTTAGGCACGAAATGTTTATAGATATCGATGGCCGTCGGTTTTAGCTCCTCCGAGGTTCAGCGAAATGCTAAGCATTTC
>CAAGKR010194582.1_pt1 | contig 59921 bp, 55 predicted proteins | sample 2556971 | NCBI WGS metagenome assembly CAAGKR01 (sample SAMEA5207829, study PRJEB30636) | soil metagenome | biome: forest; feature: boreal; material: soil | place: USA | collected 2011-09 | depth 1 m | reverse complement strand
GGTGTGCGAATCGCGGCAAAGCCGTGACCGTGCTGATCTTCGTGGGTTGGATACCGACCGTACATTGATGCGTCGTGCCCGCATTGACTAGTGTCGAACGTAGGCTCAGCGGCGCTGAGCGTGTACGTAGATCACACATGCATGGGTTGGCAACCCGGTCCCTGAACGCTGCCGCCCAGAGGGCGGCTATCTCAAAGAACGAAAAACCGCCTCATCCAGTGCCTTCTCGTTCTCCGGCGTGCGGTGATTGGTCAGGGCGTAATCGACGCAGAACGAGAGCGTACGCCTCCCGCCAGCCAGCCGCCGGAAAACGGCCTCGGCCTCGCGGACTTGATCTTCGGCGAGGCGGGTGGTGACGGCGCATAGGCTCGACGCCATTTGCAGCGCCTTGACTTCAAGGACGGCCTTTTCGGCTGCAGCCTCCTCCTGGGTCTTGAAGTTGCGGCGGATGCGGACGCCGTTGAGCTGACCATCGACACGGAACGAGAACACGCCATTCCGGTTCTTAAACCGGCTGACGGCGAACATAGGTTGGACATTCATGCTTAGGTTGCCACGTCAACCGGGCAACCTAGGCTTCGGATTTCCCCGTACAGAGGGGAAAAATGGCGGAGAGGGAGGGATTCGAACCCTCGGTGCCCTTGCGGACACACATGATTTCCAATCATGCACATTCGACCACTCTGCCACCTCTCCGAATGTCGGACGCGCCAACGGGGCGTCCGCGAAAGAGGTAGATCAGACTCCACGGTATCCCAAGGCGTCAAACCGATTCGAGTTGTCGGCGCCTATGGTCGGGCGATGCCGGGTGGACTCATGCTGGTATCGCCCGACGTCTTGCCGGGTACGGCCAAGTTTGAACCTTGGACGGCCGCAAACGACGGCACCGTGGTGCTCGGCCCGGACGAGGTGGAGGATGAGGTCCGGCTCGCCATTCCAGAAGGATACTCGGTGGAGGAGCTTCCGGACGGGTGGAAGAAGGAGCAAGCGCCCTTGAGCGCTAAGGTCACCTATCGGATCGATGGCGCCGCCGTAGTCTTGATGAAACGCCTGTCGCGCGGGGCGGGTTTTTTTCAAAAGTCGGAGTATGAGGCGATTCGGAGTTTCTACCGCGAGCTTCGCGAGGCTGAACGCCGTTCGGTATTGTTGCGAAAGCCGTTGGATAAAGGTTACGGCCCTCGATCTGCCGTCCTGTCCCGGGTGTGCAGGAATGCAAGATCGCGACGAACTGCCTGTCCGCCTGGGGAAGGGGCGGGGCAAAGACCATGAGGCAGGGAGGGTCAAATTCTATCTCCGCGCCCGTAATATCCCTTATTTGACCGCTCAATATTGAATTTGCGTCTCGCGATCAGCGGCGCCGACACTTGCCCAAGTGCAGCGCCGCATCGTGTTCATTCTCGCTGGGGTCCTGATAGCGGCCGGGTGCTCGCGGCGCGAGACCCAGGTCGATAGCGGCGACCGGGCGCAGGTTTTGCACATCGGAAACAAGGACGAGCCAGCCGATATGGACCCGCACATCAACACGGCGATCTCGACCACCACCATCCTGCACTCGCTGTTCGAGGGACTTGTCGAATTTGCGGGCGACGGAAGTACGATCCAGCCCGGAGTCGCGCAACGATGGGAGATTTCAAGCGATGGGCTCACCCTGACATTTCACCTTCGCGAGGACGCACGCTGGTCGAATGGCGTGCCGCTGACCGCGCAGGACTTCCGCGACTCCTTTATGAGGGTGCTGGACCCGCAGCTTGGATGCGAGGAGGCTACGTTTGCGTTCTCGATCACGGGCGCACAGAACTTCGCCGAAGGACGCTCAAAGGATCCATCTTCGGTCGGCGTGCGAGCCGCGGATGCCCATACCCTGGTGCTTCTCCTGGATCATCCCGCCCCGTATCTCCTGAAATTCATGACGTCGGATCCCTTCTATCCTCTCTACATGCCCTCGCTCGATGCAAACGGTGGCCGCCGACAAAGAGGCGGCCCTTGGACGCGGCCTGGGGTCCTCGTGGGCAACGGCCCGTTCACCCTCAACGAGTGGAGGCCGAATGCCTTTGTTTCCGTGAAACGAAACCCCAACTTTTGGGACGCAGGCCGCGTGCGGCTAAACGAAGTCAGATTTTATCCCACCGACGACGAAAATGCCGAGGAACGGGCCTTCCGGACCGGTCAGCTGCACGTCACCTACCGGCTGCCCAAGGCGAAGGTTCCCGTCTATGCCGCGGAGCACCCGGGCGAGCTCCACCTTCTGCCGATCCTTCGCACCAATTATATCACGTTCAACGTGACTCGGGCGCCTTTCACGGATCCGCGTGTCCGAAGGGCCCTCTCGCTGGCGATCGACCGCGACAAGCTTGTGCGCGCGGCGCTCGGCGATCTCGGCACTCCCGCATATTCGATGATTCGCCCCGGCACCGGCGGATTCACTCCCCCCAATGGCTTTGTCTTTGACGTCGCGGAGGCGTCACGCCTATTGGGCGACGCCGGTTTCCCGGGCGGAAGGGGCCTGGCCTCCGTCGAACTGACGCTCAACGGCACAACCGGCACAACCCTGGAGGTGGCCGAGGTACTCCAGAACATGTGGCTGGAGAACCTCGGGGTGCATGTGGTCCTCCGACCTCTTGAATTCAAGGTCTACCTGAACACCGAGCGCGAGAAGCAGTTCCAATTCCTGTTTGAGGGTTATTCCTACGTTCCCGATCCGCACGACATGCTGCAGGGCATCGTGACCAACGATCCGCAGAACGACGGGGGGGCCAGCGATGCCGCCTTCGACGCGGCGATGGCCGCCTCTGACAAGACTCCAGACGAGGCGCTCCGCAGGGCGGCATTCGAGGCGGCGGAAATGGCCAACGCGCGCGGGGCCTACTATGTGCCCGTATATTACTCCAATAGGGGCATCCTTGTCGCGCAAAGCGTCCGAGGCTGGCAGGACAACGCGATTCCCGTCCTCGACTGGCGGAGTTTATATCTGAAACCCTGACATCCCCTATGCGTGCTATCCAACACATGGCGATTCTGGCGGCGGTCGCCCTTGGCTTTTCCCTTCAGGCCCGTGCCGCTGATGTCGCGGACGGGCGGCAGCTCGTGAACCTGAACCAGGGCTGGAAGTTCCTGGCCGCCGACGAGGCACGCGCGAGGGAAGCCCAGTTTGACGACAGCTTGTGGCAGGCGGTCGACCTCCCGCACACGTGGAACGGCCTCGACGGCCAGGACGGGGGAGACAACTACCGGCGCGGCGCGGGCTGGTACAGGCGGCACGTTTTTGTCGACGCCGCGCTGGCCGGGAAGCAACTCTACCTGCAGTTTGACGGCGCAAGCCTGATGGCCGACGTCTTCGTGAACGGCGCCACACTGGGTAACCACAAGGGCGGCTTTGCCCGCTTCAGGTTTGATGCGACGGGAGTCCTCAGAGTGGGCGCCGACAACGTCATCGCGGTTCGGGTCGACAACGGCCGCCTGGGCATCCCTCCGACGTCGTCGGATTTCACGATATTCGGGGGCCTTTACCGCGGGGTCGCGCTCCTCGCTTCAGATGGAGTGCAGATCTCGGCCATGGACATGGGTTCCTCCGGCGTGTTCATAGACCAGCACGACGTGGACGCGTCCTCGGCCACTATCGCCGTCCGCGCAAAGCTGGAGAACCACGGCGCCGGGCCCCAGGTCGTCGCTGCACGGGTAGTCATTTTGGACGGCGCGCGGCACATCGTCCCGGGGGCGGATTCAACCTTCAGCGTCAGAATGGGGCCCGGCAGCTCAAGCGAAGTGGTGAAGCCCCTCAAGGTCGCCCGACCGCACTTCTGGGACGCGCGCGCCGACCCGTACCTCTACACGGTGCGCGTCGAGCTGCGGACGATGTCCGCCGGGGCAATGGGCCCCGTCCGTGACGCCGTGGAGCAGCCGCTTGGGATCAGGACCTTCGCGGTCGATCCGGACAGGGGATTCATCCTCAACGGACATTACCTCGACCTGCACGGGTTCAACCGGCATCAGGACTGGCCCGACAAGGGGTGGGCGATCTCGGACGCGGACGAGGCCGTGGATTTTGCCATCCTGATGGATTCTGGGGCGACCGCGGACCGCACGTCCCACTACCAGCAGTCAGAGACATGGTATGAGCGCTGCGACCGCGCTGGAATCGCCGTCTGGACTGAGATCCCAAATTGGCAGAAGGGCGCGGAGACCCGTGCCTACCTCGAGAGCGACAAGCAGCAACTGCGCGAACTGATCCGGCAGAACTACAACCACCCGTCGATTTTCTTCTGGGGCGTGGGGAATGAGACGGGCGGCCCCGCAGCCGACGCAATCGCTGCGGCAGGGGCCGCGGTTGCCGCCGAGGAGGACCCGACCCGACTCTCGACCTATGCGTCCAACCACGAAGCCGCGGACCCAAAGAATTGGCACACGGACGTGGTCGCGTTCAATCGTTACTACGGATGGTACCGCGGCGAAATTAAGGATTTTCCCGCTTGGCTCGACCAGACGCGCGCCGATCACCCCAAGGCGCGTTTCGGGATGAGCGAGTTCGGGGCCGGCGCCAGCATCTACCAGCACGCGGAGAACCCGCCACGGCCGGCTGCCGGGGGCCCGTACCACCCTGAGGAGTATCAGAGTGCGCTCCATGAGGCCTATTGGGCCGCGCTCAAGGGGAGGCCCTTTGTCTGGGGGAAGTTCATCTGGTGCCTCTTCGATTTCGCCTCCGACGGGCGAAACGAGGGCGACCATCCCGGGCGCAACGACAAGGGACTGGTGACCTATGACCGCAAGACCAGGAAGGATGCCTTCTTTTTCTATAAGGCCACCTGGAGCAGCGATCCCGTGGTGTATCTCACAAGCCGCAGATTCACCGTCCGGACCAACCCGTTGACCGAGGTCAAGGTGTATTCGAATGCCCGGGAGGTGGCCCTGGAGGTCAACGGGATCCCAATGGGCACCGTTTCTGACACTGCTGGTAGCCACGTCTTCCGCTGGCCGGGCGTCAGACTGTCGCCGGGGGAAAACTCGGTGTCCGCGAAGGCCCATTTTGGCGACGCGAGCGTGACGGATTCGTGCGCCTGGACGCTCAGTTCACCCTAAATAGCGGCGCAAGAAAAAACCTTCTTGCGCGGCTTTGGGGCCAAGGTAGGTTGGTGTGGTTTTTGCCAAAATCCCACCATGGTCTCAGCCAACACCGAACTGACGTACAACAGCAAGATTGAGGGGGACGTCATCGTCTCCAGGGCTGATTCGGTAATCAACTGGATCCGAAGCAACTCCATGTGGCCTATGCCGATGGGCCTTGCCTGCTGCGCCATCGAGCTCATGGCGAGTGCCGCAAGCCGTTTCGACATTGCCCGGTTTGGCGCCGAGGTGATGCGGTTCTCGCCGAAGCAGTCCGACGTGATGATCGTCGCGGGAACGGTGACCTACAAGATGTCGTCGGCACTGCGCCGCATCTATGACCAGATGGCCGAGCCAAAGTGGGTAATCGCCATGGGCGCCTGCGCCAGCACAGGGGGAATGTACCGGAGCTACGCCGTCCTTCAGGGGGTCGACCGGATCGTCCCGGTGGACGTTTACGTCAGCGGGTGCCCTCCGCGCCCGGAGGCGCTCCTCGATGCGCTCATCAAACTTCAGGAAAAGGTGAAGCGGGAGCCGTCCGCGAGCAAACTCTTCTCGGCGTGATGCCCCCAGCATTGGACGCCATCACAGCCGTCAAGGGCAGATGGGCAGGCGTGACCGATCGCGCCAGCCTCGACCATCGTGCGGTCAACGTGCCGCCAACCGACCTCCTGGCGGTGCTGGGGTCCCTCAAGGAGGAGCATGACTTCGATATGCTGGTCGATGTCTCGGGCGTCGACTGGGCTGTCGGCGCCACGCCCAGGTTCACTGTTGTCTACCACCTTTTCTCGACGACGGCGCATGAATATGTGCGCGTCGCGGCCGACTGCGTCGACGATGCGGCACCCGAGGTCCCCAGCGCGACGTCGCTTTGGCCCGGGGCCAACTGGCACGAGCGCGAGGCGTACGACATGTACGGCATACGCTTCTCGGGCCACCCCGACCTGCGCCGGATCCTGATGTGGGACGAATACCCGCACTTCCCCCTGCGCAAGGACTTTCCGCTTGCGGGCATAGAGACGGAGCTTCCGGACGCAGAGGTGGTGGCCGAAACGAAGACCGGGGCCATCGCGGCCCCGATGATGGGAGGCCCGTTTGTCGCATCCCAGGGCGAAATCAACCTCACCGACGCCGAGCCTCGCGCGAAGGACGAGAGCTGGACCGAGCGACGCCCGAAACCCGGGGCCTGATTCCGAAGCCCGCCATGCCCGTCGAACACACATTTCCCGATTCGGCCGCCAAGAACGCGCAGGGCGAGTTCGAGACCGAGAAGATGTCCCTCTCGATGGGGCCCTCGCATCCCTCGACCCACGGCGTCCTTCGCCTGCAGATGGAGCTCGACGGCGAGGTGGTGACGAAGGCCGACCCCGTCGTCGGCTACCTTCACCGCGGCGACGAGAAGATCGCCGAGAACATGACCTACAACCAGTTCGTCCCCTACACGGACCGGCTGGATTACCTGGCGCCGCTTGCGAACAACATGGCCTACGCGATCGCGGTCGAGAAGCTCGCGAAGCTCATGGTGCCACCCCGCTGCCAGGCCATACGCGTGATCACGGCCGAAATGGCCCGCATCTCGGCGCACCTGCTCGGCCTGGGGGCCTTTGGCATAGATGTCGGCGCATGGACCGTGTTCCTGTATTCCTTCACGGAGAGGGAGAAGCTCTACAAGCTCTTCGAGGAGCTGACGGGCGCCCGATTCACGACAAGCTATTCGCGCATCGGCGGCGTTGCTCGCGACCTTCCGCCCGGCTGGACGGACCGCGTGATCGCTTTCTGCGAACAGTTCCTGCCGATCCTCGAGGAGGTCCTCGACCTCCTCACCCGCAACCGGATCTTCGTCGACCGGACCGTGGGCGTCGGGGTCATCTCCAAGGAGGATGCGATCGCGTACGGACTCACGGGTCCCAACCTCCGCGCGTGCGGCGTCCCCCTCGACCTGCGCAAGGACAAGCCATACAGCGGATACGAGCAGTACGAGTTCGACGTCGCCGTCGGGACGAAGGGCGACGGCTATGACAGGTACCTCGTCCGCGGTGAGGAGATGCGCCAGTCCGTCCGGATCATCAAGCAGGCGATTGCCAAGCTCCCCGCCGGCAAATGGTACGCGGAGGACGCGAGGCGGATCATCGCGCCCCCGAAGGACAAGATCCTCACATCGATGGAGGAGCTGATCCAGAATTTCATGATCGTGACCGAGGGCCCCCAGATGCCGCCGGGCGAGGTCTATTTCGAGGCCGAAAACCCCAAGGGTGCCCTCGGCTTCTACATTGTCTCGAAGGGTGGCGGGGTGCCATGGAGGCTCAAGATCCGGGCCCCCTCGTTCTGCAACCTCTCGATCCTTCCCAAGGTGTGCGTCGGTGCGATGGTCTCGGACGTGGTCTCGATCCTCGGCTCCCTCGACTTCGTGATGGGGGAATGCGACCGCTGATGAACCTCAAGGCCGAGACGCTCAGCAGGATCGACGTGGTGATCACGCACTACCCGCAGAAGCGGAGCGCCTCGCTCCCGGTCCTGCACCTCGTCCAGGAGGACCAGGGCTACATCTCGTCCGAGGCGATCGAGTGGATTGCAGCTCGCCTCGAACTCCAGCCGATCAACATCTACGAGCTTGTCACCTTCTACCCCATGTTCCGGCAGAAGCCGATCGGCCGCACGCACATCAAGGTCTGCCGCACGCTCTCATGCGCGATCATGGGCGGCTACCGGACATGCTCCGAATTCCAGAAGCAATTCTCCACGGGGCTCGGCGAGGTCTCGCCCGGCGGCGACGTGACGATCGAGTTCGTCGAGTGTCTCGCAAGCTGCGGCACGGCGCCCGTCGTCATGATAGACGACGAGCTCCACGAGAAGGTGGACGTGGCCAAGGCACGCTTGCTCTCGGAAAAGATAAGGGCAGGCGCTCCGTTCGCCGCTGGAAAGACCTGACGACGATGCCCGCTCCCGAACAGCACCGGCTCATTTTCAAGAACATCGGCGCGGCCGGCTACACGAACGACCTTGCCTGCTACCAGCGCAGCGGCGGCTACGAGGTCCTGAGGAAGGCTGTCCAGAGAAAGCCGGAGGAGCTCATGGACGAGGTGAAGAGGTCGGGCTTGCGGGGCAGGGGAGGCGCCGGCTTCTCGTGCGGCGTCAAGTGGTCGCTCGTCGACCGCAAAAGCGGAAAGCCGATCTACCTCGTGGTGAACGCGGACGAGTCGGAGCCCGGGACGTTCAAGGATCGCTACATCATCTACCAGGACCCGCACCAGCTGATCGAGGGCATCATGATCAGCTGCTTCGCCAACAAGGTCCAGCGCGCCTACATCTATATTCGCGGGGAATTCCCGGACGGCGCCAGAATCCTCGAGAAGGCGATCGCCGACGCCAGGGCGGCCGGTTTTGTCGGCCCGAACATCCTCGGGATCGGCTACGGCTGCGAGATCTACGTGCACCGGGGGGCCGGTGCCTACATCTGCGGCGAGGAGACCGGCCTCATCGAGTCGCTCGAGGGAAAGCGCCCTTACCCGCGCATCAAGCCGCCCTACTTCCCGGCGGTTCTTGGCCTCTACATGTGCCCGACGATCGTGAACAATGTCGAGACGCTCTGCCATGTGAAGCACATCGCCGACATGGGCGGAGACGCCTACGCAAAGATCGGCACCTCAGGGAACACGGGCACGCGCATCCTGTGCGTGTCGGGGCAGGTGCAGCGGCCGGGCTACTATGAGTTTGAGGTCGGCAAGGTGACCATGGGCCAGCTCCTGAACGAGGTGTGCGGGGGCCCGCTTCCGGGGCGCACCTTCAAGGCCGTGATCCCAGGTGGGTCGTCCGCAAAGGTTTTGAAGTTCGGCGAGCGCTACAAGGGCAAGCGAAAGGTCGGCGCCGAGATGGTTGAGTACGACTGGGGCGTCGAGGACATCCCGATGGACTTCGACTCGCTCGCGATGATCGGCTCGATGGGCGGATCGGGCGGCGTCATAGTCATGGACGACTCCGTCAGCATGGTGGAGGCGCTTGGGAACATAAACGCCTTCTACTCCCACGAGAGCTGCGGGCAGTGCACGCCGTGCCGCGAGGGATCGCTCTGGATGAAGAAGATCACGGCCCGCATGGTTCATGGCGAGGCGAGGCCCGAGGACGGCGCACTCCTCAAGAGCGTGGCGGACCAGATCGCCGGGCGCACCATCTGTGCCTTTGGCGAGGCGTGCGCGTGGCCGACCCAGAGCTTCATCGCGAAGTTCGGCGACGAGTTCAAGGGGTATGCCGAGGCGAAGAAGACGGCGAGGGCCGGCGGTATCCCCGAGCTTGTCTAGAGCACCCACTCCGCAAACCCGATGATCCAGCCCGCAGCCACAGACCTGGTCACCGTCAACATCGACGGCAAGGAGATCGCCGTTCCGAAGGGGACCAACGTGATCGAGGCCGCGCGGCGCGTGGACGTCGACGTCCCGTTCTATTGCTACCACCCCAAGCTCGCCATCGTCGGCAACTGCAGGATGTGCCTTGTCGAAATCGGCATGCCGGCCGTTGACCCCGCGACCAAGGCGCCGGTGATGGACCCCGCGACGGGCAGGCAGAGGATAAACTGGAGCCCGCGCCCGACGATCGCCTGCGCGACGAACGTCAGCCCGGGCCTGCACATCCGCACGACGACGCCGATGGTGAAGGAATGCCGCGAGGGCGTGATGGAGTTCCTCCTCATCAACCACCCGCTGGATTGCCCGATCTGCGACCAGGCGGGGGAGTGCAAGCTCCAGGAGCAGTCGACCGGCTATGGAAGGGGCTACTCGAGATTCGTCGAGCAGAAGAACGTGAAGCCGAAGCGCACGCTGCTTGGGCCCAGGGTGATGCTGGACGACGAGCGCTGCATCCTGTGCTCGCGCTGTATCAGGTTTTCCAAGGACATAGCGAAGGACGACGTCCTCGGCTTCACGGACCGCGGTAGCTACAGCACCCTCGCGTGCTACCCGGGCAGGAAGCTGGAGAACAACTACTCCCTGAACACCGTGGACATCTGCCCTGTCGGGGCGCTGACCAGCACGGATTTCCGCTTCAAGATGCGTGTCTGGTTCCTGAAGCAGACAAACAGCATCGACACCGAGTCGAGCGTCGGGGCGAACACGGTCGTCTGGTCCCGAGAGGGGACCATCTACCGGATCACGCCGCGCCAGAACGACCGGGTGAATGACACCTGGATGGCGGACAGCGGGCGCGTCCTCTACAAGCAGGTCCGCGACTCGGGCCGCCTCGTGTCCGTACGCGTGAACGGCGCCGAAAGCGCCATCGACTTTGCCATCAGGGCGGCTTCGGAGCTCCTTGTTGCAGGCGGCGTGGCCGTCGTGGGGTCCGGGCGCAGCTCGGTCGAGGAGCAGTTTCTCACGAGGAAGCTCGCGGAGGCCACCAAGGCCGAGGCATGGCTCGTGTCCCGGGTGGGGAAGGGCGACGAACTCCTTATTTCGGCCGACCGCAACCCGAACGTCCGCGGCGCGCTCTTGACCGGCCTCGTCGCCGGCCTGCCGTCCGCGAGACTCGATACATTGGCCGCGCAGATTGATTCCGGGGCCGTCAGGACCGTGGTCTCGGTCGGCGAGGACCTCGGCGCGGCCGGCCTCGGCGCTTCGCAGCTTGCGAAGGTGTCGGTCATCTACCTTGGAACGCACGCAAATGCGACCAGTGCGGCGGCGCGCGTCGTGATCCCGACCCTCACCGTCTTCGAAAAGCACGGGACGCTGGTCAACCAGCAGTTCAGGATTCAGAGGTTCGCGCGGAGCGTGCCTCCGGTCGAAGGCGCGACGGACGACCTTGTCGTGCTCGCAAGGCTCGTCTCGGCGGCCGGCGGACCCAGCCTGGGCACCGACATCGGGACCCTTTGGCCAGCCCTCTCGTCCGAGGTTCCCGCGCTGGGCACGATGAGCTACGCCAACATCCCCGACACAGGGCTCCTGCTAGACGCCTCGCCGTGGTCCGGCCTCCCCTTTGCCGAGGGGGCGACGCTCCATTTCAAGCCGGCGGCGCCAAGGGAGGCGGACCATGGCTGATTTCTTCTTCGGGCTGCCCATCGTTGTGCAGGCAATCGCCAAGGGAATCCTGGTGGTCCTCGTCGTGTTCCCGGTCGCAGCGGCGTGCTCCATGGCGGAGCGAAAGGTGTGCGCGTGGATCCAGGGACGGCCAGGGCCCAACCGGGCCCTTCCGCCGTTCCTCTCCTGGATACCGGGCATCGGCATCCCCCAGCGCCTTGGCGTGTTCCAGCTCGCGGCCGATGGAGCCAAATTCCTTTTCAAAGAGGAGCCGCTGCCCGACCACGTCAACAGGCTCTATTACACCCTCGCGCCGGTTGTCGCGATGGTCCCCGCGTTCACGACCATCACCGTGGTTCCCCTGGGCGCCTACCTCAACAGCGAGGGCCGGGTGATTCCGCTCATGCTGGCGAACGTGGACGTCGGAATCCTCGCCATCTTTGCCGTGGCCTCCCTCGGGATCTACTCGATGATCCTCGCGGGCTGGGCCTCGAACTCCAAGTACCCGTTCCTGGGCAGCGTCCGGGCCTCGGCGCAGCTGATCTCCTACGAGCTTTCGATGACGCTCTCTGTGCTCCCGGTGTTCCTCTGGGTGAACGAGCCCGGGTCCTCCGGGACGCTCAGCCTGGTCAGGGTCGTGGAATTCCAGAGCGGCGCGCTTCATTCCGGCTGGGGCGGCGCATGGTTCATATTCACGATGCCGGTCTCGGCGCTCATCTTTGCCATCGCCCTCTTTGCCGAGACCAACCGGCAGCCGTTTGACATGCCGGAGTCCGAGTCCGACCTCGTGGGGGGGTTTCACACGGAGTACGGCGCCTTCAAGTGGTCCCTCTTCTTCGTGGCCGAGTACGCCAACATGATCGTCGGGTCGGCGGTGTTCGCTCTGCTCTTCCTTGGCGGCTGGAACCTTGCCCCGTGGATTCCGCTGGCGTCGATGCTCGAGTGGCTGCACCGCCTGACCGGCTCGTCGATCTGGATCCATCCGCTCGTGGCCGGGCTCATATCGATCGGCATCTTCGCCATGAAGATCCTTACGATGCTCTTTATCTTCATGTGGGTGCGCTGGACCGTTCCGCGCTTCCGCTATGACCAGGTCATGAAGCTGGGCTGGCAGAAGCTCCTTCCCCTTTCGATCGCCAACCTGATCGCCTACACGATCGGAATCTACTTCCTGCAGGGTTAGAACACCGCGCCATGGCCATTATACAAGTCCAACGAAAGCCCCTCACGCTGGCGGAGCGTTCCTATCTCCCGAATCTCTTCGGCAGCCTGCGGACGACCCTCAGGCACCTGTTCCGCCCCGCCGAGACGATGGAATATCCGGAGCAGCGCCCGGCGATACCTCCCGGCTACCGGGGCGTGCCCACGCTGGTGAAGGACCCGCATGGCCGGGAGAAATGCGTCTCGTGCCAGCTGTGCGAGTTCGTGTGCCCTCCGAAGGCTATCCGCATCACCCCCGGCTCCGTTCCCGAGGGCGCCGGAATTGAGAACGTGGAAAAGGCACCCCAGGCGTTCGACATCGACATGCTGCGCTGCATCTACTGCGGGCTTTGCGAGGAGGTCTGCCCGGAGGAGGCGATCTTCCTCCAGAACCAGTATTCCATGTCCGGGTACAGCCGCGCCGAGATGGTCAACCACAAGGACCGGCTGTATGAGCTCGGCGGCACGCTCCCGGACAGGCATTTCAAGTGGGAAGTGAAGAAGGCGGCCGAGGATGGGGTCGGGGGGCACCACTGACCGCGCGCACGATGGAACAGTTCGCCTTCACCTGTCTTTCCGTCTTCACGCTGGTCTGCGCCCTCGGCGTCGTGCTGAGCAAGAATGCCGTTAACGGGGCGATGTGCCTGCTTCTCTGCCTTGCGGGAATCGCGGGCCTCTTCATCCAGCTTCACGCGTACCTCCTGGCGTTCGTCCTTGTGCTCGTTTACGCCGGCGCGGTCGTGGCGCTGTTCCTCTTCATCATCATGCTCCTCGACATGCAGGGCGGCCAGCCCTGGAGGTTCCGCGGTTTCCAGGCCCTCGCGGGCATCATTGCGGCCGCGCTCCTCGTGACCGGGCTGGACCTCCTGGCCGCCCGGGGCCGCCTGCCCGATTTCCCGCCGGCGGGCCACTCGGTCGGTTCGTCGCTCAAGATGTACTCGTACCAGCTCTTCACGACCTATCTGCTGCCGGTTCAGGTCATGGGGTTTCTCCTGCTTATAGCGATGCTGGGCGTCATCGTCCTCAGCAGGCGCAACATCGAGACTGGGGACACCAAATGACGCCCGCCCTCGAGGCCTACGTGATGCTGAGCGCCGCGCTCTTCGCGATCGGGTTCCTCGGCGTTCTCGTGCGTCGCAACACGCTCGTGATTTACATGTGCCTCGAGCTCATGCTTGTCGCCGCCACGCTGGCACTGGTTGCCTTCTCGCGCTTCAACGGCACCGAGGACGGCGACGTTTTCGTGTTTTTCATACTGACGGTTGCGGCCGCGGAGGTTGCCGTCGGGCTCGCGATCATCGTCGCCCTCTTCAAGACGCGCCAGACGATCCAGGTGGACCGGCTGGATTCCCTGAAGCACTGAGCCGCCCGAGATGACGCCCCTTAACACAGCCCTCGCCGTCCTTCTTGCCCCGCTCGCTTCGGCGATATTCATCGCGCTTTTCCTGGGGCGAAGGGGCGGCGCGGCCTCGGCAATTTCCACAGCCGTCGCGGCGCTCGTCGCTTTCGGCGCCCTCTCGCTTGCGCTCGGTGGCGCGCGGTTCGCGGCCGAGATCGAATGGATTCGCTTCGGGTCCTTCTCGATCAGCGTGGGCTTCAAGTTCGACGACCTCGCGGCGCTCATGCTCTGCATCGTCGGAATAGTGGGGCTCTGCGTCCACGTGTTCTCGATCGGCTACATGCACGACGACCCGGCGAAGGCACAGTACTTCGGCGGCCTCTCGATCTTCATGTTCTCGATGATAGGGATCGTCCTCGCCGATAACCTCTTCATGATGTTCATCTTCTGGGAGCTTGTCGGATTCAGCTCCTATTTCCTGATCAACCACTGGAATTCGAGGAGGTCGGCGGCGGATGCCGCCAAGAAGGCCTTTATAGTGAACAGGGTGGGCGACTTCGGGTTTCTGCTGGGAATCATCGTATGCTATTGGATGAACGGCACTGTGAGCCTGTCCGCGCTGGGGGACCACCACGTCTACAGCCGCCTGATCCCCCTCCTCCTGTTCTGCGGGGCGGTCGGGAAGTCCGCCCAGCTTCCGCTCCAGGTCTGGCTTCCGGACGCCATGGAGGGCCCGACGCCGGTGTCTGCCCTCATCCACGCTGCGACGATGGTGGCCGCTGGCATCTACATGCTATGCCGGATCAATGTGCTCATGGTTCCCCAGGCGCTGGCCGTCATCGCGTGGGTCGGCACCCTGACGGCGCTCTATGCGGCACTTTGCGCGGTCACTCAACGCGACATAAAAAAGGTTCTCGCGTACTCGACGCTATCCCAGCTCGGCTACATGGTGGCGGCATTCGGGCTCGGCTCGGTCGGCGGGGCGATGTTTCACCTGACGACCCACGCGTTCTTCAAGGCGCTCCTCTTCCTCGGCTCGGGCTCGGTGATCTTCGGATGCCACCATGAGCAGGACATTTTCAGGATGGGCGGCTTGAGGACAAGGATGCCGCTCACGTTTTGGACATTCACGATCGCGGTCGCGGCGATCATCGGGGTGCCTTTTCTTTCCGGCTTCTTCTCTAAGGATGCCATCCTCGCGCTCGCGTTCGAAAACAACACCGCGGTGTTCGCCGTGCTCGCGTTCACCGCGATCCTGACCGCATTCTACATGCTTCGGCTCTGGAAGGTTGTCTTCCTCGGCGCCGCGCGCAGCGAGTCCGCCGAGCACGCGCACGAGGGCGGCCTATCTCTCACGGCTCCGCTCGTTCTGCTCGCCGTGCTCTCCGTTGTCGGCGGTTACACCGGCGCGTACCCAAGGGTTTTCGAGGGCGTCTTTTCGCTTATCCCAGAGGCCACCGGATCGACGCACGTGGGCATCCTTGTCACGAGCCTTTTCGTCCTTTCCGTCGGCGGCGGGGTGGCGCTCGCATTCTACGGGACGGACGGAAGCGACGCGCTCGAGCTGCGATCGCCGCTGGTATTCGGGTTGCTCAACTCGCTCAGGGGATCCTTCGACCGGATGTATGACTGGTACGTCGCCAAGGTGCAGCAGCGCGTCGCCATGGCGCTAAACTTCCTGGACATAGTGGCGCTTGCCGGAGCGGTAGTCCGAGGCCTCGCTGGCGTGGCCGAGATCGTCGGCTTCGGGGTGCGCGCGCTCCATACGGGACGCCTCAGCAACTACGTCTATTGGTTCCTGGGCGGCGTCGTCATCCTCTGGGCCTACGCCGCAGGCATACTCTGATTCCCGAGATGACCCTCTTTGATCCCCTCCTTCTTTCGGTCGCCGTCCCGCTTTCGCTTGCGGCGGCGATCGCGCTTGGACTGCCCAAGCGCTGGGTGGTGAAGCTGGCCTACGTCGTGTTCGCGATACCCGCGTTGCTGGCTGTCTGGGTGTGGTGGAGTTTCGGCGCAGCTGCAAAAGAGGCCCACGGCTACGCATTCGTCACTCGTTACTCCACGGGTCTGGACGGATTTGGCATCGCCCTTAAGCTCGGCATCAACGGGATATCGCTCCCGCTCTTCGTCCTCGCGGGCATTGTCGGCTTCGCGGCGGGCCTCTACGCCATCCAGTCGAATGCGGAGCGGATGAAGACCTATCTTCTTCTTCTTCTTGTGATGCAGGCGGGCCTCATGGGGACCTTTGCCAGCGTCGACATCTTTTTTTACTACTTCTTCCATGAGCTGGCGCTCGTTCCGACGTTCATAATGGTCGGCATCTGGGGCGGCCGGGACCGCAGCTATGCGGCGATGATGATGACGATCTACCTTACCCTCGGGGCGATGCTTTCCCTCCTCGGGCTGATCGCGATCTATGCGAAGAGCGGCGCCAGCAGCTTCGACCTCATGGCGCTTCGGGACACGCTTGCCGCTCGGCCGCTCCTCCAGGTCACCCAGGAGCACATCTTCGGGATCCTTCTCTTTGGTTTCGGGATACTCGTCTCGCTCTGGCCCTTCCACTCGTGGGCGCCGCTCGGCTACGGAGCCGCCCCAAGCTCAGCGGCGATGCTGCACGCGGGCGTCCTCAAGAAATTCGGGCTCTACGGACTGGTCCAGATCGCGCTTCCGCTCCTTCCGCTGGGAGTGTTCCACTGGAGCCGCGAGCTTGCCGCGCTCGCGGGCATTGGGAACGTGCTGGTGATCGGGCTCGTGACAATGGCCCAGCGGGACCTGAAGCAGATGGTCGGATACAGCTCTGTGATGCACATGGGCTACGCGTTTCTGGGGATCGCGGCGGGCACCGCCCTCGGCGCGAGCGGCGTCGTTATGCTCATGTTTGCTCACGGGCTGTCGGTGGCCCTGCTCTTCCTGCTGACGACGAGCGTCTATCACCGGACACATACCTTCGACATGGACCAAATGGGCGGCCTGGTGCAGAAAGCGCCCGTGCTCGCGTGGCTCTTTGTCGCGGCGACCTTCGCCAGCATCGGGCTGCCCGGCTTCGCTAACTTCTGGGGTGAGCTGACGATCTTCGTGTCGCTCTGGAACTTCTCGCACTGGATAACCGTTGTCGCGCTTACCGGCACGGTTGTGTCAGCCGTCTACGGGCTTCGCGCCGCGACACGCGTGTTCTTTGGGCCTCAGACCGAGGCGTTCGCGCGCATTTCCTCGGCTCATCCGCCGCTTGATCTCGCCTGGAGCGAAAAGCTGCCCGCCGCGATACTGGTCGGCGCCCTGCTCTTCGTGGGCTTCTGGCCGAAGTCCTTTTCAAACAGTATCAACCAGGCGCTGACCGTCCCGCCGCCCGCTTCCGCGGCAAGCCGATAGAACCCTAGCTGCGCCTCCTATCATGGACTTTACCGCACTAAGAGAAGCTGCAGCCGGGAATTCCTGGATGGCCATCTGGCCGGAACTCTCGCTTGGCTGCCTTGCACTTTTCCTGCTCGTGCTGGAGATCGTGTTGCCCAGGCCCCACCACGGGAAGATCCCGGCGTGCTCGATCCTCGGTCAACTGGCCATACTGGTGGGCCTCATTTTCAATTGTGACCCTTCGTTCCGGAGCACTTTCAACGGCCTTCTCATGCAGTCGCCCGACGGCCAGCTGATGCGGGTGTTCTTCCTGATCTCCTCGATCTTTGTCTCTATTCTGGCACGAGTGAGCCTTTCCAGGCAGGCGCTGCCGCGCGTGGAGTTCCATCACATTGTCCTTGTTGTCACAGCGGCCATGATGCTGCTCGTCCAGAGCCGCAACTTCGTGATGCTGTTCGTGGCGCTCGAGACCGTGACCGTGGGGCTGTACATCCTCGTCAGCTATCACCGGTCGAGCTCGAGGACGCTCGAGGCGGGACTCAAGTACCTCGTCATGGGGGCTCTCAGCTCTGCGCTTCTGCTGTTCGGGATCGTGCTCCTGTACGGGGTCGCCGGCAGCCCCGGGCTTCCCGGCAGTACCAGCGGGGCGATGCAGTACGTCGAGCTCAAGGAATTCCTCTCGTCAAACCCGCACAACTTCATGGCCGCCGCGGGAATCGTCCTCGTCATAGCGGGCATCGCATTCAAGATTGGCGCCTTCCCGTTCCAGATCTGGGTGCCGGATGTTTACCAGGGCGCCCCGACGCCGATCACGGCGTTCCTGGCGGTTGCGTCCAAGGCGGCCGGCTTTGTGGTGCTGCTGGTCCTCGTCACGGAGGTGTTCTCTCCCTACGAATGGCTGGTGACGCCCGTGCTCACATTCATGGCGGCGGCCACGCTGCTATTCGGCAATCTTGCGGCCCTGAAACAACACAACGTGAAGCGCCTGATAGGCCTCTCTGGAGTTTCCCACGCGGGATTCATTCTTCTCGCCGTGATAGCGGCGATCCATTCGCCGGCGGCAGCGGGGGCGATGTACTTTTACCTGTTCGCCTACCTCATCGCCTCGTTTGCCGTGTTCGGCATTATGACGGTTCTCGCGGGTCCCGATGACTCGAACCAGGAGCTCGGAGATTACGCGGGTCTCGCCAAGGAAAGCCCATTTCTGGCCGGTGTCCTTGCCTGCGGCCTCGGCTCCCTTGCCGGCATTCCGCCTTTCGTTGGATTCCTCGGGAAGCTGTTCGTGTTTATAGCGGCGTTCAAGGCGGGTCATTTCGGGCTTCTCGCGGTCGCAATAGCAGGCGTCGTCATCTCGATCTATTATTATTTCGGCTGGATCAGGGCGGCTTACTTCAGCGACGAGTCACCCATTTCGCCTGAAATGCGCCAGCGAGTGAGTGCAGGGGGCGGTACGCTGCTTCGCGTGGCCCTGGCTGCTCTGGCCGCCGCATCGGTCGTGCTCGGCTTTTTCCAGGGCCCGCTGGGCAGCCTTGTCTCCGGACGTTAAAAAGGCCGGGCGCTGAGGCCCGGCCTTGAGAATCTATTTCCGAGGCGATCCTTCTGGCCTTAGCGCCAGCGCCCCTCGTGCCAGACCCAGTTGCCTCCGCGCCTGTCCCAGCGACCGGCTTCCCAGCCTCCGCCCGGGTGGAAGTGCGGATGACGGTCATAACGTCCGTGGACCCATGTCCACCGGCCGTTCCAGTTCCAGTGGCCGCCAATCCAGAAGTAGTCGGGACCCGGGGCCGCCGGAATAGTCTCAACCAGCTCGCCCGGGGGCGCCTCGTTGGCGACAATTTCGACATTCGGACCGGGACCATACCCGGGACCGACAGCCTGAAGTGAATAGTGGCCCTCGACCCAGACCCAGCCGTTTCCGCGGGCGACCCACTGACCGGGCATCCACACGCTTCCGGGCTGAGCGACGCGCTCGAAATACCCGGTCTTCCATTCCCACCGCTCGTGGTGCCAGACCCAGTGGCCGCGGATCCAAGCATAGCCGGGTCCGGGCGCCATCGGGATCGTCTCCATCCGCTCCGGCGGCGGCTGGCTCTGAACGACGACCTCCGGGCCGCCGATATTGACGCCTATTTCCAAGCCCGCCTGCGCCGCAAAGGGAGCAGCGCCGAAGACCAGGGCGAAAAGGGATATTTGGGTGATTTTCATGGTGTATGCACTCTTGGGTTTCGCTCCCTTAGACGCCGTTTAAGAGAAAATGTTACGCGCCCGGCGGCGGGTTTTTGAGCCCTCAATTCGGTTTGCGCCGCAGTATTTCATGATGGTTACCGTTTCCAGTTTGTTTACTTAACAGAATGCTGACTCATTCGGAGGCAATGATGAAGGTTACCGGGCTAGCCCTAGTCCCTCCCCCAAGCGCCGCTGATCTTCCCAAGGTTACGCCTGAATTGCTCGCGTCGGTCTTGGCCCGGTATTCGCGAAGCACCGAGGGGATCAGCGCCATTCTCGCGAAGGTCGATGTCGCGAACCCAGACGCCTCAATCGACAGGATCCTCAAGTTTGTAGATTACGGCCACGCCTCGATCGGCGGCCTGACGGGCGGTCTTGCCGTTGCTCTCGACGGGGTCTCGATGTGGCTTGCCTACAAGATATTCGAGATCGCACAGATGGCTGATGGGCAGGAATCGAGCACGCGTTACATCGCCATGGATCCAGCGAACATTCCGGGTTCGGACGAGCTTGGAATTCCCGATGACCTCGCGGCTCGCTGGCGCGAGGTCCTTGCCCGCTCGTTCGCAGCGTACAATTCCGAGTATGCCCGCCTCGATGCCCTCTCAATCGCGGAGCCCGAGCGCATCCGGTTCCCGAAGGACGCCAAGCCGGCCGTGGTTGCGCGTATCCGCAAAAACTACGCGCTGGACCGCGCGAGGTACTTCATACCGTTCGCGACGAGGACAAACGTGGGGCTCGTGCAGACATCAAGGATGTGGGCTCTCACCGTCAAGCAGCTCGCCTCGCTTCCCAACCCTGAGGCCCGATCGGCGGCGGTGCTGATTCGCGACGAGCTCCTGAAGCAGTCGCCTCGGCTGATGAGACACAGCTTTGCCGAAAAATCGTTTGAGGAGCAGGCGAGGCAGGAGCTTTCGGCTTCGCTCAAGCTGGGGCTCGGGGCTCTGAGCGCCAAGCCGCTGGGCGACCAGGTATGGGTGAATGTAGACCGGGCGGCTCCGCCTTGGCTCCCGCACTCCCAGCCGATTTCTGAGTCATTGCGCCATAGGGCCAACAGGTACGGCCAGCAGGGGCACGGCACACGGCGGATCAGGGTGACCTTTGCCTGGAACAACTTGGCCCTTGCGGAACTTCGTGACCTGAACCGACACAGGACGGGCAACCGGCATACTCCACTGGTCCAGGTGGGCTTCTACCTTCCACCGGAAATCCGGCATGCCGACCATGCCAACCTGCTGGCCGACCAGATGGAGCTTACGCGAGAACTCATGGAACGCGGGTCTCCATCCTACGTATATTCCCTTCTTCTGGGGGCGCAGACTCCGTTTGAGCATGGCACTCATGCAGACAAGTTCATTTACGAGGCTGAATTGCGCACAGGGATGGGCGCACATTTCCGCTATGCCGAACATCTTGGACACGCGCTTCGATCTTTCCTGGAACAGGTCCCTGAGGCACGGGAATGGGTTGTCGAGGGGACAGCCGAGCCCGAATAATCTCAGTCTTCTGCCGCTAGCACCCGACCAATAAAGAGTTGCTGCAATCTGTTGGCGAAGCCACGAATTAAAAGGAAACCCATGACATACTCGGATCCGTTAAACCGGAAAACACCAGAGGGTTTCTAGCTGAGCATGTTCCGCGTCCTCCAATTCAACATGCAGTTCGGAATGGGCTGGAACGCGGCCTCGCCGGATGACGTGCCAATCGACATCGAGGCGACCATTGCCGAGATAGGGAAGCACAATGCTGACATAATTTTGCTCCAGGAGGTCGAGCATGCCCATCTTGGGGGCGAGCAGACCGAGCCGCCCCCGAATTACAGCCGCCTGAAGGAGGCGTTGAAGGGATATGACAGCTGGTTCTCGTATCCCAAGGCGGACCCGCGCGAGCTACCTTTCGGGATCGGTCTCGCAATATTCTCGAAGACCCCGTTGCTCGGGAAATTCCGCATAGACGTTCCGTCGCCGGCAATCGAGTTCGAGTTTGACGGGAAAAAGACAACACCGACGGATCGCCTGCTGATAGGGGCGAGGACGACGGTCGACGGACGCGAGGTGCAATTCTTCAACGTCCACTTGCTCGCGTTTTTCATGCTGGGGTCGAGCAGCACTATGTTTCCCTGGCAGCGGGATCTCGTTGCTGACCGCCTCGCATCCTCGGACCTTCCGACAATCCTTGGAGGTGACTTCAACGTGAGTCAGCACGCGTCGCTTGTGGAGCAGTTCGCGGAATTCGGGTACGCCACCGTTCAGTACGAGTCTCCGACCTGGCACCGACGCCCGTTTGTCCTCGACCATATCTTCTACAATTCGGGTCTGCGCTGCACAGGGCACTCCGTGGAGCATACGCTGGTGTCCGACCATCTGCCCCTGATCGCTGATTTCAATTTCGGCTTCTAAGGGGACGAGGACACTGGGCGTAAATTCGTTCAGGTCTTGCCGGCCCGCACCTGCTCCTTTTCGGCCTCTCGGTCCTCCTCGAGGCGCGCCTTCTCAGACGCTGTCTGCTTCTTAATCTTGTCAACTGCGTCGGCGTCGCGCCCTGAGAGGGCCTGCTCAAGCTGTTGCCTAAGGAAGATTTCCCTCTCCGCTATCTTTCCCTGATAAATGCGGTCCACCTCGGCCAGGCGCTTGCGCTGGTCCGCTGTGACCGGTCGCGAGGAACTCGGGTCGGACTTTGACAGGCGCTCCATTGCCAGTTCGTAGGCGCTTTTCATTTTTAAGTGGCAGAATCGCCTCTAACGGACTGAAGAGCAAGAAAATGGCTTCTCATATTCAGGGAATGGACGGAGATTGACGGGGACCAACAATCGAAAATGGATCCCGAGGACCAGAGTGAACTTTTCAACGACGCAGGGCCCGACATTGCCATGGGTGGGGAGGAAAGCGAAGCGGGCCGCCCCTTGGCCGTGCGGATGAGGCCGCGGAACCTTTCGGAGGTGGTGGGGCAGGAGCATATCCTGGGGCCCGGCAGCCTGCTCAAACGGCTGGTGGAACTGAACAGTTTCGGTTCGCTTTTGTTCTATGGACCACCGGGCACCGGAAAGACCAGCATTGCCGAGGCCATCGCACGCGAGACTCGCAGCCGTTTTGTCCGCGTAAACGCCGTGATGTCCAACATGGCGGAGCTTCGCGAAGTCCTGGGGATTGCCCGCAGGATGCGGGGTTCCCGAACGATCCTTTTCATCGACGAGCTTCACCGTTTCAACAAGACCCAGCAGGACCTGCTTTTGCCGGACGTCGAGGAGGGGGTGGTCCGGCTGATCGGGGCGACAACCCACAACCCCGGTTTTTACGTCAATCCACCGCTCCTTTCCCGCAGCCATCTCTTCCGGCTGGAGCCGCTCTCGACGGAGGCCGTTGCAGGAGTCCTTGCGAGGGCTCTGGCTGATACCGATCGGGGACTCGGCGGTCTTGGCATCACGGCCACACCCAAGATACTCGCGGAGCTCGCGGTCTTCTCTGACGGGGACCTTCGGCGCGCCCTGAACGCGCTTGAGGTCATCGCGCTCGGCAAGGGAGGCCCGTCGGCCATCGCCGCGCAGGACCTCGAGATTTTTGCGCGCGAGCGACGGATACGCTACGACGCCGACGAGGACGAGCATTACGACACGATTTCAGCGTTCATCAAGAGCTGCCGCGGCTCCGATCCGGATGCGGCTATGTACTGGCTCGCCAAGATGCTTGTCGGCGGCGAGGACCCTCGGTTTGTGGCGCGAAGGCTCGTCATCCTCGCCAGTGAGGACGTCGGCCTTGCCGATCCCCATGCATTGCTCATAGCGGTGGCCGCCCACCATGCGGTGGAGTTTGTCGGGCTACCCGAGGCCGAACTCACGCTCGCCCATGCGACGCTTTACATCGCGACCGCCCCGAAGAGCAATTCGGCTACGCTCGCGCTTGGAGAGGCCCGCCGTGTCCTTTCTGAACAACCCGTTCAGTCTATGCCCGACCACCTTCGGGACAAGGGCGGCCAGGCGAGCAAGAGGATGTCGAAGGGAAAGGAGGGATACGCATATTCGCACGAGTTTCCGGAGAACGTGTCGGGTCAGCATTATCTTAAAGTGCCGTTGAACATCTACACGCCAAGGGGATCGGGTGCCGAATCCGTCATCGCGGAGCGGCTTGCGCGCTGGAAGGGGTTGAGGGCCTCGCTGCGATCGGGGAAGGGACTTGCGGACGGGGATACTTGCGCCTAGCTTTGCCGCCGATGAAGCGCTTCGTGTTCCTCATGTTTGCGGGCCTTCTCATTTCGGGCACGTGCAGTTTCGCAGCCCCGGCTGCCACCCCCGACAGTGAAAAGGAAGGCACTATCTCCGGCACCCCGATCCAGCGCCCCCAGGGCGGATGGCTCGGGCTGGAACTTGAGGACAGCTCGTTTGTGCTGACGTTTTATAACGCCAAGAAGAACCCGATTCCCGCGGACAAGACCTCAGCGATCCTCCGCTGGGCCGTCCACTACCAGCCCAATGATGAACGGACCGAGCTCACTCCGACGGCGGATCCCGCGGTGTTCGCTTCCCCTTATTCTGTGAAGCCGCCGCACACGTTCATTCTCCATCTCACTCTACTGTCCGACTCAAAGGACAAGTTGGAGACCTACGTTATAGACTTCAGCGGGTGAACCTGGGACCGGCCTGAATTGACAGGTGGCGCAGCAGGGGCGATTTTGTCCGGATGCCTCAATCCCAGCCGCCGCCGTTCGACTCCGTTGAGTCAGCAGTGGCCGACATTGCGGCCGGCAAGATGGTGATCGTGACAGACGACGAGCGGCGAGAAAACGAGGGCGATCTCATCATCGCCGCCTCAAAGGCGACCGTTGAGGCGATTGGCATCATGATTCGTCACGGCAGCGGGATTGTCTGTGTCGCGACGACGGGGGAGGTGCTTCTGAGGCTCGGGCTGAGTCCTATGGTAGCCAACAACATGGACGCGCACAGGACTGACTTTGCGGTCAGCGTCGATGCCGCGCAGGGCGTATCTACAGGCATAAGCGCGGCCGACCGTACGCGAACAATAAGCATCATCGGCGATCCTGGGTCAAAGCCGGGGGAATTGGCGCGACCCGGGCATGTCTTTCCATTGCGTGCAAGGCCCGGTGGCGTGCTTGAACGCCCCGGTCACACCGAGGCGGCCGTGGACCTTGCTGTCCTTGCGGGCCTCCATCCAAGCGGCGTCTTGTGCGAGCTAATGAATGACGACGGTACGGTCGCCCGAATGGGCGACGTCGTCGAATTCAAGCGCCGGTTCGGCCTGCGGATGATATCCATCGCAGACCTTGTAAAGCATCGCGTGAAATCATGTTGCGGATTGCCGGCCCCCGGTTCTCCTCTCGACGTTCCATGAGTGGCGATTCACCGATACCCGTTCCCATCGATGCCTCCGGTTTCAAGATAGCCATTGCAGCCGCGCGCTTCAACGAAGACCTGGTGGAGTCACTGCTAAAGCGGGTCCAATCGGGGCTTTCGGCGGCTGGGGTCAAGGAAAGGAACGTCTCTTTGGTAAGGGTTCCGGGTTCCAACGAACTTCCGGTCGCCGCACGCATGCTCGTCGACGGCGGCAAACCGGACGCCATCATCGCGCTTGGGGTCATCATAAGGGGCGGAACGATTCATTTTGAGCTGATTGCCACTGCCGCCACGAATGGTCTCATGGATGTCGCGCTCTCTTCGCGGGTTCCGGTGATCAACGGGGTTATCGTCGCGGAAAACATAGGCCAGGCGAGGGCCCGCTGCGCGGGGCGAATCGACCGTGGGGCGGAGTTTGCGGATGCCGCAGTCGCCATGGCGGCGCTTAGGAGGCGTCTCTCCCGATGAGCAAGGCCCAATATGTGCAAAGGCACGACGGACGCGTGGCGGCACTGCAGTTCCTGTATGCGTGGAGCATCAATCCACCGGCAAACATTGTGGACGATCTCAGGATTTTCTTCGAGGGCTTGGAACAGCCGAGAGACCACTATGCTTTTGGCGAGGAACTCATTGACGGCGTCATAAGGAACCAGGCGGCCATTGACGCCCAGATCAAGGTGCTCGCCCAGAATTGGGAGTTCGAGCGAATCGCGAAGATCGACCTGGCGATCCTCCGAATTGCGATGTTCGAGATGCTCCACCGCAAGGACATCCCGCCCGTTGTCTCTATCAACGAGGCCATCGACATTTCGAAGCAGTTCTCGAATGCCGACTCGAAGCGCTTCATAAACGGGATACTTGACCGACTGAAGGACCAGCTGGGCCGGGACGCGCGCAAGGCATCCGACTAGCGCAAGCCGAGCCCAGCGGAACGTGCTATCGCTTTTCAAGAAATTCCGGGCAGGCCTTTCGAAGACCGTCTCGGCGATCTCGTCAAAGACTCACGGGCTTTTTGGCGGACGCCGGATCGACGCGGCGTCCCTTGGAAGTCTCGAGGAAGCGCTCTTCGGGGCCGACTTCGGAGTGGAAACGACGGCTGAGATCCTGCGGGAAATTCAGACCGCCGCGCGCAGGGAAAAGGGGCTGGAGGGGAGGGAAGCAGCGGAGATCGGCGCGGAGGTCCTCAGGCGTGCCCTGGCAGGCTCGGAGGGTCAGCTCAAAAAGGCCGAATCGGGGCCGACCGTCATCGTCCTTATCGGTGTCAACGGCTCGGGCAAGACGACGACGGCCGCCAAGCTCGCGTGGCGCCTGAGACGGGAGGGGGGGACCGTCCTACTCGCCGCGTGCGACACGTTTCGCGCCGCCGCCATCGACCAGCTGAAATCATGGGCGGCCAGGCTCGACCTGGAAGTCGTATCAAACAAGTCGGGCGCTGATCCCGCCGCGGTTGCATTTGACGCCGTCCAGGCCGCGAGAAGCCGCGGTCGGGACTGGGTCATAGTCGACACCGCCGGCCGACTCCACACCAAGGACAACTTGATGGTTGAGCTTTCGAAGATCAGACGGGTCATAGCAAAGATCGATCCGACGGCGCCCCATCACTCGTGGCTGGTCGTCGACGGATCGCTGGGTGGCAATTCCATCGAGCAGGCGAGGGCGTTCCACAAGAGCTTTGGCCTCACCGGACTGATCGTCACCAAGCTGGACGGCACCAGCCGCGGCGGTGCGCTTGTCGCGATTTGGAGAGAGCTCAAGCTTCCGATCTTTTTTGTCGGACTGGGCGAGGAACCGGAGGACCTGCAGGCCTTCAGCGCGGGCAATTACGCTGCGGCCGTGTTTGGGATCGAGGCATCCGCCTCGTGAACTACCGGCGTTCGTCGCGCCTCCTTAGGAGGGTTGCCGCAAAGATGAGCACGAATGATATCGCGAGCAGAAGCGCTGCGAAGGCATGGGCGCCGGAATGGTCCAACTTCTGGACTTCATCATAGAGCGCTATGCTCGCTACCCTGGTGACGCCGGGAATTGATCCACCGATCATCAGGACGACCCCGAATTCGCCCAGAGTGTGGGCGAACCCCAGGGTGAGGCCGGCAGCGATACCCCTCGAGGCAAGCGGCAGGTGCACCCGTGTCCACACGTGCCAGGGTGGCGCGCCGTGGGCCGCGCACGCGTCGAGTTGCTCCTGCGGGACGCTGCGGAGCGCGGATTGGAACGGCTGCACGGCGAAAGGGAGTGAATAGATCACGGAGCCCAGAACGAGCCCGGTGAATGTGAACGCCAGCGAGTGGCCGGTCATGGCCACCCACCAGCTGCCCGGAGCGTGGTTCGGGGAGAATGCGATCAGGAGGTAGAAGCCTATTACGGTCGGCGGAAGGACGAGCGGTAGTGCAACCAACGTCTCCATGATTGGGGCAATCCGGAGGCGCGATGTGTTGAGCCAATGGGCGAGGGGAAGGCCGACCACAGCGAGGATCGCAGTCGTGACGGCGGCCAGCTCGATCGTCAGCCCCAGCGCCTGCCAGAGAGGACCGGGAATTCCAAGGAATGCGGAGCTGCTCACGGGTCGCAACGAAGGACGTACACGAATCCCTTCTCCGAGCCGATCGCCAGGAGCTTGTCATCCGGGGACCAGGCAATGCACGTCGCGGACGATGCCATGCCCACGGTCGCCCGCATCGGCTGCCTTCGCTCAGGACTCCAAAGGACGAGCGTTCCGTCCTGCGCCGCCGTCGCCAAAAGACTGTGAACACGCTGGAATGCAACCCCGCAGACCGGTGCCTTGTGGGGAAGCATAACCGGCTCGCGGCTTTCCGGTCCGGCCCCTGAGCAGTCCCAGATGCACGCGTCCTGGCTCCCGCTTGTCGCGAGCCAGCGGCTGTCGTGGTCGAAGGAAAGGTGCCGCACCTTTCCTTCGTAGCCGCTCATCTGCAGCTCAACGTCGCTCTCGGGCATCCACAGGTGAACGCTCGGGTCCTGGTTGCCCGATACCAGCCACCGCGCATCGGGCGACCACGCCAATGTCTGTATCCCGTTGCCGTAGGAATACTCCCGCTGGGCAACGGCGTCGTCGGCATCCCACAGGCACACTCCGCCGAAATAAGCCACCGCCGCGCAGCCTCCCCGCGGATGCCAGGCAAGGGCGGTGATGGTCTTTGGGGAATCCTTGAATTGGCGGAGCACAGACGAATCGGATTTTAGAAAGACTAGCTTTCGGCCGGCCGCCGCGGCGAGCATGAGGTCGGAGCCTTCGGGACGCCATGCGAGGTGCTCGACCCAGCCCTGCCCGATTGAGGCCGTTCCCGCGTGCTGGCCCGCGTCGGCGTCCCAGAGCTTGACCGCCCCGTCCTGGCCACCACTGGCCAAGGTCCCCGAGCCCGGCCGCCACGCGATCGCATTTGAGCCACCCTCGTGGCCCGGGAGCTCGTGGCGCTTGGCCCCGTCCTGAGCAGAAAAAAGCGTGATCGGCCCGGCCGCCGAGGCCGCCGCCAGCTGGAACCCGTCCGGAGACCAGGCAAGATCGATCACATAATCGTCGAGTTGCCCGGCCCAGTGCTTCGTCAGCTGCATGGGCCGTTCACGCCGAGAGGCAGCCGTTGAATGCCTCTGTAAGGGAGGCCCGGTCGAGGTTCTTGCCGATGAAGACGAGGGTATTGATCCGGGTGTCTGAACCCCATTCGCGGTCAAATTTGGCGTCGAAGAGCATATGGATTCCCTGGAATACGAGCCGCTTCGTCGATCCCCTCACATTTAGGACGCCCTTCATCCGGTAAATGTCATTTCCCTGCGTGCGAAGAAGGCCGCTGATCCATTCGTTGAGCCGCTTGCCGTCGAGCTCTCCCGCCTGCTGGATGCCGACTGATGACACGCCTTCATTGTGCTCGTGTTCGAGATGGTAATCGGCCTGCCAGGAAGGTTTCACGGTGTCGCCCGCGACTTGGATATGAAGGGGTTCCTCTCCGCAGCCCTCGAACACGAGAAACAGGCCGGGCTTGTCGACGTGAAGCTTGAATGTCCCGCTTCCCTCTTTGAGAAGAAGCCGATTCAGGGGAGCGCCGGGGATAATCTGTTCTCCTTCATTCACGCGTTTTTCCCAATCCGCGAAGACGGCCGTGGCCGAGTCTCGCGCGGAGGCGATCGCGTCCTCGTCCAGGGAAGCCACCGGCATCACGGCGACATCGAGCTCGTTCTCATTGCCGTGGTGGTGGTGATGGTGCCCGTCGCCGTGCTCGTGCTCATGGTCCTCGCCATCCGGGTGCCCTATCACCATCTCGTGGATTCCAAGGGGCAGCTTGTAGGCCCCGGCCCATTCAAAGGGGTACTCGGGCTCGAGGAATTTCGAATCGATCGTTGTCGCCCTGTCCAGGTTGAATCCACCAATGTCGAGCACCCTCCCGAGCGGCACATCGCAGTTCAGCGTCCGGTGCACCGAGGCGACCGCGTTGATATCGCGAATGCGTGCCTCCAATGCGTCGAGATCGTTCGCCGAGACAAGGTCAGTCTTGTTGAGCAGGATCACGTCTGCGAATGCGAGCTGCTTCACCGATTCGTCGCCTGAGTCGAGATGCGTTGAGACGTGCTTCGCGTCGACGACAGTCACGATTGCGTCCAAGCGGAAATTGCGTCGCATTTCATCATCCGTGAAAAACGTCTGCGCCACCGGAGCGGGGTTTGCGAGGCCGGTCGTCTCGATAAGGATCCCGTCCAGCCTGTCCTTTCGCTTAAGGAGCCGCGCCAGGATGCGAATCAGGTCACCTCGAACCGAGCAGCAGATGCAACCGTTATTCATCTCGAAGAGCTCCTCGTCGCTTTGGATCACGAGCTGGTTGTCGACCCCCACCTCGCCGAACTCATTCTCAATCACGGCCAACTTGCGGCCATGGCTCTCCGACAGGATTCGATTCAGGAGGGTTGTCTTTCCAGATCCTAGAAATCCGGTGAGGACGGTGACGGGTATCGGGTTTGTATCCATTGGGTTCGGTCGCTGCCATTCAAAAGTGAACGGCATTGTGAGCCGCCGTCAACCGGCGACGCCTAGCGGTGCGAACCCAGTGTCCTCTAGGGTGTTAGAACCTCGTCGTCCGCCGTCCACATCCTGTGGTCCGGTCCGGCAGACCTGATCTCCATCTTCTGCCCCGATAACTGGTGGAAGAAGTAGGGAATCCCCCATCGGTCGCACAGCTCGCCCTTCGAGTTGATCGCCGGGTTGTCGGGTGGAATGAATGCATAGCTGAGCTTGTTGCGGCCTTCCAAGGCAGCGGTAATCTCCGAATTCTCGCCCACGGGATTCTCTGAGTGGATGGCCCCGCGGTAGGCTATGAAGATCTCGTTCACGAGGCGCAGGTCGGAATGAACGTCGCCCGAAGCGGAGTTGAGGGCGTCCGCAAGCCGGGAGCGCTCCTCCTTGCCGACGCTCACCACTCGCACGCCCATATCTTTTGTAGAAGCTTCCGAAGATAGAGCGCGCGACTTCAGCGCGAATATGGCCGTCCTAACAGGCGAAAGCCGCGGATGGTAGACGAGAAGCAGGAGTGCCACCCCAAGGGCGAGCGCGGACCCGAAAAGCCCAATTCGGATGCGTTGCGAACCCATCGCGTGCCGGGCCTAGGCCATGAAACCGAGGTTCGACGTCGCAAAGCGGCCGATATTCGGAAGGACTAACGGAAGGTTTGATGCGCTCACCCCGAACCAAGTGGCGAGCGTTGCGGCGTATTCGTCGACACTTGTCGTGGGGATCCACCTGCCGCGGCCGGTGTCCTCGGGTCCGCCGAGTTCAAGGAGGGGGACCTGTCCATAGATGTCGCCGCCTTTCACCGCCCCGCCCATGATGAGGTGATGGGAGCCCCACCCATGGTCGGAACCCGCAGTGCCATCGCTCGTGCCATTGGTATTGAAAGTCCTGCTGAAATCGGAGGCCGTGAATGTCGTGACCTGGTTTTGCGCCCCGATTTCATTGGTTGCCGCGGAAAACGCGCTCAAGGCCTGGCTCAGCTGCATGAAGAGGGACGCGTGCGCGGTGAGCTGGTCGGAATGAAGGTCGAAGCCCCCTAGGCTCGCGAAGAAGACCTGGCGGGTCAGGCCGAGCTGGGGCGCGGCGGCGATCATCTGGGCGATCATCTGCATCTGGGTGCCGATGCTCGTGGTCGGGAAAGCCGTGGTGAGTCTTGGCGCGGCTGCGAGGACTGAATTCAGCAGGACGCTGTCCGCCACTGCGTTCACCGTCGTGCCTCCGAACGCCGCCTCGAACAGGTTCTGTTCCTGCATGTTCAGGATGTTCTGCTGAGCCGCATAGCGCGCGTTCGCGATCGTCGATCCACTTGTGCCATTGAGGACCACCGCGCCGGTCGGGTTGACCGCAAACTGCGAGACCGTGTTGCCGACCTGGAACGAATTCTGGCCTGCGACACTCACTGACATCGAGATCTTCGGATTGGAATTGAGTGCGTTGACGATATCGGCGAGGCGGCCGCCCCAGCCGGTCGTGAAGGGCTGGTCGGGCACGCTGCTCTGCCATTGGACCTGCTGGTTTGCGTGAGAGAACAGCTGGGGCGGAAGCGCAACCGTGCCCGCGGTGTACTGGGCGAGCGTCACTGGCTGAACGAGCGTTCCCGTGTTGGCCAGGAGCGCGAGGTTACCCTGCCCGAAAAGCTGCTGGACCTCAACGAGGGACGGATGCAGGCCCCACTGCCGGCCGTCGCTGTAGGTCTTCGGCGCGATCGCGAGGAGGCTCGGCTGGGCCAGTGCGAGAACGGTGCGGTCCGCGGCATACAGCTGGTAGTTTGTGTTGTCGACAGGAACGAGCAGGTTGTTCGAGTCGTTTCCCCCGTAGAGAAACAGGCAAACCAGCGCCTTGTAGTCGGTGGGCGCGGCGTCGGCCGCGAGCGCACCGATCATCCGGAGCTGGGCCAGGGCGGAAAGCATGCCGGTAGCACCCACGGCCGCGCACGCGCGGCCGATGAATCGGCGCCGGGAAAGATCGCTTGTGGGATTCATCGTTGGATAGCTGCGTCGGGCGATGTTGCGGCCAGGTAAAGGGCCATCTGTGCCAGGGCGGTGGGTGAGGTCCCCGATGGGGCCGCTGAAAGGGCGGATTCAATCATCTGCTGGGTCTGCGCACTCATGCCGTTTGCGCAAAGGAGCTGGTTGAGCGTCGCGGTCATTGCCGCAGGATTCGCCGAATGTGCGGTCAGCGATGACAGATCGAGGACAATCGTGGAGACCGAGGGGGGGGTCGGCGTATATATGGCGGAGTAGATGTTGTTGGGGACGCTGATGGCGGTCGTCGCCGTGGTAATCTCGAACTCGGGCGCAAGCAATCCGGCACTCGCGAGCGGCCCCTGCTGCACGTAGCCCGGATCAAAGAAATTGAACACCGTCGGGGAGCGGAGGGCAGCCTGGTCAAGGCTCGTCTGGGCATTGAAAATCGGGAAGCGGCGTTCCTGGGACGCGGCGTTGAACGCCCGGTAGATCGCCGTCATGCGCAGGATGGGCTCCTTAAGCTTTCCGTAACCCGTGTCGGCGGCGAGCGTGGTCGAGCGGGCCTCGTAGTCGAGAAGGATGGCCCTGATGACCGCGGCAAGGTTGCCTCGGGTGCCGGTCCCATCGTTGGCGAAGATCTGGGCCACGCGGTACACGTACGCGGGGCTTGGGTTGCTGGTCACGAGGCGCTGTATGAGCTGCCCGCATATGAACGGCCCCGTATTGGGGTGGTTGAAGAGGGCGTCGAGCTCCATCTTGAGGTCCGTCGCGCCATCCTGGTTCGCCGGGATCACGATGTTGTTCACGATCGTCTTCTGCGTTTCGTCATGATAGGTCGGATACACCATCATCGGGTCCGTGAAGTCTGCCGCCGTGCCATAGAAGCTTGGGTTGGCCGAGGCGGAGTGGTAGCCCCAGCCGGTGAAGACGTTGGCTGTCTGGACGATCTCGTTCTGGTCGTAGGTGGGAATGGGCAGGCCGTTCGAGTCGAGCATCAGGGTGCCGTCGGGCTGGAGCTCGCTCAGTCCGATGGTGAAAAGCTGCTGGACTTCCCGGGCGTAGTTCTCGTCGGCACTCGTGCCCTTTGACGTATTCGCCTTAGCGTTGCGCAGCATGTTGAGATAGTTCCCCATCGCAGGACTGAGCGTGGCGTCATGGAGGAGCTGGCTGAAGTTTCCGAACGCGTCGTTCGCGAGCAGGTCGTAGTAGGTCGCCACTCCGTCCGCCTGGTTCGCGAGTTGGGAGGCCACGTCAGACGTGACGAAGATCTCGCTTAGGGCAAATGCGACGCGCTGGCGCAGTTGGTCGGGAGCCGTGAGCGAGACGAGCCACCAGGCGGCCTGCCTGTTGTTTTGTGTGACGGAGAATTGGCCCGTATTGGGGTAGGCGGCGGCGTCCGCATCCGTCGCCTGGCGGTGGGGGGTCGCAGGCAGCGCCATCTGGCTTGCGAGCCACGCCGAATAGCCCTGGGACTGGAGCGTGGCAATGTCGGCCGTCGTGGGGCCAAATGTTGCCTGTGTGAGGAAGCGCGGCGCATCGGCCGCGGAGACGACACTCAGGTCGATTGAGGGGGGCGGGGGCGGTGCGGAAAAGACCTGGGATCCTGTGCTGGTGATGAACTGGCCTCCCAATTCGCCGCCGGGATAGGTTGCGCTGTCGATCTCGACGTACAGGTTTCCCGTCGAGAGGCCTGCGATGACCTGGGCCGCGGAATAGGCCCCGGAAGCGGTGGGCGTCCAGGTGAGATTGGCCACCTGCCCGTTGGGAAGATTGAACACATAGGTTCCGTCGTTCTGGTCGCCCCCGATCGCAAGGTGTGCGACGACCTCGTCGGATGAAAGGTTGCTGTAGGACACGCTCACGCTCGCCAGCGAGCCATCCGCGCTGACGAGGATGGTCGCAACGCCCGAGCCGGTCGAACCCGACGCGTTGGAGGTCGGCCGGATCTGGGCCACATAGAGTGTCGGCGGAATGTTCTGGATCGTGACCGTGACGGGGCCCGAAGTCCCGAGCGTGTAGCCGCTCCCCGAGTTGAGAGTTAGGGTGACCGTGCTCGACGAGGCCTGGGAAAGGGTGGGGTTTGGCGTTATGGTGACGGCCGCTGAGGACTCGAAGGCGGGGATCGTCACCGCTCCCGGCAGTCCCTGGTAGTCTATCCCGTTGACTGCGCTTCCGCCGACTGAGTAACCGACCGTGAGCGGTCCACTTGTGTCGCCGGTTCGGGTGAAGGTGACGACCCCGGGGTTGCTGCCGCTTGTGTCGGCGCTCGGATCCGAGGCTGCGATGGTCACGGATTCGGGTCCACCGGGCGCGGATGAAGTGATGTCATACACCTCGACGAGCGCCACGCCCGTCGATCCGTTGTTGCCGCTGGCGAGGACCGTGTAGGCGCCCGGACCGACGGTCGCGATCGTCGCGGAGTCGAGGCTTTCCGACGCAAATTGAAATGCGCCGGCGGCGGCAAAAGCCTCCCCCAATGCAGTGGCGTCGGGCGCATCGCCGATGGGCGTTCCCCAGTTGTCATTGCTGGCAATCGTCTCGTTCGATGAGTTGACGACAGAGAATATCGGGTCGGCCAGTGCTCCGGGCACGTTGAGCGGTGTCAGGGCCGGACCCGCGGCGCGGATAAGAAGCGTTCGGGTCCCGGTGCCGGCGCCGATTGTGATTCCTGGGATCATGATGTTCCCGCTGGTGCCGACCTGTCCCCGGGTGGAGAGGTTGATAAGGCGGGCGGTTGTTGCCGTGGCTCCCACTTCGTAGATTTCGAGGAGGGCGACTCCTGTTGTTCCGTTGGCTCCAGTCACTTGGGCCGTGTAGGCCCCTGCCGGCAGCGTGGCGACGAGCGCCGAATCCGCGCTTCCGATGGGCAACGCAAACGCCCCTGTGGAGGCCATGATGGATGCGGTTGCATTCCCGGTGCCCCAGCTCTGGTTGGCCTGGATCAGGTTGCCGCTCGAATCGTAGAGCGACAGGATGGGCGCTGCCAGGACGCCCGCGACGCCGAAAAGGCTGAGGGACGGACCGTCGGCGCGAATGAGGACGGTCTCGGGGGTGCCTGATCCGATGACGAGGCCCGCGATCATGATGTCGGCGCCGGTTCCGACCGGACCACGCGTGGAGATATTCGATAGCCTTGCCGGATTGTCTGCGCGCGCGGTTCCGCCCATGGCAAAGACGAACGCCAGTGCGACGAGTCGCAAACGCAAACCGGGACAAGTCGCGGGATGGGGCATCTAACGTGAGACGCCACATCGGTGCGCCGGTAACAGTCACCCCCTACGATTTACCAGTTATTTGACAGAAATCGCATCGATGCCTCCGGTGGCGCACAATGACGTGAATTGCCTCGGGGCATCAGGCGATCTCGTAGAAGGGAGTGCCTTCGCCGTGCCCGACAATGGAGAACTCGCATTTGAGAATCGCCCGCAGCGCCATGAGGGCCTCTTCGACGGCGTCGCGCGAATTGCAGTCCCTCGAGAGGTGGGCGAGGTAGATTCGCCGCCAACGCGGGCTCGCGACGCTTGAGAGCAGCTCGCTCATGCGGTCGTTCGAGAGATGCCCGTGCCGTCCGGAAATCCGGCGCTTGAGCGTCCAGGACCGCTTGGGATCGGCCTCAAGCATTCTTGGGCAGTGGTTGGCCTCGACGACGACGACGTCGCATTCGCGTATGCGGTCACGGACGCTCTGGGGCGCGTGCCCCAGATCGGTCACCCAAGCGAGCGTCCGTCGCGGCGAGAAAAGGTCGCCGTCGAGCCCGCTGGTGAAACGGAAACCCACGGGATCATGGGCATCGTGGGGAATCGCAAAGCTCTCGATCTCCAGGTCTCGGTACTTGAACGACGAGCCCGTCGCGAAGATTTTCCATTCGGGGCTCCACGTGAGAGTCTTTTGGACCGCCCGGGCGGTGGCCGCGTTTGCGAAGAATTTCAGATGTGGGAATTTCTTGAGGCTCTCGATGCCCGAAGAGTGGTCGCTGTGCTCATGGGTCACGAACACGGCGTCAATGCGGTCGATCTTCTCGCCCGCGGCCGCAATCAGGGCGCCAAGCCTGCGCGCGGAAAGCCCGGCATCCAGGAGCAACCGGGATCCCTCCGTGACAACCAGGGCGCTGTTGCCCGAGCTGCCGCTACTCAAAATGCAGAACCTCATCGCCACCGGAGAGCTTCAGTACGCACTCGACGGCAGCGCAACGGTATTTCCTTCCACGAGTTGACCGAGGGCTGATTTGTGTTACCTCTGAGCCTCCATGCCGAAGCGAGCGGAAGATCCTAACCCCGGGGACGTGTATGTGACGCGCCAGGTGCATTTCAACGCGGGACATCGCCTTTACAACCCGGCCCGCAGCGGGGCCTGGAACAAGCGGACATTCGGGCCCTGCGCCAATTCCAACGGCCACGGTCACAACTACGTCCTCGAGGCCACGGTGCGGGGCCGCCCCGATGGCGCGACGGGCTATGTGCTGAACTTGGTGGACCTGAAGCGCGTCATGGAAAAGACCGTGGTTGACCCCTGTGACCACCGTAACCTCAACAAGGACGTAGACTTCCTTAAGGGCGTGATCCCGACGGCCGAAAATCTCGTGGTGGCCTTTTGGGGCCGAATAGCCCCCCGTATCCGGGACGGTGAGCTCCACAGCCTCCGCCTTTACGAGACGCCGCGCAACTTCGCGGAATATCGGGGACCCGGAGGCGCGCCATGAGCAAGAAGAAGCCCATGTATCTACACGCCTCCGCGAGCGGCTCTTTCCCGCTAATCGCGAGCGCCTACGACGACCGGTTCCGGCCGTCCGATAAGTACCGCGAGTCGATGCCCGACATCATGGATGTGGCGCACAGCGTGATCCAGGGCGCCCACGTCCCGATCCAGCAGGTCGGCGTGTCCAATTTCAAACTGCCGCTCAAGATACGAACCAAGAAGGGCGGTTCGCTGACGCTCGAGACGAGCGTGACGGGGACTGTATCACTCGAGGCCGAGCTGAAGGGGATCAACATGAGCCGGATCGTGCGGTCGTTCTACGACCACCAGAACGAGATCTTCACCGGCGAGAGCGTGGGACGCATTCTCAAGTCGTACCTGAGGAAGGTCGAGAGCAAGGACGCCCGCCTGAAGCTGGAATTCTCATACCCCATCCTGCAGAAAAGCCTCCGCAGCGGGCTCAAGGGGTATCAGTTTTACAAGGCCGGATTCGAGGGAGTCCTGACCCGATCGGGCGACTACCGGCGCTTCGTCCACTTTGACTTCGTGTACTCTTCTGCCTGCCCCTGCTCGGCGGAGCTCGCGGAACACGCCCGCGACACGCGCGGGGTCTACGGCGTTCCCCATTCCCAGAGGAGCAAGGCCAGGCTGACGCTTGAGGAGACGAAAGGGCGCAAGATCTGGATCGAGGACGTCCAGGCACTTTGCGTCCGGGCGCTCAGCACGGAGACACAGGTTATGGTCAAGCGCGAGGACGAGCAGGCGTTCGCCGAGCTGAACGGCGCCCATCTGAAGTTCGTCGAGGACGCCGCCCGCCTCCTTTACCGCGAGTTCGACGCCGACAAGCGGATCTGCGACTTTCAGATCGCCTGCTCGCACCTTGAGTCCCTCCATTCGCATGACGCCGTCAGCGTGATCTGCAAGGGCGTGAAGGGCGGCTTCGCCGCCGACTTTACGAACTTCTCGTCGCTTGTCTGCTAGGGGGCGCAAGGACTCATGCCGGCACGAACAAAGACGCCAGTCGTATTGATCACCGGCGCCTCGCAGGGCATCGGGGCCGCAATCGCGCGGGCCTTCGCCTCGGATATCAGGGGCGTTAACCTCGCTCTCGTGGCCCGAAGCTCGTCCAAATTGTCAGCCGTCGCGGCGACGTGCGCAGAGCTCGGAGCAAACCCTGTTGTTTTTCAATGCGACGTCACAGACGAGGCGACCGTCACCGCGCTCGAGACGGCCGTCCGGCTGCGTTTCGGCGCGGTCGATGTGCTCATCAACAACGCGGGCAAGTACCTCGGAGCGCCGTTCCTCGCCACATCGACGGCCGACTTTGACCGGATGCTGTCCACCAACCTCCGGAGTCTCTTCCTCGTCACCCGGGCATTTGCGCCGGGAATGGTCCGCCGCCGCCGCGGCGACATTTTCAACATGGGCTCGATCGCCGGGATCACCGCACTTCCCGGTGCATCCGCCTACTCGGCCGCTAAGTTCGGGGTGGCTGGCCTCTCAAAAGCCATGCGAGCCGAATTCCGGGACAAGGGTATTCGTGTTTGCTGTGTCCATCCCGGGGCGACTGTTTCGCCTTCATGGAAAGGAAGCGGCGTCCCGCCAAAGCGGATGATGCCTGCCGAGGACGTGGCAGCGGCATTCCTTTCGCTTTACAGGATGACACGCCGGACGGTGGTCGAGGAAGTTGTCCTCAGACCCCAACTCGGCGACCTCTGAGGTTCCGCCGGGGAGCGCGTTTCACGCACCCTGCATGACTGCAGCGGTGGGTTTGGTGCATTTTGCGCGAATTCCCTAACGCCATTGTCCGGCAACATTAGTTAAAACAGTGAGTTGGAGTTACTAGAGACTACGCGGGCGCGATGGCACGGCACTGGCTTAATAAAAATGTAAATTTTGAAACTGTTAACCGCCCTTTGTTACTAACCACAAGTCCGATGAACGCCCTAAATTCCATAGTATTTGCAGCCTTGGGTTCGGCCATGGAGGCCCTTCCAAGGATTTTTCCCTCCTGGTTTCCTCCCTCAGGCTCTGACCAGTCGAGCACACGCGCCCTTTGGCTCGCAACGATGGGCGCCGTGCAGATCACGATCGGCCTTGGATTCGTAGTCCGCGCCCATTTTGTGCCCTTGGTCGTCAGAATATTCTCCACGGCACGTACGAGCGAAGCGGGCACGCTGGCGCTTCCGAGCGCCCGTGGCGCGACAGTGCGCTGAGCTTTTTCCTCACCTGAGCGGGTGGGAATTCAAGGCAGCCCGGATTCCCGGGCTGCCTTTTTATTGCGCGCCGATCGCGGCCCATTCGCCGACTCCTTGTCCGTGGTCGACCACTCTGATCACGAATTCCTTCGGCAGCCTGGAATTGGAAAATTCAAGGGTCACCCAGTCTTTGGTCATCGGCAGCCTCCGTATGAACATGCTTTCGTGTCCAACGACCTCCATAAATTGGGGTCCGCTCGCAGGGCCCGACCGAAATCGTATCCGGCGGTTCGCGGAGAGACTCAGGACCGTTTCTTTTTGAGTGCCCGGCCGCGTTATCGAAACGATGCGCCCGCTGTTCGGAGCATTTCCCATATCCCATCCGTCCGCATTGAGTTCCTCGGCGCTCACGATCCGAAACGCAAATGTCGGGCAAGCGTCCAGCTCTGCACTCGAGAGCAGATGGTCCTTCTCGAGGAGGCCCATCCAAAAGGCGCCGGGTCCGGCGATCGACCAGGCTCGAAACCAGTGGCCGTCAAATTGAATGGGAATGTAATAGTCGGAGAAAAGGCGCGCGCTGACCAGGTTTTCGCCCCAGTGCAGGTCATCGTGATTCCTTGTCCATTGCGGAATGGCGTTCATGGCGCCGATCAGCGCTGCGATCCCTGCCAGTTTTGTGATCCATGTTCTTCCTGCCGTTAGTGCAAGCTGGATGAGAATCCAGGACGTGATGAAAAACGGGAAAAAGAAATACCGGGGACCGCCCCGGAAAGGGTGAAGGGCCGCCGGGTCGGCTCGAAGGACGGAAGACGCGACGGCGCCGAGGTACAGGTACACGAGAATCCAGGCGAACCCATCGCGCCGGTTGGCGATAAAATAGGCCACGATCATGGCCAGGAGCGCTATCCCCGCGGGCCAGAGGAGGTAGCCATTCTCGGAAATGCCGCCCACGAGAAACCATCCGCAAAACCTAGGCAGGACATACTGCGCGAAGGATGCGAACGGCGGCCGCCCCATAGTGGCCCCTCCGGCGATGAAGCGGGCCTGAACGGCCGCCACCGCCGTGGCCGCCACGGCAACGAGGACCTCGGAACGCACCTTGCGGAACCGGAGGGCCCGGAAATAAAGCACCGGCAGTACGACAAGGATGTAGGGTGACGAGAGTCCGCCAATGACGAGGTACAGGAACCTCAGGAAGAGTGCTTCGCGCCTTTCATCCCATAGAGCGACCAGGAGGAGGAGGATCGGGGCCCACCAGAGCGTGTACAGAGGCGGGCCAAACACCTCCGTATCAGATGGGACGAGGAAAATCGCCGCGGCGCAAAGGATCCTTCCCCGCAAGCGGGTCGGCGAGACCGCTACGGCAACTCCCACGGACGCTGCGAACAGGCATGCGAGGACCGTGCTGACGATGGGGTAGTAGTAGATCGAGACCAAAAGCGAGATTCCCGTGATCATCCTCGGCGCCAGGACGAGGTAGCCGTTGAGCGGCTGGAATACTCCGATCCATCCAGACTCCAGGAAGCTGCTGATGAGCGTGCCGTCCTCGGCCCAAACCTGGGGGCAAGTGACCTGCTGCCATCTTCTCGACGCAACCAGGGCAAGGAAGACAAGGAGCAGAAGGGCTATACGGGCGGCCCACTTGAGTGACTCGCTCCTGGGGGCGGATTGCATGGATGATCTGTTACAGCCGACTATGTGCCCCGCCGCCAGCCTGTGCTTGGATGCAGGGACGCTTTCTATCCTGCCTTGCCGAGGACGAAGGAAAGCAGCAGCAAGAAAAGGACGATCGCCGTGATCGCGCAGAAGACGCGGTCCCTCTCCCTCGCGAATGCGATCATGGAAACCGCGACCCGCAGAACCGGCGTCGCAACCAGGAGCAGGAGTCCTCCCACGATCACGGCCTGACCGTTCAGGTGCACGAGGCCCCCGATGAACCACGAGCCGGTCCTTGGAAATGAACCTGCCGGGCTAATGAGCCTCGCCACCTCCGATGGACCGGCGCCGTAGCCGCCGGCCTGCACGAATGAAAGGAGCGTTCCAACCGCGATCAGGAGGAGGCTGGCGGTCACGCCGGTCCGAAGGACGGTGCTGATGGCGTCCGAAGCGCCGTCGCCCGGCTTCTTGTCAGGCGCCGTCATCGGATTCCGTTCAACAGCATCTGAACGGAGGAGATGGCGAGAACCGCGACGAAAATGACCCGGATCCTGTCGTTCTTAATCCCAGACATGATACCTGCTCCCGTCTTCGCTCCCAAGAGCACGCCCACCGCGACCGGCGCCGCGACGAAGGGCAGCACCTCGCCCCGCATAAGGTAGACTGCGGCGCTGGCAGCCGCGGTGACACCTATCATGAAGTTGCTCGTCGCGGTGCACGCTTTGATCGGGATCCCCATGGCGAGATTCATGACGGGGACCTTGAGGACTCCTCCGCCGATGCCGAGGAGGCCGCTCGAGACCCCGGCGACATAGCTGACGATGAGGCCCAGCCTTGTCCGGGAGACGCGGTACGTGACCTCTTGCCCGATCGAACGGTCAAAAAAGGCCCCGTGCAGTTGGAGCCGATCAGCCAACGGATCCTTTGCGGGCTCGGTCGGGCGCCCCTTTGGCCGGATCATCGACCATGCCGTGTAGGCGAGAACGGCTGCGAATATGATGAAGAGCCAGCGTCCCGACACCCAGGCGGCGAGGTAGGCTCCCGTGAGCGCCCCTATTACCGTGGCCACCTCAAGAACCATCCCGAGGCGCATGTTGGCGACCCGCTGGCTCACGTACGAGGCCGCGGCTCCGCTCGAGGTCGCAATAACGGAGACGATCGAGGCGGCGATCGCCTTCTGGATGCTGACCCCCATGAAGAGCGTGAGAGCCGGCACCACGATGATTCCCCCGCCCACTCCGACCAGCGAGCCAAGGAGGCCCGCGAAGTACGAAATCCCGAGGACGACCAGCGTAAAGCCCAGCGGCGTCACGGTGCGGCGCCCTAGAGGAGCGAGCCCTGGCCGTCGCCGGCCGGCTTGAGCCCGACCGCGGCATATCCCCTCTCAGTCAGGACTCGGCCCTGCGGGGTTCTCTGGAGATAGCCCTCCTGGATCAGGAAAGGCTCGTGCACCTCCTCGAGCGTCTCGGACTCCTCGCCGACCGCCACGGCGATCGTGCTCATCCCGACCGGGCCGCCACGGTAATTCTCGGCCATGGCCCGGAGCATCCGCTTGTCCATCTCGTCGAGCCCCGCGGCGTCGATCTCGAGGAGCTCAAGGGCCGCCGCCGCCACGTCGCGAGTAATCACGCCCTTTGCCCGCTCCTGCGCGAAATCGCGGATGAAGTTGATCAGGTTGTTGGCCACCCGCGGCGTCCCTCGGGCTCGCTTCGCGATTTCACCTGCGCCGCCCTCGTCGATCTCGACTTTCAGGAGCCCGCAGGTCCTGAGGACGATGGAGTGAAGCGTCTTCTTGTCGTAGTAGTCCAGCCGTGTCTGGAGCGTGAACCTCGACCTCAGGGGAGCCGTGAGAAGGCCGGACCGCGTGGTGGCCCCGATGAGCGTGAATCGGGGCAGCGTCAGGCGCACGCTGCGCGCGTTGGGGCCCTGGTCGATCATGATGTCGATGCGGAAGTCTTCCATGGCCGAGTAAAGGTATTCCTCGACCGTCTTCGGGATCCGGTGGATCTCGTCTATGAAAAGGATGTCGCCCTCCTCGAGGTTGGTGAGGAGGCCGGCGAGGTCCCCCGCCTTCTCGATTACGGGGCCCGAGGTCACACGCACGTTTCGCCCGAGCTCGTTGCCCAGGATGAACGCGAGGGTGGTCTTGCCGAGCCCGGGGGGACCGGAAAGGAGGATGTGGTTCAGGGGGTCGCCGCGCTTCTTCGCCGCGCCGACCATCACCTGCAGTCGCTCGATCGTCTTGGCCTGCCCCGCGAAATCCGAGAAGGAGAGGGGACGCAGCGCCGCCTCTGCCGCCGTCACGGGAGCCGCGAGAGTGGACGTGACGAAACCGGTCCCCTTGGCCTGGTCGTCTTGTGGTTTCGGGGTCGTCATTTCCAGTCGAGGTCCGCGCCGAGCGACCGGAGGTTCTCCACGAAGCGCGGGTGGGCGCGCTTGATGATCTCCGCGTTGCGCACGACGCTCCGGCCGGGGATGGACGCCGCCACCATGGTGAGCGCCACGGCCGCCCGGATGACATAGGGGGAATCGACGATCGCGGGTCTGAGCGGCCTGTTGCCGAAAACCACGATCCGGTGCGGGTCGCTGACAAGCACATGCGCCCCGAACTTCGCGAGCTCCGGCATCCACGAGAAGCCATTCTCATAGACCTTGTTCCAGAAATGGATGGTCCCCTCGCAGCGGGTGGAGAGGGCGATAAGCAGGGGCAGAAGATCCACCGAAAAATACGGCCAAGGCGCCCCCTCGATCTTCGGAAGGAGGTTCGCCGTGAATGGTGCCTGGATTATCCTCGTCTGGCTGGAACCGACGAACGCGGTGTCCCCGTCATGGGTCACGGTCACGCCGAGCTTTGCGAACGAGCGCGTGATCAGGTCGAAGTGCTCGGGCACCGAGTTGCGGACCCTCACCTCGCCGCCCGTAATCGCCCCGAGGGCCAGGAAGGTGGTCACCTCGTGGTAGTCCGTCCCGATCGCGATCGACGCGCCGTGGAGGCGCTCCACGCCCTCGATGGAGAGCATGCTCGTGCCAATGCCGCTGATCTTGGCGCCCATTGCGACCAGCGCCTTGCAGAGGTCCTGGACATGGGGCTCGCTCGCCGCGTTTATAAGGGTGGACGGTCCCTTCGCGACGGCGGCAGCCATCGCGAAGTTCTCGGTCACCGTCACCGACATGTAGTCGAGCCAGTGCCTCGCCCCCCTGAACCCGCCGCTTGCGGAGATCGTCAGGGGATCCCCGGCGTCGATCGTCGCCCCGAGCGCGGAAAGGATGTCCAGGTGCGGGTCGATCTCGCGCACGCCAAGGGAGCACCCCTTCGCATTCGAGCGGATTGCGATCTTCCCCATCCTGCGCAGGAGAGCGGGGTAGAGGAGCACGGTGGAGCGCATGTCCTGCGGCAGCTCCGCATTTGCCAGGGTGCTCCTGAAGGACCGGTGGTCCGCCTTCATGACTCCCGATCCCCTGTCCCACTCGATCCTCGATCCCTGCGACTCGAAGAAGGACACGAGCTTGTCCAGGTCGGTGATGTCTGGGACATTGCTGAGCGTGACCGGGTCGTCCGTGAGTAGCGTCGCGCACAGGATGGGCAGCACGGAATTCTTGTTGCCCGATGGCGTTATGGTGCCGGAGAGGGGCATGCCTCCATTGACGACGAGATCAGCCATGGAAAAATAAAAAGGCGTCCACGTGAAGTGGACGCCTTGGAATGCGCTCGTTGCCGAGCGCATTGGCAAGAATTAACTGGGAGGAGGGTATCCCAACCGTTAGATAGCCCCGCCGCCCTGGTGCCCTTCGGTACGCGGCTCGCCGCCCCGGTCGCGTCCCGGGCCGCCCCTGCGCCTGCGACGGGGACCGCCTTGACGATCACCGCCGCGGTTTTCGCCGTCGCCGCCCTGCTGGCCTTCCGGGCGGGGGCCGTCCTGGAAGGAGCGGTCGCTGCGAAAGCCTTGGGGATTGCCGCCGTGGCCGCGTCCGCCGCGGTGGCGCCTGCGGGGGCGCTGGCCGTCTCCCTGGCGATCGCCGCCGAACTCGCGTGCGGCAGGAGCCTCGGCCGGCTTGCTTCCGCCAAAGAGCGACTTCAGCCATGCGAAGAAGCCCTTGGATGCCGGTGCGGCAGGCTCGGCTGAGCCGTTCTGGTCGCGCTGCGGGCGCTGGTCGGGGCGAGGGAGCTCATCGCGCGGATCGCGCGGCTGGCGGGCAAATCGCGGATCGCGCGGCTGCCGCTCGTCACGCGGGTCACGCGGCTGGCGGCCCTCCCGCGGATCGCGGGGCTGGCGGGCCTCCCGCGGGTCGCGCGGCTGCCGCTGGAATGACTCATTGCGGGGATTGCGCCCTTCGACGCGGCCGTCGCCTCCTTCTGCACGCGCTCCGTCGGCGGTGTCCTCTCTCCTGTCGGGGCGGAATGTGGGCCGTTCCTCGCGGGAGCGCTCGCCCCTTTCGGAGGTCGGATTCTCGATGCGGGATGCCGACGGTGACTCCCAGCTGACGGACGGGCGGATTGCCTCGGCCGGCGGAAGGATCTGAATCTCGCGCTTCTCGGCGACGGGCTCCGGGATGACCGGCGTCGCTGCAACGACGATCGGCTCGGGCTCGGCCACTGCGGTTACGTGCGCCGCAGGCGTCTCTACTTTGGCCGGCTCTGCAGCGGGCGCGCTCTCGGGCACTAGGCCCGCGAACGGGTTCTTGTACTCACTGGCGGGTGTTATGACCTCGAGGGCGATGGGCTTGTAGTCGCTCTTCGCCGTGTTTGTTGTGGGGGCCGCAGCGCTCGATTGGCGCTTGCCGCGGGCTAGGCCCGATCCGCGGGTGCTGCCGAAGTTACCGGCAGGTGTCTCGGCGCTTGCCGCGGGTGCCTGTGTGTCGGCAGCCGGGGCGAGTGTTGCGCCGGACGGGTTCTGATCTGTCATTGTGTTTTTTCTTTCGTGTGATGGCGCTCACCGAAAATCGGGAGCGGCCGTGGGTTATTCGGCGGTGCGGAGCGCATGAGGTACGCGCTCAAACGCAAACGCCGAAGCCGGGTACTATCGCCCATTTACGCTCCGGGGGCAACCCCAAAAGGGCACCTCGGGGGAAGGGTCCAATTGCATCTTGCACCCGCTTGCTCGCGCCGCAGGTTTGGTGCCCATGGACAAATTCGAGGAGATATTCAGGATGCAGGATGCGTTGAACCGGAGGATAGGCGTCGCGCTCCCTCCCCCAAGCGAGGAGGAAAAGGCAAAATGGATCCTCAATTACACGCGTGCCATGCAGCAGGAAATGGCGGAACTCGTTGATTCCGTGCCTTGGAAGTGGTGGGCGAAGTACCAGAAGTTCGACGAGCAGAATGCCCGTGTGGAAGTCGTCGACCTCTTCCATTTCCTTATCTCGCTCGCACAGACGCTCGGCATGAGCGCCGAAGATGTCTTCCAGGCCTACGTTAAGAAAAACCAGGTCAACCTCCAGCGTCAGGACACCGGGTACGTGAAAAAGGACGAGTCCGACTCGCGGCACATCTGACCCTTGGGGCGGCCCGGCGATCGGCCGGGTCGGGCCTTTCGGCGTGGCTCAGCGCGAGACCACGAAGGCGGCCTGGACGTCGACGGCGACGTTGCCGTCCTCGATGATCGAGGCGCGAAGCTTGAGCTTCGCCTTCCCATAACGGGCTAGGGCCTCCTTGAACTCCGCGATCGCCGCCTGTGCGGGTCGCTCGCAGATCGCCCGCAGGTCACCGAGCACGGGGCGCCTGTAGGCCGCCCGGCTTTCCTTGACGACAATGTGCCAGACGGGCTTGTCCGTCTTCTTCTCGTCCTTCATCAGCTCCCAGACAACCCCGTAGCCTGCGAGCGTCGCCAGGGCAACCAAGCTTCCGCCAAAGGCCGTGTTGAGGGAATTCTTGTTCTGCTCCTTCGGCGCCGTCAGAACGAGCGCACGATCGTCACTTACCTCAACGCCGACGCCCATCGCTTTCGCGAGCGGGATCATCTCGTGGAGGAAGAGCTCAAGAGCGGGAACTTTGACAGATCTCATTCCGCCGCCACTTAGGCGGGAAACCCCCCCGGCGTCAAAAGTCGGCTTACTTTGGTTTGCATGTGCATTTTAAGCGCTTCATGTGCAAATGAATATCAACATATTAATCAGGTCGTCCGGCGGCTTGCGAACGCCACGCGCCCGCGCTTTGGTGATGTGACTCATGGCGAAACCCGAAGAACCCAAGATCATTTTCTCGATGATCGGCGTCTCGAAGAAGATCGAGCGCAAGGAAATCCTCCGGGATATATCCCTCTCGTTTTACTACGGAGCGAAGATTGGCGTCCTAGGCTTCAACGGTTCGGGAAAGTCGTCCCTGATGCGCATCCTCGCGCAGCGTGACACCGACATCGACGGCCGGGTGCACATCGAGCCGGGCTACGAGGTGGGCTTTCTCGAGCAGGAACCGCAGCTTCCCGCCGGACGCACCGTCCGCGAATGCGTGGAGGAGGGCGTGAAGCACCTGACCGATCTCGTCGCGGCGTACGATGCGACTTGGGATGAGATCAACGTCGCGGCGGATGATGCCGCGAAGGATGCCATCATGACGCGCCAGGGGGAGCTTCAGGAAAGGATAGACGCGCTTGGCGCGTGGGACGTCGGGCCCCAGGTGGAGATGGCCATGGACGCCCTGCGCTGCCCGCCGGGCGAGCAGGTCGTCGACAAGCTCTCCGGCGGCGAGCGCCGCCGCGTCGCACTGGCGCGCCTCCTCCTGCGAAAGCCGCCGATACTTCTTCTCGACGAGCCCACCAACCACCTGGACGCGGAGAGCGTCCAGTGGCTGGAGCAGCACCTCGCGCGCTACGAGGGAACGGTGATCGCGGTCACCCATGACCGGTACTTTCTGGACAACGTCGCGCAGTGGATCCTGGAACTCGACCATGGCCACGGGATCCCGTGGAAGGGCAACTATTCATCCTGGCTTGAGCAGAAGCAGAAGCGACACGCGGTCGAGCAGCGCACCGAGGACCGCCGGCAGAAGGCGATGGCCCGGGAGCTTGAGTGGATCCGCAAGTCGGCCACCGCGCGCCGAGTGAAGTCGCAGGCCCGCATCACGGCCTATGAGTCGATGCTCAAGGAGAACACCACCGAGAAGGAGAAGGAGTTCGAAATCCTCATCCCTCCAGGCCCGAGGCTGGGGACGCTGGTCGTGGAGGCGAAGGGCCTTTCCAAGGTCTACGGCGAGAACCTGATATTTGAGAACCTGTCGTTTTCGTTGCCGCCCGGGGGGATCGTGGGGGTCATCGGGCCGAACGGCGCCGGAAAGACGACGCTCTTTCGCCTGATAACCGGGGCCGAGAACCCGGATGCCGGCACCCTCCGGGTCGGCGATACGGTGAAGATCGCCCACGTTGACCAGTCGAGGGACTCGTTGCCAGGCCAGTCGACCATCTACGAGGCGATCAGCGCCGGAGAGGAGATCCTGAGGATGGGCGGCCGCGAGGTAAATGCGCGGGCCTACTGCGCGCAGTTTGGATTCACCGGAGCCGACCAGCAGAAGAAGGTCGGGATACTTTCGGGTGGAGAGCGCAACCGCGTCCATCTGGCCCGGCTCCTGAAGTCCGGCGCGAACCTCATCCTGCTCGACGAGCCGACGAACGACCTCGACATCAATTCGATCCGGGCCATCGAGGAGTCGCTCGAGAACTTTGCGGGATGCGCCGTCGTCGTTTCCCACGACCGATGGTTCCTCGACCGCGTGGCCACCCACATCCTCGCTTTTGAGGGCAATAGCACGGCCAATTGGTTTGCCGGCAATTACTCGAGCTACATCGAGGACTTTCGCAGGAGGCGCGGCAAGGATGCCGACCAGCCGCACAGGATAAAATATCGCCGGCTCACGCGGTCCTAGCCCAGTGGTTCATTTCCTGCTAGGGGAAATTCCCCATCGATGAAAAGAACGGCTAACTATTCACCCATGAAGAACGCCCCGCCGGTCATCATACCCGGAATACCGATTGCCAGGGCCAGGAAGCCCGCGGCCGGACGCCGGGACCTGACTCTGGTTCTCGGCGCGCTCCCGCAGGAGACTGAGCTTGTCGAAAAGGCGCTCAAGGCCTGCCATCGCGGCAAGCTGGGCCCATTTCCGTTTGTCGAGGGCAGGATAGGGGGGCGCCGGACGATCGTCGCCGCGACAGGCATCGGCAAGACCTGCGCGTCGATGGTCACGGCGCTCTTTGCGAGTCATTTCCGGCCGCGCGAGCTCATCATGACCGGAACGGCCTCAAGGATCAACCCGGCAGTGCGCAACGGCGACGTGATCGTCGGGGAGGTGACGTGCAACCACGACTTCGGTTCCCTGCGCCCGAATTATCGGATGGATTACTTCGGGGCGGAGGGGCCGCTTCGCGACTCTATGCCGATCATCTATCCGGGCGCGGGCAACCTGCTGGCCGCAGCTCGGCGCGCGATTGGCAACCATGTGCCGGAGACCGCCGTGCAGCACAGTCCGCCGTATGTGCCCGTCGTTCGGCTTGGCCGCATCACCTCGGGCGACCAGTTCGGCATAACCGACGAACGAATTGCCGACATCAGGCGACAGCTTGCCCCCGATTTGATGGAGATGGAGAGCGGCTCTGTGGCCCAGGTGTGCTGGTATCTGGGGATTCCCTTCCTCTGCATCAGGGGCGGCAGCAACCTGACGCAGGGTTCGCCCGACGACGATTACAGGAAGCTTTCGCCGTTCGCGTCGCGGCAGGCCGCGCTCTTCACGGTTTCAGTCGTCACCGAACTCGCCGGTCCCAGCCGATGAAGCTGTTTGTCCGGGGCGACGTTGACGGATTCTTCGCGATCGCGCTCGACAACCTTGTGCAGCTCCTGCTGATCCCGGCGCTCTGCGTCGGGGTGGTGGGCATGTCCCCGTCGATCGTGTACGGCCGGATTCTGCCCGGGATCGCCGTGTCCTACATTGCGGGCAACCTGTTCTATGCCTGGCAGGCGCACCGGCTCGCCCGGCGTGAGAACCGCGCGGACGTGTGTGCGATCCCATTCGGACTCAACACGCCGACGATGATCGCCTACGCCTTCCTCGTCATGCTTCCGGCCCGGCACCTCGCTCTTTCCCGGGGCGTCGCGGATGCGGACTCGGCGGCGTGGCAGGCCGGCCTCGTCGCCTGCCTCGGCTCGGGCATTATCGAGTTTTTCGGGGCATTTGTTGCCGAGCGCCTGCGTCGGATGACGCCGCGCGCGGCTCTGCTCGCCTCGCTGTCCGGGGCGGGCTTCGCATTCCTCACGCTTAACTTCGTCTTTGACCTCTACGCCCACCCGGTGGTCGGCATTGTGACGCTTGGCCTCGCCCTCCTCTTCTTCTTCAGTGGTCTTCGGCCAAAGTGGGGGATTCCCGCGGCGCTTGTCATCCTTGTGGTGGGAACGGCGCTTGCGTGGGCGACGGGGCTTGCGCCGGGCGCTCCCGTGCTCGCGGGCTCGGTGGGCTTGCATATGCCGCGATGGTTGGGAGGGGCGCTCTTCCGCGGCATTGGGAGCGGCCTGTTCCTTCCGTATCTTCCGATCATCATTCCCATGGGCCTCCTCAACCTCCTCGCCTCGATGCAGTGCGTCGAATCCGCGGCGGCGGCGGGAGATACGTTCTCCTTGAGATCGTCACTCGCCGCGAACGGCATGTGCACCTTCGCCGCGGCGTGCTTTGGCTCGCCCTTTCCAACTTCAATCTACATCGGGCACCCGGCCTGGAAGCGGATGGGCGCTCGTGCGGGATATTCGACGCTTAACGCGGTCTTCATGACCGCGGTCTGCTTTACCGGGTCGCTCGCGGCCATCGGCTGGGCCGTGCCGGCCGAGGCGGGGATCGCGATCATTGTCTGGGTTGGGCTCATCATCACGGTGCAGGCCTTTGAGGCGACCCCGCAGCGGCAGTGGCCAGCGGTGATCATCGGGATGGTGCCGGTCGTGCTCTCGTGGGCTACGTTTAACATCAAGAACGGCATCCGCATTGCCGAGAACGGTACTGACTTTGGTTTCTCGCAGTCGCTTGTCGAAAGGTTCCACGCGGCGGGAACCTTCGTCGACGGCGGATTCGCGGTTGAGCAGGGTGCGTTTTTCGCCGCGCTCATCCTTTCAGCCGCCACGGTGTTTATCATTGAGCGCCGGCTGTTCGTGGCCGCGGCCTGGATGCTGATGGCGTCGATGCTGAGCCTTCTCGGGCTAATGCACGCCTGGAGATTTGCCGGAGCAGATACCATAGGCTCGCTTCCTTTGCTGGATCGTTTGCTTCATATCGCGGAACCAGGCCCCCTGTTCCCCGCGGCCATGTTCGCTGTCGGCTACGCATCGCTGGCTCTCTTGCTGTGCGCGGCAAAGTGGTTTACGGTACCTAGCGAGCCCGAATAGGCGCGCGGCAAAAACAGCATCCCTTTGGCTGATCATCCGGAGGCGAAGTTGTTTATGCGAACAGCTTGCCCCAACGATGAACTCTGAATCCGGTTCGGATCTTGGTAACAATATAGGGCGTCCCTTATCAAATGAGGGTGCCTAAGCTTATAGATATTTGCGCATTTGGGGCGGCCTTCCTTGCTCTGTCTGCTTCGGCAACGGCCCAGGTCGTCGAATGGAACAGCGCCTCCGGGGGTCTCTGGTCGAACGCCGGCGATTGGAACCCGATGAATGTTCCGGACAGTTTGGAAACGGCTAGGATAACGCTTTCGGGCAAATATGAGGTTAAGCTCAACACGGACGAAACCGTCGAGAGCCTTCTCCTGAACAGCGCGAGCGCCTCCCTGGCGATTTCCAGCGACCTCACTCTTTCGGTCGACTCGGGATCGTCGGCGATAACGGCGGGAACCGTCACGCTCTCCGGCGCGCGGATACTCGCCTCGAGTGGCTCGGGAACCTACGCATTCTCGAACGCGGGCGCAATCCTGTCCACGGAGGGCACGAATTTTATTTATGGAAACAGCGGCGCCGGCACGGGAATGGCATTCAACAACACGGGACGCGTTAGCGTGACAAGGGGAACCCTCTACCTTGGCTACGGTTCGACGGACACCATTTCGAATGCAGTCGGTGGCACGATCTCGGTGGGCGCCGGTGCCACCCTGAATCTGGACGGCGGATCCGTGTCGATCAACAACCGGGGCACGCTCCAGGCAACTGGGGGCGGCATCATCAACATCACGGGCCCCCTCTCCACCGCCGACCTGGGCGGGACAATCAGCGACCTGGGCTCGACGATCAACATCGCGGGCACTCTGGGCAATCTTTCACAATCCTTGGCCGCCCCCGCGGGGGGCTCCTACACACTGGACGGCGGCGCGATAGCGGGCGGCACGGTGAACACCGGCGCGCTCACATTCAGCGCCACAGGCGGGACTTTGAGCGCAGTCACGATGAGCGGAAACTTTGCAGCGCCAGCGAACGCGAGCTTCACGGTCAACGCTGACACGGTATTCACCGGCGGCACGACCACCTTTGCCGGCAACAATAGGGTCCGGCTGGGTGGGACGGGCACTGCGCTGGCCCTCGCCTCGGATGCGACGTGGACCGGCGACGTGGCCATAACGGCCGGGGCCGTGAATCTTGCCATGATCAACAACGGAACGATCAAGAGCGCGGTCAGCGGCCTGATCTACGGCGGCGGCAACAACGGATTTAACTTCACGAACAACGGCCTCATTGAGTCCACGGGCGGAACGCTTTCAATTGCCGATTCGGGAACGGACGTGTTCACAAATGCCGCGGGGGCGACGGTTGAGGCAAACGGGGGGAGTGTGACCATGGGACTCAACGGCGCGACGGTTTCCAATCTTTCGGGCAACACACTCAGGGGCGGTACATGGATAGCATCCGGCTCCGCCACGATGATCTTCGCCAGCCCGAACAACTCAATATCGAACAATGGCGCAGCGACGACGCTCGATCTCAGCGGTGCGGGCTCCAGCATAGTGTCGGGACCGTCGAACCATACATTGGAGCAGTCCCTTACGACGAACGACGGTGCGCTCGAGATCCTCGGCGGCCGGAATTTCGTGTCTACGAGCAGTGGACTGACCAACAACGGCACCCTCCAGCTTGGGGGAGGCACGTTCACAGCAGCTTCGCTCATGAATGGCGCAGGCAGCGTGCTCTCGGGTTTCGGGACCCTGAACCCCGCCGGCGGCACCACGATCGGCTCCGGCGTGCTGATTTCACCGGGAAGCGCCGGCGCGAACCAGTATGTCGGCACGCTGTCGTTCGGGTCGCACGGGGGCAATTTCGGGATGGGAGGAGCCTATACCTTCGACATAATGAACGGCACGGCGCCAATCCCGGGGGTCGACAGCGACACCATTGGCGTCGCGGGAGCGCTCACGGTCTCCGCGACGCAGGTGAGTCCCTTCACCCTCTCGCTCGAGTCGATCAACCCGGGCACGGGCCTTCCAGGCCTGGCGAACTTCAGTGCGTCGGGAACTTACCAGTGGACCCTTCTCTCCGCCGCGTCGATTTCAGGATTCAACCCCTCCGACTTCTCGATCAACACGAGCTCGTTCACAAACAGCCTTGGGAGCGGCAGCTTCTTCGTCTCAGCCAACAGCACGGACATCTTCCTCAACTTCACGCCAGTTCCCGAGCCGTCGACATGGGCCTTGATGGGAGCAGGTCTTACTGCAATGGGCCTGGCGTCGGTGCGGCGTCGGCGCGCGAGCGCCTAGGCCTGCCCTAGAAGCGACTTCAGATCCGCAAGGGAGATCTTCTCGGCGACCGCGTCGCTTGCCTCAAATACTCCCGCCAGGAGCGCGCGCTTCTCGTCCTGCAGGGCGAGCACCTTCTCCTCGACCGTTTCCGAGCACACGAGCTTGTAGCTCGTCACGACCCGGGTCTGGCCGATCCTATGCGCGCGGTCGGTCGCCTGCGCCTCGGCCGCCGGGTTCCACCATGGATCGAAATGAATCACTGTGTCCGCGCCGGTGAGGTTCAGGCCGGTGCCGCCCGCCTTGAGCGACAGAAGGAAGACCGGCGTGTCGGCGGAGGCCTGGAAGCGGTCGATCTCAGCCTGCCGAGCCGACGCCGACATGGATCCGTCGAGGTAGCAATGGGCGGTCCCCTGGGAATTGAGCTCCTCCCGCAGGAGGGCGAGGAGCGACGTGAACTGCGAGAAGACCAGGATCCTGTGGCCGTCGTCCGCGGCCTCGGCCAGGATTTCACGGAACGACTCGAGCTTGGCCGAGCCTTCGAAGGAGCCCGATTCTGGATCTGCCGGTTTCGAGACGAGCCTCGGGTCGCAGCAGATCTGGCGAAGTCGAAGGAGCTGGGTGAGCGCCGCCATCCGCAGGCGCCCCTCGCCGGCCCCTGACGCCTCCAGGTCGAACAGCTCGCGCTCCGACGTCTCCTGGAACGACCTGTAGAGGGCCGCCTGCGCGGGCTCGAGCGTGCACCAGACGACCTGCTCGATCCTCGCGGGCAGCTCGGGCGCGACGGCGGCCTTGGTGCGGCGAAGGATGTAATGGGCCGTCTTTGCCCTCAGCCGACCGTCGAACCAGGCGCGCTCCTCGCCGCGGGCGCCCTGCGGGACCGGCTCGATGTATCCCGGCAGGATGAAGTCAAAGAGCGACCGGAGGTCGTCGAGCGAGTTCTCGACCGGCGTGCCCGTGAGCAGGAACCGGCCCCGGGACCTGAGCGAGCGAAGCGCCTGGGCGTTCTGCGACCGGCGGTTCTTGACGTGCTGCGCCTCGTCGCCAACGACGCAGGCAAATTCGACCGTGGCGAGAAGATCGCGGTCGCGGGCGAGGGTGCCGTACGAGGTGATGACCAGGTCCCAATCCGCGAGGTCTCGGGGCCCTTCCAGCCTCCTTTCGCCCCGGTGGACGAACACCCGCAGGTGCGGCGCAAACCGCGCCGCCTCGCGCCTCCAGTTCTCAACCAGCGAGGCGGGACAAACGACAAGGCTCGCGCCGCCTCCGCCCTGGACCGCGCAGAGGAGGGCAAGGGCCTGCAGTGTTTTTCCAAGTCCCATCTCGTCAGCGAGGATCCCGCCGAGGCCGCTGCGATGCAGATGCCAGAGCCACGCGGCGCCGAGGCGCTGGTACGACCGCAGGATCGCGTCTAACCCGGTCGGAATGGGCGCCGCCTCGAGGCGCGACAGGTTCCTGATTGCGCCCGTGCGCGCGCGCCATTCGTCGGGCGGCCTGAACGCCGGCGAGAGCTCCTCAAGGAGTTCCTCAACCTCGGTAGTCCTGGCGGCGCCGATGCGGCCCACGCGCCGCGCGGAGGGCGATGACGCCTCGCCGCCAGCAAGCGCCCGCTGCGCGTCCGCGAGCCGGCGTACGCGCGCGGGATCGATCAGGATTATTTTCCCATCAACGTCGAGGTAGGCGCGTCCGGCCGACACCGCGTCGCGGACGGCCGCCTCGCTTGCCGCGCCCGCGCGCAACCCCAGGGAGACCTCCCACCCGTCGCCTGACGGCGACGCATCGCATGCGATCTCCGCCGCGGACAGGTGCGCCGTCCTCGAGCTGAAGTTGGGCGTGAACTGCGCCCCGAGCGGCCCGCGCATCCGCTCGCCGTGGGCCGCGAGGAAGGACAGCGTCTTATGGCGGTCTCGCAGCCACCATTTGCGGTTCGACGGTTCCAGGACGAAGCCGGAGGATTTCAGGAGGTCCAGCACATCGCGGTAGCGCGGGTCCTCCCGCGACGGGAGCGTGACCGCCAGGTAGTGCTCGGAGCCGTCGACGACAAGCGGCTCCAGCGAAACCGACCGTCCGGCCCGCGGGTTGCTGGACGCCGCGGCCGGAACCTGGGCGGGCGACGACGGGTCGGGCTCGGCGATCAGCCGGTCATGCTGCCAACGTACGGCTTTTCCCCCCTCTACAAAAATGGGTTCGCCGGCCGCCGCTGCGGCGAGTTCGCGAAGTTGCCGACGGGTGAGCTGTATGAACGACGGCGGCTTTGGGGTGCCGCACCAGCTCTGGAGCAGCCCGAGGACGGGAAGCAACGCGGGTTCCGGCGCCGCCTCGGGATCAAGCACGATCCGAAGGGCCACGGCGTTGCGCGCCGCCGCGGCGGCAAGGTTGGGCGGGAGGTGCAAAAGAAGTGCGGCCACGGCGGATTTGTGCATCCTTTCAATCTTCGGCGGCAATTGGAATAAAACACCGCGGCCGGTGCTCCGAGAAGCAACACCCTGATGAACAACGAGGCCTTTGCACAGCTGGTGGATGCGCATTACGCGCAACTCTACCGCTTTGCTCTCAGCCTGGCCCGGAACGGATCGGACGCGGGCGACCTCGTCCAGCAGACGTTCTTCATCTGGGCGACGAAGGGCCACGGCCTGAGGGAGCTCTCCAAGGCCAAGTCGTGGCTTTTCACGACGCTCTACCGGGAGTTCCTGCGCGGGCGCCGGCGCGACTCGCGCGCCTCGTCGCTCGAGGATCTCCCGCCCGGGGACAGGGACCCGGCGGCGGAGGATGTCGACCGCGTGTCGAAGATGGACGCCGCGCTGGTCATGTCGGCGCTCCAGACCGTGGATGAGGCCTTCCGCGCGCCGCTCACGCTCTTTTACCTCGAGGACATGTCCTACCAGGAGATTGCCGAGGCGCTTGAGGTGCCGATCGGGACCGTGATGTCGCGCCTGTCCCGCGGAAAGTCCCAGCTGCGGATGGCGCTCGAGCGCGTGGAGTCGCTCGGCGCAAAGGTCGTCCCCTTTCCCGGATCCAAGGGAGCCCGAGCATCATGACGACAGACGAGGCCAAGTTCATTCTTTCAGCCTTCCGCCCCGGCGGGAGCGACTCCGGCAACGGCGCCTTTGGCGATGCCCTCCGCATCGCGGGGGAGAATCCCCTGCTCGGTGCGTGGTTCGCGCAGTCGCGCGCACATGACGGCGCCATTGCCCGCAAGCTGGGGGAGATCTCGCCGCCCGCGGGCCTTCGCGAGGCCATCTTGGCGGGGGTTCGGGTGGGCGGTTCGCCGAAGAGCAGCGGCCTTGGCTGGGGCTGGATAGCGGGGCTCGCGGCGGCGGCGGCCGTGGCGATCGGCGTCTTCTCGATGCGCGCGCCCCTTCACCCGGACTCGGGCGCGACGGAGTTCGCCGGCTTCGCCATCAATGACATGGTCAACGAGAAGCACGGCGGAAGCGGCGAACCCGCGGGCGCGCTTGTTTCCGAGCTCCAGACAAAGGGGGCGAAGATGCCTGGCGCGGAGCAGATCGACTTTGAGAAGCTGAGGGACACGGGGTGCCGCACCCTCAATTTTGCGGGCCACGACGTCGTCGAGGTGTGCTTTGCCCGGGACGGCGCTCTCTTCCATTTTTATGTGACCCGGCGCGACGGGCCGCTGGGCGACTCGGTGGCGAGCGGCCCCTCATTCATTGCACAGGCAGCGGGGGCCGCGGCGGTGTGGTCCGACAAGCGGTTCGACTACGCGGTTGCAAGCACCGCCGGCATCGAGGCGATTCGAAAACTTCTATAGCGGCGGCGCCCGCAACTGGCGCGCCGGCATTGCCGCCGCCCGACTTTTGCCCCAGCGTGGGCCCAATCCCATGGCCAGCAGAACCCCGAACGCCGAGCAGTTGCGCCTCGCCGAGGACGACACCCGGGAAAAGAATTGGAAACGCTGGGGCCCCTACCTCTCGGAGAGGCAATGGGGCACGGTGCGCGAGGACTATTCGTCTGACGGGGAGAGCTGGAGGTACTTCACGCATGAGCACGCGCGCTCGCGCGCCTACCGCTGGGGCGAGGACGGACTCCTTGGCATTACCGACCGGGAATGCCGGCTCTGCTTCGCCGTCGCGCTCTGGAACGGCCGGGACCCGGTGCTCAAGGAACGGCTGTTCGGGCTCACCAACACCGAGGGCAACCACGGGGAGGACGTGAAGGAATGCCATTTCTACACGGACTCGACCCCCACGCATTCATGGATGAGCGCGCTCTACAAGTATCCCCAGGCCGAGTTCCCCTATGAGCGCCTGAGGGCGGAGGCTCGCAGCAGAACCCGCGACAACCCGGAATTCGAGCTCTCGGACACGGGCATCTTCAACGAAGGGCGTTATTTCGACGTCACCGCCGAGTATGCCAAGGCGGACACCGACGATATCTGTATCAAGATCACGGTGGCGAACCGCGGTCCGGAGCGGTCCGTCCTCCACCTCCTGCCGACGCTCTGGTTCCGCAACACGTGGTCATGGGGATGCCGCCACGAGGGCTGCGGCGCGAAGCACGGACTGCAGGCATCCTCCGCCACGAGGGTCGAGTGCGACCACGACACGCTGGGGCGGATGGTGATGGACGTCGAGGCGCCCAAGGCCGGGGGGGCGCCCCTCCTCTTCACCGAGAATGAGAACAATGCAAAACTCCTTTATGGGAGCCCGAACGCCACCCCCTACGTGAAGGATTCAATCGGGGACTTCGTCGTGGGCGGCCGCGCGGACGCGGTCAATCCCGCGCGCAAGGGCACCAAGTGCGCCGCCCACTTCATCCTCGACTTGGGACCTGGTGAGGAACAGTCCGTCCGCCTGCGCCTGCGCCCGGGGGACCCCGATGCCAGCGGCGCGTTCGGCTCCCTGTTCGACAAGGTATTTGATTTGAGGAAGCGCGAGGCCGATGAATTTTACGGCGCGCTGCCGGGCCCGGCCGATCCCGAGGCCCGCCGCATCGCGAGGCAGGCCAACGCCGGCCTCCTCTGGTCCAAACAGTTCTATAACTACGTCGTCGACGATTGGCTTAAGGGCGACACGATGATGCCGCCCCCCCCCGCGGAGCGGCTCACGGGGCGCAACAGCGACTGGGGCCAAGTATTCTCCCGCGATGTGATCTCGATGCCGGACAAGTGGGAGTACCCCTGGTTTGCCGCGTGGGACCTGGCTTTTCACATGATCCCGATGGCGCGTCTCGATCCCGCGTTTGCCAAGCACCAGCTGAACCTTCTCCTGCGCGAGTGGTACATGCACCCAAACGGGCAGATTCCCGCCTACGAATGGAATTTCTCGGACGTGAACCCGCCCGTGCATGCCTGGGCATGCTGGCAGGTCTACAAGATCACGGCCCCTCACGGGCAGCGGGACCGGAACTTCCTCGCAAGGGTATTCCAGAAGCTGCTCCTGAATTTCACGTGGTGGGTCAACCGGAAGGACGTGAGCGGCCGGCACCTCTTCAGCGGGGGCTTCCTGGGACTCGACAACGTGGGCGTCTTCGACCGCTCCAAGCCGCTGCCCGGGGGAGGGCAGCTGGAACAGGCGGACGGCACAGCCTGGATGGCATTCTACTGCAGCACCATGCTCGCCATGGCGCTCGAGCTTGCGGACGGCGACCCGGCCTACGAGGACATCGCCTCGAAGTTCTTTGAGCATTTCGTCTCGATCGCGGACGCGATGAACAGCCTGGGGGGCACCGGGCTGTGGCATGAGGAGGATGGATTCTATTACGACCAGATGTTCGTGCATGGGGCATCGGTCCCGCTCAGGCTACGCTCGATCGTCGGGATCATCCCGCTATTCGCGGTCGAGTTCATCGAGGAGGGAAGGCTGCACAACCTCCCTGGCTTCGCGAAGCGCACCCGCTGGTTCCTCGAGAACCGCAGCGACCTGGCCTCAAACATCTCCTACATGGCGCGGGATGGGCAGGACCCGGGCAGGCGGATCCTCGCGATCCCCACGCGTGAGCGCCTCGAGCGCGTGCTAAGGTACGTCTTTGACGAGGCTGAATTTCTATCGCCGCACGGCGTCCGCTCGATCTCGCGCGCCTACCGCGACCATCCGTTCATGGTCGGCATCGAAGGTGAAACCTACCGGGTGGACTACGAGCCGGCCGAGTCGCGCACCTGGCTCTTCGGCGGAAACTCGAACTGGCGCGGACCGGTTTGGTTTCCGCTTAACTACCTCCTGATCGAGGCGCTTCAGCGCTACCACCTTTTCTACGGCGACAGCTTCACGATGGAATTTCCAACCGGCAGCGGCAAAAGGATGAACCTCGACCAGATCGCGCGGGAGTTGGCGCGGCGGTTAATCGCCCTATTCATGCCAGACGATAATGGCAAACGAATTGCGTTATCTGCCAATCAAAACTTCGTAAACGACAATCATTGGCGCAATCTCCTCTGGTTCCACGAATATTTTGATGGGGACACGGGGGCCGGTTTAGGGGCAAATCACCAGACCGGTTGGACTGCTCTCATAGCCCGCTTAATAGAGGAATTTGCTGAATGATAATGAATTAGGTATTTTTACGTTGATCCGGCGGGCGACGATGCAAACCGGCGGTGGGGGCAAGTTCCAAAGAATTGTGAATTTAAATTGGTGGCACTATTGAACCCGTTAGCTAAGGCTAGGGTCTGCTCTGCTCACCATGAACACCAACTTCAGCCAACTGCTCCGTCTCCGGACGCCGCGCCTTGCTGGCATTATGGCCGCCGTCTTGGCGTCGGTCTTTTTGGTTCCGGTGCAGGCCAGGGCCTCGGAGCGATGGGCCACGCTTGAGGCGATCCATCAGCTCGAAAATCCCCAGAACTCCCCGGAGCCGGGAACCAACGGCGAGTTGGGAGCCTACCAGTTCCGGGAGGACACCTGGAAGATGCACACGTCGGTTCCGTTCAGGCGGGCGCTCGACCGGAGTGCCTCCGACGCGGTTGCCGTCAAGCACTACGAATGGATCAAGTCCGAACTGGAGCATCACGGCATGGCAGCGACCCCCTACAGGATCGCGCTGGCATGGAACGGTGGCATCGGGGCCGTCTTTGACGACCACCCGCCCGCAGCCGCAGTCGACTATGCCCTGCGGGCCGCGAACCTCGCCAAGGATTTGGAGAAGGGCGAGATCGCCTTCGGGCGCTGAGGACCCGCTAATATGGGGAGAATTCGGTCAAGTGCCTTTTAAGGCGGTTTGTACATTGGGAGGGACATTGGGTTTAGGTGGAAGCGGCTCCTT
>CAAGKR010295872.1_pt1 | contig 60466 bp, 62 predicted proteins | sample 2556971 | NCBI WGS metagenome assembly CAAGKR01 (sample SAMEA5207829, study PRJEB30636) | soil metagenome | biome: forest; feature: boreal; material: soil | place: USA | collected 2011-09 | depth 1 m | reverse complement strand
GTCGCCATCCTGACCGACATCCAGGGCCTCGAGGACTTCCTCGGCGACATGGACTTCAAGGTCGCCGGCACGGCCAAGGGCATCACGGCCATGCAGATGGACAACAAGGCCAAGGGCCTTTCGGTCGACATCCTGCGTCGCGCTCTGGTGCAGGCGAAGGAAGGCCGCGCGTTCATCCTCGGCAAGATGATGGAGTCGATTTCCGAGCCCCGCGCCGACCTCAACGAGTTCGCGCCGCGCGTGCTAACCATCAAGATCCCGACCGACAAGATCCGCGACATCATCGGCCCGGGCGGCAAGATGATCCGCTCGATCCAAGAGGCGACCGGCGCCAAGATCGACGTCGAAGAGGACGGCACGATCTACATCGCCAGCCGTGACCAGGGTGGCGAGGAGGCGGTCGCCCGCATCCGTATGATCATCAAGGAGCCGGAGATCGGCGAGAAGTACACCGGCCGCGTGGTCTCCATCCAGCCGTTCGGCGCGTTCATCGAGCTGTTCCCGGGCAAGGACGGGCTGCTGCACATCTCGCGGGTCGCCAAGGGCCGCGTCGAGAAGGTCGAAGACGTGCTCAGCATCGGCGACGAGGTGGAGGTCGAGATCATCGACCTCGACGACAAGGGCAAGGTTTCGCTCGACCGGATCAACAAGCCCGATGCGCCTCCGAGCACCGGAGGCCCGCGCCCCTCGAGCGACCGGCCGCGCTCCGACCGCCCCGGCGGCGGACACGGCGACCGTGGCGGACCGCGTCGGCACCACTAGGCGAGCCCGCACGAAAGAAGCGCCAGAGAGGCCCGGCCCCGGCACGAGACCCGCGAACGCCAGCGGGTGCGGGGACCGGGCCTTGCACTAGACTGAGAGACCGGACTCAAAGACAAGCACTGACAGGAGCGCACGTGTTCTACGACCGAACGGTCCTCGATAGCGGCATCACCGTCATCTCCGAGTCGATCCCGACGGTCCGCTCCGTCGCGCTCGGCATCTGGGTGGCCGCAGGCAGCCGCGACGAGATGCCCGCGGAAGCCGGCGTCTCGCACTTCCTCGAGCACATGATGTTCAAGGGCACCTCCACGCGCAGCGCCCAGGACATCTCGCAGGCCTTCGACCGGCTCGGCGCCGAGGTCAACGCGTTCACGACCGAGGAAGCGACCTGCTTCTACTCGCGCGTGATCGACCGCCACGCCCCGGAGGCGTTCGGCGTGCTCGCCGACATGGTGGTCGACTCGGCGTTCGACAAGGACGCGGCCGCCTCCGAGCGAGAGGTCGTCTTGGAGGAGATCTCCCGGGCTGAGGACACGCCCGACAACAAGGTCGACGACCTGTTCTCGCGCACCCTGTGGCCCGATCATCCGATCGGCCGTCCGGTGCTGGGCGAGCGCGAGACCGTGAGCGCCTTCGCGCCGGAGCACCTGCGCTCCTACACGGGCAGGCACTACCGCGCCGGCGACATAGTGGTGGCAGCCGCCGGCAACCTTACTCACGAAGACGTCGTGGCACTCGCGACGTCCGGACTGGCGGACCTGCCCACCGGAACCCGGGCCCCGCGCGACTTGAGCCCCGCCGTGTCCTCGCGCCACGTCGCCGTGGCCACCAAAGAGACCGAACAGGCCCACATCTGCTGGGGGACGCTGTCGGTCGACGCGATGTCGCCGGACCGCTTCGCCATGGACCTGCTGAGCGCGGTGTTGGGAGGCAGCATGGCCTCCCGCCTCTTCCAAGAGATCCGCGAGAAGCGCGGGCTCGCCTACGCGGTGCACTCGTACAACGCCCTCTACACCGACACCGGCGGGTTCACGGTCTATGCGGGCACCCGGCCGGAGAACACCGCGAAGGTGATCGAGCTGATCACCACCGAGATCGCCAAGGTGCTCGAGGAGGGCATCACCGCGGAGGAGCTGGACCGCGCACGCGAATCGGTGGACGGGCACATGGTGCTCGGGCTGGAGAACACCAACCGCCGCATGATGCGGCTCGGCGGTTCCGAGGTCGGCGACCGCGAGCTTCTGTCCATCGACGAGGTGATCGAGCGCTACGGAGCCGTGACGCTGGAAGACATCCACCGCGTGGCGGTCGCCACGCTCGGCGGCCCGCGGACGCTGGCGGTCGTCGGACCGCACACGCTGGAGGAGATCGAGCCGCTTCTCGTATAGGGGCGTCTCGGGAGTGAAGGGGAGTGCCTGAAGATGATCGACGTCATCGTCACGGGAGCCGCGGGAAGGATGGGCCGCGAGGTCGTCTGCGCGGTGACAGCAGCGGACGGCATGCGAGTCGCAGCCGCCGTGGACCCGTTGCAGCCCGGCGCGATGCTCGACGACGGGGCCGGGGGGACCGTGGTGGTCTCCGATGGTCTCGACTCGGCACTCGCGGGAGGCGGGGAGCGTGTGCTCGTGGACTTCACCGTCCGGGGTGCGGTCGAGCAGACCGTCGCGCGGGCGCTGGCGGCCGGGGTGCACTGCGTCGTGGGCACCACCGGCGTCACCGAGGAGCGCTGGCGCGAGATCGCGGCGGTGGCCCCGAAGGACGTGTGCCTGTTCGTGGCCCCGTCGTTCGCCGTCGGCGCGGTGCTCATGATGCGGTTCGCGCAGACCGCCGCGCGCTACATGCCTCACGTCGAGATCATCGAGCTGCACCATGACCGCAAGGTCGACGCTCCGTCCGGCACGGCGATCCGTACGGCGCACCTGATCGCCGGTGCCCGCGATGGCGCGCCCTCCGCGCCTGGCCGCGAGACCGAGGTCGCCGCGGGCGCCCGAGGCGCCGATGTCGAAGGCGTTCGGGTCCACTCGGTCCGCCTGCCGGGCCTGGTGGCGCATCAGGAGGTCATATTCGGCGATGTCGGGCAGACCCTCACGGTGCGTCACGACTCGACGGACCGCGCCTCGTTCATGCCGGGAGTGATCCTCGCAATCCGTGAGGCTCCTGCGCGCCGCGGCCTCGTGATCGGCCTCGAGGAGCTGATGGGTCTGTGAGCGAAGCGTCTTCCGGACACGGGCAGGTCGTCGTCCAGAAGTTCGGCGGGACGTCGGTCGCCACGCCGGAGGGCCGCGCCGCTTTGCGCGCGCGCGTGCGTGACGCGCTCGCGGCCGGGCGCGCGCCCGTGGTGGTCGTCTCGGCTATGGGACGCGAAGGCGCCCCGTACGCGACCGACACGCTCCTCTCCCTGGTGGCCGGCTACGACCCGTCTCCCCGCGAGACAGACCTGCTGGCCGCGTGCGGAGAGGTCGTCTCCGCCGTCGTGGTCGCCCACGAGCTGCGGGCCGACGGGGTCCCCGCGACCGCCATGACCGGCGCCGACGCGGGAGTGCTGACCGACGACCGCTTCGGAGACGCCTCGGTCCTGCACGTCGATCCGCGTGCGCTCGCTGCCGCGCTCGATGAGGGCCTCGTGCCGGTGGTCACGGGCTTCCAGGGAGTCACCGAATCCGGACAGACCACGACTCTCGGCCGCGGCGGGTCCGACACCAGCGCGTGCGCGATCGGCGTGGCGCTCGGTGCGCTGGCCGTCGAGATCCACACGGACGTCGACGGGGTGATGACCGCCGATCCTCGCGCGTGCGACGACGTGAAGGTCCTCGACGCGATCCGCTACGAGGAGCTGTTCGAGATGGCCCGCGCGGGGTCGAAGGTGATGCACGCCCCGGCCGCAGAGACCGCCATGGCCGCCGGCGTGCCGGTCTGGGTCCGCAACGCCTCCGGGGATTCGCCCGGCACGCTCGTCACTGATGCAGAGCATCTGCTCGCGGGTCGCGCGGAACGCGTCGCCACTGCCGTCAGCCACGCGGAGGGAGTGGCACGCGCGACAGTCACCCTCCCGGAGGGGGAGGGACGCACCGCCTCGCTGACGGCCGTCTTCCGCGAGATGGCGGACGCCGGCGTCTCTCTGGACATGTTCACGCCGCTCGGCGGCGCTTTGGCGTTCTCCTTCGACGACAAGCGCATCGCCGACGTACGCCGGATCCTGGACGCCCTCGGCCTCGAGCACCGCATCGAGCCGGATCTCGCCACTGTCACGCTCGTCGGAGCCGGGATGCACGGAGTCCCCGGAGTGATGGCGCGGATCGCCGCGGCCCTGGCGGACGTCGGCGTCGACATCCTGCAGGTGGCCGACTCGCACTACACGATCTCGGTGCTCGTGGAAGCGAGCGCCAGTCGTCGCGCGATCTCGGCATTGCACCACGAATTCGGACTTGGCGCGTAGTATGTGGGACAGCGTACTGCGACACGAGGGAGGGTCCGCATGGCCGGGACAGGCATGGGCGTCGCACCGATCCGCGAGGCAGACGATCTGGGGCTCTACGGGACGAAGGCGCAGTCCCTGGCTCAACTCGCCGCAGCCGGATTCCCCGTCCCCGACGGCTTCTGCATCTCGGCGGAGGCGTACCGCGAGCACACGGAGCGCGCCGGCGTCGCGGCCCTGGTGGCGATTCTCAGGGGAGTGCCAGAATCGGCTCCCGCGGTCACGCTGACACCGATCCTCCAGCGCATCCGTTCCTCCATCATCCACACGCCGATGGACCCCGATCTGGTCGAGGCCGTACGTGCTGCCTTCGACGAGATGAACCCAGGCGCGGTGTCGGTCCGCTCGTCCGTGACCACGCCCGACATCGTCTCCGGACCGCTCGTCGGCCGTCACGGGACCTACTTCGTGCCCGGTTTCCACGAGGCCCTGCACGCCATCACGCACTGCTGGACGTCGCTCTGGGGCGATCTGGCGTGGCGCGACCGCGAGAGCGCCGGGCTCGCGGACGCGGACGTGTCGGTCGCCGTCGTGGTGCAACACCTGATACCGGCGACGTCCTCGGGCGTCGTGTTCACAGCCGATCCCGCCACCGGCGACAGGGACCGGATCATCGTCGAGAGCTGCTACGGCCTCGGCGAGGCCATCGTGGCCGGCAAGGTCAAACCGGACCGCTTCACGCTGGCGCGGGAGGGACTGGCGCTCACCGGCTCCGAGGTGCACCCCAAACCGGTCCACCTCGTCATCGACGACAGCGGCCGCGTGGTCCAACGCATCGTGCCTCCCGACCAGGCAGCCGCGTCGAGCGTCTCGCCGTACGAGGTGCGCGAGGTGGCAGCGCTGGCCCTCAACGTCGAGGCCCTCGACGGAGGCCCGGCTTGCGTCGAGTGGGCACGCGCTTCGGGGACCACCTGGCTGCTGCAGGCGCGTCCGCTCGTCGTGGGGCGCTAGCCGCGGCGGTCCGCGAGGGTCTGCTTCGCGTGGGTGACGGTGCGGGAACGTCCGCGCCGCGCATGCGCGTACTCTCCAGGCCCTGTGGCACAATGGATCCGCGAACGGGGTACACCACCCACGACGGGCCCGAAGACGGCGCCCCGGCGATCCTGGCAGGCAAGGACTGGCGATAGACCATGGCGACTCCACGTTTCGGGCGCCTCATCACCGCGATGGTGACGCCCTTCACTCCCGATCTCGAACTCGACCTCCCGCGCGCGGCGGAGCTCGCGGCCCGGCTGCTCGACCAGGGCAGCGAGGCGCTCGTCGTCTGCGGGACCACCGGCGAGTCTCCGACGGTGTTCTACGACCAGAAGCTCGAACTCTTCCGCGCGGTGATCGACGCGGTGGGGGAGCGGGCACCGGTGATCGCCAACGTGGGCGACAACTCGACGGCCGACTCGGTGGAGTTCGCTCAGAAGGCGGCGGCGCTCGGCGTGGACGCCCTGATGTGTGTCGTGCCCTACTACAACAAGCCGCCCCAGGAGGGCATCTACCGGCACTTCCGCTCCATCGCCGAGGCGGTGGACCTGCCGGTCATCATGTACAACATCCCGGGTCGCTGCGTCGTCAACATGGAACCGGCGACGATCCTCCGGCTCGCCAACGACGTCGAGAACATCGTCGCGGTCAAGCAGGCCAACGCCGACCTCGCGCAGGCGGCGACGATCATCGAGGGCGCTCCCGACGGCTTCGAGCTCCTCTCCGGCGACGACGAACTGACGCTGCCGCTCATGGGCGTCGGCGCTACGGGCGTGATCTCCGTCACCAGCCACGTCGCGGGCCCGCAGATGCGCGAGATGGTCGAGTCGCATGCGGCGGGCGACCACACGCGCGCGCTGTCGCTGCATCTGAGGCTGTTGCCGCTCTTCAAGGCGCTGTTCATGACCTCGAACCCGATCATGGTCAAGGACGCGCTGGAGCAGACCGGCTTCGCGGTCGGAACGTGCCGTCTGCCGCTGATCCCACCCACGCCGGAACAGTCGGCCGAGCTCGGGCGCGTGCTCGAGCACCTCGGGCTGATCTGAACCGTTGGCGGCGCCGCGCAAGAGGCGAGCTGCCTCCAAACGAAGTGAAGCCACTACAGTCGGCGGCCCTCGCTGCCGCCCGAAAGAAGAATCCGTGACCCGAACCAAGAGTCGTGACACCCTGCGCGTCATCCCGCTCGGAGGGCTCGACGAGATCGGCAAGAACATGACCGTGTTCGAGTACGGCGACGACATGGTCGTGGTCGACGCCGGGCTCATGTTCCCCGACGCCGAGCTCCCTGGCGTCGACCTCGTCCTGCCCGACTACTCCTACATCCTCCAGAACCGCGAGCGCCTGCGGGGCATCGTCATCACGCACGGGCACGAGGACCACACCGGCGCCCTGCCATACCTGCTGCGCGACCTGGGAACGCCCGTTCCCGTGTTGGGCTCCAAGCTGACACTGGGACTGATCGAGGGGAAGCTCGCCGAGTTCGACATACGCAAGCCGAAGCTACGCCTGGTCAAGCCGGGCATGCACGTGACCCTCGGCGCGTTCGGCTTCGATTTCGTGCCCACGAATCACTCCATCCCGGATTCGCTGGCGCTGATCATCCGCACGCCTGTCGGGATCGTCCTGCATACCGGGGACTTCAAGTTCGACCAGACGCCGGTAGACGGTCGCGGCACCGACTTCGCGGCGCTCACGAAGGCAGGCCGCGACGGAGTGCTGCTGATGCTATCCGACTCCACGGGAGCCGAGTCGCGCGGATTCACGCGATCGGAGCGCGAGGTCGGGGACACGCTGCACCGCATCATCTCCGCAGCGAAGGGACGCGTGATCGTCGCGTCCTTCTCCAGCCACATCCACCGCGTGCAGATGGTCTGCGACGCCGCGGTGGACGCCGGCAGGAAGGTGGTCGTCACCGGGCGCTCGATGATCAAGAACACGGGCATCGCCAGGGAGCTGGGCTTCCTGTCGATCGCCCCGGAGAACATCCTGGACGCGTTCGAGGCCGGCGACCTGCCCGACGAGAAGACCGTCATCCTCTCGACCGGCAGCCAGGGCGAGCCCCTGTCCGGTCTCACGCGCATGGCCAACGGCGACCACCGCACGATCACGGTGCGTGAAGGCGACACCATCATCATCTCGGCGTCACCGATCCCCGGGAACGAGCGGGCGGTCTCGCGCGTCATCAGCCGGCTGGCCAAGACCGGCGCGGAGGTGTTCCACAAGGGAGTGGCCGACGTGCACGTCTCGGGCCACGCATCGGCCGAGGAGCTCAAGCTCATGCTCGCGATGGTCCGGCCGCGCTACTTCATGCCCGTCCACGGCGAGACGCGGCACCTCGTCGCCCACAGCAACCTGGCCGAGTCCGTCGGCATCGCCCCCCAAGACATCTTCGCCATCGAGAACGGGGACGTCCTGGAACTCACCGCCGGAAGCGCGAAGGTGTCCGGGCACATCAAGGACTCCGGGGTCGTGTACGTGGACGGCCTCAACGTCGGAGACGTCGGCGATGTCGTCCTTCGCGACCGCCAGCAGCTCTCCTCGGAAGGTATCGCGACCGTCGTGATAGCCGTCGATGGCCGCACCCGCAAGTTCATCGGGGAGCCCGAACTCGTGATGCGCGGCCTGCCCATATCGGAGTCGGACGATCTGATGATCCAGGCGCGCGCCCGCATCAACAAGGCGTTGAAGCGCATGGAGAAGGAGGGCGTCACAGACCACAGCATCATCCAGCGCGCCGTGCGCGAAGCCGTCTCTCAGTTCGTGTGGGAGACGCTGCGGCGGCGCCCGATGATCGTCCCAGTCATCATGGAGGTCTAGTGGGGTCCCTTCAGGCTCTCATCCTCGGAGTCGTCCAAGGACTGACGGAGTTCCTGCCTGTCTCCAGCGATGGCCACTTGGCGCTGACCTACCGCCTGTTCGGAAGGATGCCCGACCTCGGCTTCGAGGTGTTCCTGCACTTGGGCACGCTGCTCGCGATGGTCATCCTCTTCCGATCGGACATCGTCACGCTCGCGCGCTCGTTCGGGCCCGCGGGGAAGGGGAGCGCCGAGCGCCGGCTCGCATGGCTGATCGTCCTGGCGACGGCGATCTCGGGCGTGCTGGCGCTCGCGCTGAAGAAGGTCGTCCTGGCCGCCAACACGTCGCTGCTCGCCATCGGCGCGGGCTTCCTCGTGACGTCCGTGGCTCTCGTGGCGGCTGAGTTCGTGGGGCGGAGGGTGCGACGCCGCACGGCTGACGGCCTCGGCTGGAAGAGGACGGCCGGAGTGGCGATAGCCCAGGCGCTTGCCACGCTGCCGGGGATCTCGCGTTCGGGCATGACGATCTCCTCCGGCATGCTCGCGGGCCTCGACCGGCATGCGGCGGCGCGCTTCTCCTTCCTGCTCGGGATCCCCATCATCGCTGCGGCGAACATCTACGAGGCGAAGGACCTTGTCACGGGGGCCGCTCCCGTGCCTTCCGCGCTGGTCCTCATCGTGGGTTTCGTGGCCGCGGCCGTGTCCGGGTACCTCGCGATCGGGGCGCTCCTGAAGTTCCTCCAGACGCGTCCTCTGCACGTCTTCGCGGTCTATACTTCGGTGTTGGGACTGCTCACCATCGCCTGGGCGCTCCTGTCCTAGGCGCCCCGCACTCGCAGCAACCGACGAAGGACGGGCTTTGGCCAGCAATCGCACCACGGGGGGGAAGTCGCGCGGCAGTTCGCGCAGCATCGGCACCACCGCCTCCAAGCCCCGCTCCCGCACCGCGTCACAACCGGTCACGCCCGGGCTCGCACGCGACATCTGGGGCATCGCCCTGATCGTTGCGGCGATCGCAGTGGCGATCTCGGTCTGGGGTGGCGGCACCGCACTCGTCCCGAAGTTCATCAGCGACGTGCTCGCCGCCGCGGTCGGAGTCGGCAAGAACGCCGTGCCCCTGCTCCTCCTCGTCTGGGCGGTCTCCCTGGTCTTCGACCACCGCGAGGTGAGCGGGATCGCGATCGGAGCGGGGCTCGCACTGGTGTTCCTGTCCGTCATCGCGATGTTCTCCGCCGCAGTGCCCGTCGAGAACTCCGGCTTCTGGACAGGCCCAGCCAGCGGAGGGTACGCGGGCGGAGCGATCGCTTGGATCCTCACCGTGCTATTCGACACCGCGATCACCTACGTTCTTCTCGGGGGCGCCGCACTGATCGGCGTCGTCCTGGCGACGGGCGTGCGCCTTGCCGACGTGTGGCAGGACTTCCTCGGCCTCTTCGAGCGCTCCGAGTCCGATGACGTGCGCCGCGAGCCGCGGCGGCGTCTCGCCGGGGGCGCCAAGACGCTCCCGATGGCCGATCTGGACTCCGAGGAGCCGGGCCCGCGGCCGGAGCCGGTGAGGGCGCGCCGCTCCGACCCGGAAGCGGAGCGCAACACCATCCCCGTGCCGCGCGCTTCCGTGCCCCGCCGCGACACCGCCTTCGAGCTGCCGTCGCTCTCCATGTTGCGCGTATCGCCGGTCAGCGCCGCGGCATCCCGGGCCTCCGACAAGGAGCTCAAGGGGACCGCCCAGGTCATCGAGTCCACGCTCGCGACCTTCGACATCCCCGCCTACGTCGAGAGCTGGGTGGCCGGCCCGACCGTCACCCTCTTCGAGGTCAAGATCGCCAAGGGCGTCAAGGTCAACCGCGTCACGGCTCTCTCCGACGACCTGGCCCTGGCCTTGGCCACTCCCACGGTCCGCGTCTTGGCGCCGATCCCCGGCAAGTCGCTGATCGGCATCGAGGTGCCGAACGAGCACCGCACGACCGTCACGCTCGGCGACGTGCTCGTCGGAGGCCAAACGCCCGACACGAGCCCGATCATGCTCGGCATCGGCAAGGATGTCGGCGGCGATCGGATCGTTCTCGACCTGGCCGCCATGCCGCACCTGCTGATCGCCGGCTCGACCGGCACCGGTAAGTCCGTATGCATCAACTCCCTGCTCATGTCGGTCATCATGCGTTCCACGCCCGACGAGGTCCGCATCATCCTAATCGACCCGAAACGCATCGAGCTGGCCCTCTACAACGGCCTTCCGCACCTGTACGTTCCGGTCGTCACGGAGGCCAAGGAGGCCGCGAGCGCGCTGGCGTGGTCGGTCACCGAGATGGAGAGCCGCCTGCGGCGCCTGCAGAAGGCTGGAGTGCGCAACATCGCGATGTACAACGCTGCGGCGCACGACGGCAAGCTGCCCGACGGCATGGAACCGATGCCGTACCTGATGATCGTCATCGACGAGCTGGCCGACCTGATGATGGTGGCCGCCCGCGAGGTCGAGGACTCGATCGTGCGCCTCGCCCAACTGGCGCGCGCCGCGGGCATCCACCTGGTGGTCGCGACCCAGCGGCCGTCGACCGACATCATCACGGGGCTCATCAAGACCAACATCACCACGCGCATAGCCTTCGCGGTCTCGTCCGGCATCGACTCCCGCGTGATCCTCGACGTGTCGGGCGCCGAGAAGCTGGTCGGCCTCGGCGACATGCTGCTGTCCACGCCGTCCCTGAGCAAGCCCAAGCGCGTGCAGGGTGCGCTGGTCTCCGAGGAGGAGATCACCGCGGTCGTAGATCACCTCAAGAAGCAGGCCGAACCCGACTATCACGAGGAGATCCTGCACCTGAAGATGGCCGCGGTCGGCGGCGGGGTCCAGAACGAGAGCGACGACGACCCGCTGACGTGGGAGGCTGCGGACATCGTGGTGACCTCGCGCATGGGGTCGACCTCGCTGCTGCAGCGCCGCCTCAAGGTCGGCTACGCGCGGGCGGGGCGCATCATGGACATCCTCGAGCAGAAGGGGATAGTCGGCCCTCCGGACGGCAGCAAGCCGCGCGAGGTGCTCGCAGACGTCGAGGAGTTGGAGTCCATCAAGGCGTTCGAGCGCAACGACGCGCGTGAGGACGAGTGACCGCACCCGACACGCGCTACGGTACAATCACAGCCTGACGCGCCGCACGCACCGAGACCCGGGAAAGACCCCCATGACCACTGTCGGAGAGATACTCGCCGCCGAACGCCGCCGGCAGGGCAAGACCATCTCCGACGTCGTCGAGGGCACGAAGATCCGTTCCCGGCTGATCGACGCTCTCGAGCAGGGCGATCACGACGTCCTGCCCAGCCCCGCCTACGTTAAGGGCTACATCCAGAGCTACGCCCGCTACCTGGAGATCCCGGCGGAGCCGCTCCTCGAGCAGTACAAGCGGGATTCCGCCGACATGGTGCGCAGGCCCGGGCCGGCGCGCCCCTCGTACCTGGAAGGCATTCCCGCGGAGACGGTCGTGCCGCGCCGCGACAGGGTCCACGAGATCCCTCAGCAGGTATGGATCGTAGCCGCGGCAGCCGGGGCGCTCGTCATCCTCCTGCTTTGCATCATCACGTTCATGAGCGGTGGGGGCACGCCGGCCAACACCAACCCCGTCGTCACCCCGGGGTCGGAGGCGACGTCCACGTCCCCCGGAGCGGGCGGATCGTCCGCCGCGACCACCACCGTCGTCACGACTGAGGGCGGCTTCAAGCTGCGCGTCTCGGTCCGCGCCGGGATGGCATCCTTCGTCAAGGTCACCTACGACGGGCTCACGGGCGTCAACGGGACCATGCAGGACGGCCAGAGCAAGGAGTGGCTGGTCACGCAGCAGGCCGAGGTCACCGTCGGCAAGCCTGACGCGGTGGTGGTGACGCGCGACGGGCAGCCCGTCACGATACCGTCGACCACCAATGCGAAAGTGGTCCTCTCGGCGAGCGACTAGATCCCACGCGCCGCGGCGCCCTGACCGGCGCGACTGTGGAAGGAGCGTCCAGACATGGCGAAGGACGAGAGCTTCGACATCGTCAGCCAGGTCGACATGCAGGAGGTCGACAACGCGGTCCAGCAGGCGGCGCGGCAGATCACCCAGCGTTTCGACCTGAAGGACACCAAGTCCGAGGTGACGCTCGACAAGCACGCCGCCACCATCACCGTCAAAGCGCCGTCGGACTTCGTCGCGCGGCAGGTCATCGACATCTTGGGCACCGCCGCGGTCAAGCGGGGCATCGACCTCAAGGCGCTGAAGTGGGGGGCACCCGAAACCGCGAGCGGCGGTTGGGTCCGCCACAGCGCCACGATCATCAACGGCATCGAGGAAACGCTCGCCAAGCGCATCAGCAAGGACATCCGCGACGGGAAGTTCAAGGCGAAGGCCCAGATCGAGGGCGACAAGCTCCGCGTCTTCTCACCGAGCCGTGACGAGTTGCAGAAGGTCATCGCACTCGTGAAGGGCAACGACTACGGCATCCCTCTCCAGTTCACGAACCGCCGCTAGGAGTGGGCAGCGCCGTGCCCCGTACCGTGCCTGCGCGTCCGCGCGTCGCCTTCGTGACGCTGGGGTGTCCGAAGAACGAGGTCGACTCGGACCGCATGGCGGCGTCGCTTGCGGGCACATTCGACCTGGTAGCACACATCGACGAAGCGGACATGGTCGTCGTGAACACGTGCTCGTTCATCCGTGAGGCCACCGAGGAGTCGATCGGCGTGGTCCTCGAAGTGGCGGGGGAGTGGAAGGCCGCGGCCGGGGGACGGTCGCTGGTCGTCACCGGCTGCATGCCGTCCCGCTACGGGGGAGAGCTCGCAGGGGCGATGCCCGAGGTCGACGAGTTCGTGCCCGTGACAGGCGAGGGGGACCTGGGGCGCGTCCTCTGCCGCCTTGCCGGGATCCCCGAGGTCCCCGGGGCCCCCGCTGGCCGGCTCGCTCCGGGGCCGTCGGCGTACCTGCAGGTCTCGGACGGCTGCCACCGCGCTTGCACCTACTGCACCATCCCGACCATCCGGGGGCCGTACCGCTCCCGGCCGGCCCGCGAGATCGTCGCCGAAGCACGCGCGCTCGTCGCCGCGGGCGCACGCGAGCTCGTGCTGATCGGGCAGGACATCTCGGCGTGGGGGCGCGACCTGCCCGACGCGCCCGCGCTCGCAGACCTGGTGCGCAAGCTCGCTAAGGTCGAGGACCTCGCCTGGCTGAGGCTGATGTACGTCCAGGCCGACGGGATCACCCCCGACCTGCTCGAGGCGATGGCCTCATCCCCGGTGGTGTGCCGCTATCTCGACATGCCCCTGCAGCACGCTTCGCGCGAAGTGCTGCGCCGGATGGGCCGCCCCGGCGACGCCGCCGAGTCCCTACGGCTGATCGGGGTGATTCGCCAGCTCCTGCCGGGCGTCACCCTTCGGACCACGCTGATCGCGGGCTTCCCGGGAGAAACGCGGCAGGACTCCAAGCGCCTTCTCGACTTCGTACGCGATGCGCGTCTGGACTTCGTCGGCGTATTCCCGTATTCCGCGGAAGAGGGGACGCCCGCGGGCTCGATGGCCGACCAAGTGCCTGCGCGCACGAAGATCGCGCGGGCTCAGCGCCTGCGCGACACTGCCGACGAGATCGGCTTCGAGAAGGTCGCGGATCTCGTGGGCCGCACGCTCGAGGTGCTGGTGGAGGGCGTCGACGAAGAGGGCAGGACCTTCGGGCGCCACCGGGGACAGGCTCCCGAGATCGACGGCTTCGTCTTCTTGGACAGGGCGTGCGCGTTGCGCGCTATCGTGTCGGCAGAGATCGTGGACGCGCTCGGCTACGACCTGCTCGCCGAGGTGAGGTGAGGAACATGCGACGCCTCGGACTCGCCAACTGGATCACGCTCATCAGGATGACCCTCATCCCGCTGTTCCTCGTCCTGCTGCTGGGGCGGTTCGGCTCGCCGGCGACCTGGGACGACTGGCGACCGTGGCTCGCGGCGGCGGTCTACACGGTCCTGGCGGCGACCGACGTTGTCGATGGGTACGTCGCGCGCAGCCGCAACGAGGTCACCACCTTCGGCAAGTTCATCGACCCGCTGGCGGACAAGTTGCTGGTCACCGCCGCGCTCGTCGGCCTGGTCCAGATCGGCAGCCTGCCCGGCTGGGTCGCCATCGTGATCATCGGGCGCGAGCTGATCGTCTCGGGCCTGCGGATGGTGGCCGTCGCGGAGGGCGTCGTCATCGCCGCCTCCCACTGGGGGAAGGTCAAGACCTTCTTCCAGATCATCGCCCTCGTGGCGTTCATCCTCAAGGCAGCCCCGATCTTCGTGCCGTACTTCCCGCTCGTGGACGTCGTCTCCTGGGCGATCATGTACGTCGCCCTGGGCCTGACGGTCCTGTCTGCCGCCCAGTACTTCTACCACGCCCGCGAGGTGATCGCCGGACCGTGGAGCGGAGGGGCGACCCCCGCGCCGGACGCCACGCGACACAGGGAGTCCAGGCGATGACCCCGTACCGCAGCGCGGCGATCGTCACGGTCGGCACGGAGCTGGTCCGCGGCCTTTCTGTGGACACGAACACTTCAGAGATCGCGCGCGCACTGTTCGCAGCCGACATCGAAGTGGCTGAGGCGCTGAGCCTGCCCGACGATGCTGCGGCGCTGGCAGAGGCTCTGAGGCGCTGTAGCGCCTCCTACGACCTCGTCGTGGTCACGGGGGGCCTCGGACCCACTCACGACGACGTGACGCGACAGGCGGCGGCTGACGCACTCGGCCTGGCGATCACGACGGACGACTCCCTCGTGGAGACGCTGCGGCCCGCCGCCGCCAGGCATCTCGACGAACGCGCCAGGGAACAGGTCTTGCGCCAGGCCGACGTCATCGCGGGCGCGAGAGTGCTCCCCGCGGTGCGGGGCACGGCTCCCGGACAGCTCGTCCCGACCCCGCGCGGCGCGCTTGTGCTCCTGCCCGGACCGCCGGCCGAGATGCGTCCGCTCTTGCATACCCTCGCCGGCGAGTGGGGATCCGGCGCCGAGGCGCCTCGCGTGCTGCGCTTCACAGGGATATCCGAGTCCGACCTCCAGATGGCGGCGCAGGACGTCCTCGCCGGGCGCGCCGATATCGAGCTGACACTGCTCGCGAAACCCGGCGACGTGCGGATCGTGCTCTTCGACCGCGGGGCGGGGGGAGAGGCGCTCGACGCGGCCGCTTCCCTGATCGCCGATCGGGTCGGGGACGCCTGCTACTCGACCGACGGGTCCTCGCTGGCCGAAGTCGTGCTCGCCCGCGCGCGCGCGGCCGGGCTCACGCTCACGACCGCGGAATCGTGCACTGGAGGAATGGTGGGCGCGGCGCTCACCGACGTGCCGGGCTCCTCGGCCTCCTACCTCGGCGGAGCGGTCTCCTACGCCGACGAGGCCAAGGTCACGCTGCTCGGAGTCGATCCCGGCCTGATCGCCGCCTGCGGCGCGGTCTCCGACGCGGTCGCCAAGTCCATGGCGGCCGGCGCGCGGGACACCCTCGGCGCCGACGTGGCGGTCGCCGTGACCGGAGCCGCTGGACCCGAGGGAGGATCGAAGGACAAGCCCGTCGGGACAGTGTGGTTCGGCGTCGCGGGGGCTGACCGCGTCGAGGCGCACTTGCGGCACTTCCCCGGGGATCGCGCGCTGGTGCGCGAACGCGCCACGATGACCGCGCTCGATCTGCTCCGGCGCGCGCTGCCGGACGCCTAGGCCCCCGTATGCCTCCGCGGTGCTTCGTCGCGCTGGCCCTGCCCTACAGCGTGGCGGGCATCCTCGACTCCGCGAGGCGGGCCGTCACCGAAGGCGCGCCCGCCTGGGCAGGGGAGAAGTGGGTGCCGCCGGGCAACCTGCACGTCACGGTCTCCTTCCTCGGTGCCGTCAACGACCGGGAGTTGGATGCGCGGGTGGCCACCATGCAGGCTGCGGTGGCCTCGGTCCCCTCGTTCGAGCTGCCGCTGGCAGGGGTGGTGGCGGTCCCGTCCCCGCGTCACGCCACGATGCTGTGGGCGACGCTGGAGGACGATGCCGGCTCCATGGCCATCTTGGCTGAAGCGATCCGCGCCGCGTTCCCGGAGGCCGGAGCCGACCCCGGAAAGCCCCTCCGCCCGCACGTCACGCTGGCGCGCGCCCGGTCGCACCGCCGCATCGGCCGCGACGTCCTAGCGTCGGCGTCCTCGATCGTGTCCTCGGCGGGTAAGGAGCCAGAAGGGATCGTGTCAGTGCGCTCCGCTACGTTGTTCTCGAGCACGCTGCGGCCGGGCGCGCCGGAGTACCGCGAGATCGCCGTCGCGCCTCTGTCCCGATGAGGACCTCGGCCGCCGCGCTCGGATTGACATCGAACAAGTGTTCGTATAGTTTCATCTAGGCAGGACCGCCGCGCGGAAGCGGCGTCCGCGAGGGGCAAAGGAGCAGGATCGCATGGATCGCGAGCAGGTCGATAAGGTACTCGAGCTCACGAAGGAGCAGGTCGAGCGCAAGTTCGGCAAGGGCTCTCTCATGCGGCTCGGGGAGCACGCGAACATCGGAGCGATGCCCGCCATCCCGACCGGCTCACTGGCGCTCGACGCCGCACTGGGGATAGGTGGCGTCCCGCGCGGGCGCATCGTCGAGATCTACGGCCCCGAGTCGGGAGGCAAGACCACTCTCGCCCTCCACATCGTGGCGGAGGCCCAACGGCTCGGGGGCATCGCGGCCTACATAGACGCCGAGCACGCGATGGACCCTGCATACGCGGCCAAGCTCGGCGTCGACATCGACGACATGCTGATCTCGCAGCCGGACACGGGGGAGCAGGCCCTCGAGATCTGCGACATGCTCGTTCGCAGCGGCGCGATCGACGTCGTAGTGATCGACTCCGTGGCCGCACTCGTCCCGCGCGCCGAGCTCGAAGGCGAGATGGGGGACACCACCGTGGGCCTGCAGGCGAGGCTCATGAGCCAGGCTCTGCGCAAGCTGGCCGGCTCCCTGTCGCGCTCGAACACGACCTGCATCTTCATCAACCAACTGCGCGAGAAGATCGGCGTCATGTTCGGCAACCCGGAGACCACCTCCGGAGGACGCGCGCTGAAGTTCTACTCCTCGATCCGCATCGACATCCGCCGGATCGACTCGATTAAGCAGGGGACGGACATAATCGGCAACCGCGTCCGCGCGAAGGTCGTCAAGAACAAGGTCGCCCCGCCGTTCCGGCAGGCCGAATTCGACCTCATGTACGGCTCCGGCATCTCCAAGGAGGGTTCCCTGCTCGACCTCGGAGTCGAAGAGGGGATCGTCGCGAAGTCGGGCTCGTGGTTCACCTACGGCGAGGAGCGTCTCGGTCAGGGTCGCGAGGCCGCCAAGGACTTCCTGCGCGAGCACACGGAGATCCGCGACACCATCGAGAGCCGCATCCGCGAGGCGCTCAGCATCCCGCAGACGAGCGGGCTGGTCGCACCGATAGCGGCGGGCGCGACCGACGACGACGGCAACGACATCCCGGCACCCGAGCCGATGCCCGGACCGACCCTGTCGCCCGTGCCCAAGAACAAGAAGTAGCACGCGACCCTCAACCTCGACTCGAGGTACCGCTTTGGCCCTCCTCACCGAGATCCGCATCCTGCGGCGCGGCTCCCATCGACGGACTCTGGTCCTTGATGGCGAGCCATGGCGCGACGCGCCGTCGGACGTGGTGTCTGAGGCACACCTGAATGTTGGAGACGAGGTCGACCCGAGGGAGTTGCGAGAGCGGCTGGCTGGGATCGAGCCGGGCTGCGCTCGTGATCGAGCTGTGCGCCTGCTCACCTACAGGGACAGGTCAGTCGCCGAGCTGCGGGAGCGACTCGCCGAGGATGGATTCCTGCCAGAGACGGTCAGCGGGGTCGTGGATCGTCTGACCGACGTGGGCCTTGTGGACGACGAGCGCTTCGCCCGGTCGTTCGCACGCAGCCTGACGCAGATCCGCCACCTGGGACGGAGCCGCGCCGCTCGAGAACTGGCCGCCCGAGGCATCGACCCCGAGCTGGCCGGCGAGGCGCTCGACGAGGCCCTCTCCGTGGAGGCCGAGGAGGCTGCGGCGGGGGAGTTCTCTCGTTCGCTCGCGCGCCGTCCCGGAGCCACCCGCGACAAGATAGCGGCGCGCCTTGCGCGGCGCGGCTACTCCCCGCGCGTGGCGCTCTCGGCCGCGCGTCAGGCCATGGAAGCCTCCGAGTCCGAGTCTGACCCGGATCGGTGGCCCGGCCCGGATCCGTGCGATGGAGAGGACCCTGGGCGCCAGGCGTAGGCGGCCGCCGCAACGCTGTCAGGCCGCGCGTCGTCCTTGACCGCCGGCACCCCGCGCCGCTATCCTTGAGCTCGGCAAACGTGATCACACCACCCGGTCGAAGAACCGAAGCGGTGTTGTGTATGAGGGACCTCGCGGTCCTTGAGCGCGAACATGAAGGGCGCACACGCGCCCTTGCGGAGTATTCAGGCCGTGGTTCCCGCATACATGCTGTGTCGCCTTTGCCGGACGCCTTGTCGTCCGGCTTCGTCGTTTCGAAGGGCACCTGCCGCCTGAGGGCGGGACGGCCCGGACCCTGCGAGAGCAGGGGAGAAGCGACACCCACCGGTGGCAAGTCGCCCCCTACAGCTTTCGAGATGGGCGCACACCAAACCCCGCGCCCGAAGGGAGGGACCTGCAACAGATGGATACGATCGTCACCGTCATCATCGCGGTAGTCGCCATCGCCGCCGGCGTCCTTCTCGGTTTCGTCCTCCGCAAGAACTTTGGGGAGAAGCAGCTCGATAAGGCTCGCGATTCAGCGGGCCGCATCGTGGCCGACGCCGAGAAGCAGGCCGAGACTCTGCGCAAGGAAGCACTCCTGGAGGCCAAGGACGAGGTGTTCCGTCTCCGTGCCGAGGCCGAGACCGAAGCCAAGGAACGCCGCAAGGAGGTCACGGCTCTGGAGAGCCGCCTCCTGCAGCGCGAGGAGTCGCTGGAGCGCCGCGCGGAGTCGCTCGATCAGCGCGAGCACCAGCTCTCCAGCACGGCCGCCCAGGTCGAGAAGCGCTCCAAAGACCTCGAAGAAGCCATCGCCGAGGAGAAGGCCCGCCTGGAATCGCTCGCGGGAATGACCTCCGACGAGGCGAAGCAGGTCCTGCTCAAGCGCGTCGAGGAGGACGTCAAGCACGACGCCGCCATCATGATCCGCGAGGTCGAGTCGCAGGCACGCGAAGAGGCCGACAAGAGGGCGCGCAACATCGTCGGCATCGCCATCCAGCGCGTCGCCGCCGACCACACCGCGGAATCCACGGTATCGGTCGTCCACATCCCGAGCGACGACATGAAGGGCCGCATCATCGGCCGCGAGGGCCGCAACATCCGGGCCTTCGAGCAGTTGACGGGCATCAACCTGATCATCGACGACACGCCCGAGGCGGTCATCCTCTCGAGCTTCGACCCCGTCCGCCGCGAGGTGGGCCGCATCACTCTGGAGTCGCTGTTGGCCGACGGCCGCATCCACCCCGCACGGATCGAGGAGATGTTCGGCAAGGCTGAGAAGATCGTCGAGCAGCAGGTCCACGAGGCGGGCGAGCAGGCGGTCTTCGAGACCCAGGTCCACGGCGTACACGCCGAACTGGTCCGAACCCTCGGCCGCCTTCGTTTCCGCACCTCCTACGGCCAGAACGTGCTGAAGCACTCTCTGGAGGTCAGCTACCTGGCCGGAGTGATGGCCGCCGAGCTCGGTGTGGACGTCAAGCTAGCCAAGCGCGCCGGTCTGCTCCACGACCTCGGCAAGGCCATCGACCACGAGGTCGAGGGACCGCACGCCCTGATCGGAGCCGAGCTCGCCAAGCGCCTCGGCGAGCACAAGGAGATCATCCACTGCATCGAGGCGCACCACGGCGACGTCGAGCCCTCCACCGTCGAGGCCGTTCTCGTCCAGGCCGCCGACGCGATCTCGGCCTCACGGCCGGGAGCGCGCCGCGAGACCATCGAGAGCTACATCAAGCGCCTCGAGAAGCTCGAGGAGCTCGCAGGAGCCCACAAGGGCGTCGAGAAGGTCTACGCGATGCAGGCGGGCCGTGAGATCCGCGTCATGGTCAAGCCCGACGCCGTATCCGACGTTGACTCGGTCGTCCTGGCGCGCGACATCGCCAAGGAGATCGAGGACCAGATGGAGTACCCGGGCCAGATCAAGGTCATGGTCATACGCGAGAGTCGCGCGATCGACTACGCGAAGTAAGGGGGTCGCGTCCAGCGGACTCGCGCCGTCGCCGCTGATGCGGCCATCCGGCACCTGCAAGAAGGCCGTCCCGAGATGCGGGGCGGCCTTCTTCCTCGTACAATGCCGTCTATGACTGAGCCGCTGCCATCCGCCGCCGACGCCGCGCCCCGCGCAGGAGTCCGAGTCGCGCTCGCCGCCGTCGAGGACCTGCCGGAGGTGCTGCGCGTGCAGCGTGCCGCCTTCGGTCGCGTGGCGCGCCAGTTCGGCGTGCCGCCACAGAACATGCCCCCGATCGCCGAGACCCTCGAGGACCTCGTCGCGCTGCGGTCCGCAGGCACACGCACCTTCGTCGCCCTGGACGGTGACCGCGTCGTCGGCACGGTGCGCACGACCCTGCGCGACGACGGCGTGGTCGAGATCGGCCGCCTTGGCGTCGACGACGGCGCCGAGCGCCGCGGAATCGCGCTGGCGCTCATGCTGGCTGCCGAAGCGGACCGCCCGGAAGCGACCCGCTTCGAGCTGTTCACGGGCGCCGAAGCCGCCGGCCCCATCGCTCTCTACGAGCGCCTCGGCTTCCACATCTTCTCGCGACAGACGTTCCAGCAGTGGAGCATGGTCTGGCTCGCGAAGGAGCGATGACCCGCGCTGCGGCGCCAAGGCGGCCTTACGCGCCTACGGGCGCGCGGCTACACTGGTCAGCATGACTCCCGACGACTCTCTCCTGGACTTCGTCTCCGCCGTCTCCGGCGACCAGTACGTAAAGGTCGAGGAGACGCTGGGCGACGGCTACGTCCGCCTCAAGGTCTCCGAGGCCGAGCGGAGACAGGCCAAGCACGACATCCGCACCTTCGAGGATGTCGTGGTCGAGTTGCTGCGCAATTCCCGCGACGCTCACGCGCGGCGCATCTACGTAGCCTCCGGCCGCGAGGGCGATACGCGCACCATGACGGTCATCGACGATGGCATCGGGATCCCTCCGGCAATGCACGAGCGCGTCTTCGAGCCCAGGGTGACGAGCAAGCTCGAGACGATGGTCGTGGACAGCTGGGGTGTGCATGGGCGAGGCATGGCGCTCTTCTCGGTGAAGAGCAACGTCGCGAGCGCAGGGATAGCCACCTCCGACCTGTACAAGGGCGCTGCGCTCGTCATCGTGTCCGACACATCGGCCCTCCCGGAGAAGGCCGACCAGTCCAAGTGGCCGACGGTGGACCGGGACCCCGAGACCGGGCGGCCCTCCGTGGGCACCGGCCCCCACAACATCGTCCGCCGGATCGTGGAGTTCGCCGTCGAGCACCCGGAACTGGACCTCTACTACGGCAGTCCCACGGAGGTGCTCGCCTCGATGTTCGCCCACGCCAGGGGCAGGCTCGACGCCCGGCAACTGCTCTTCTGCGACGACGCGGGCGACCTGCCGGTGTGGCAGCGGCCTGCCGTGGCCGGGGACGCTGTCGAGCTCGTCTCGCTCGCCGCCTCGGTCGGTCTCACCATCTCGGAGCGCACGGCGCACCGGGTGCTCGGCTCCGAGTTCGGCGCGCTCGACAGCGTTCTGGAGACGGTCGTCCCGGTCCAGCAGTCCGCCGACGCGAAACGCCCCGACATCTACCGCGACCGGCGCGGGCTCCGGATACACCGCAACGACATCCGCGAGTTCCAGCGCAAGCTGGAGGAGGCGTTCGATCTCGTGACGGAACGCTACTATCTGCAGCTGGCGGGGGAGCCCAAGGTGACGGTCGGAAGAGACACCATCACGGTCAGGTTCACCGTCGAGAAGGACGACTGAGCCGAAACCCCTACCTGCGCTATAATGTGCGCGTCGAAGAGCCAGTCCGCGCAATCGAAGCAAACAATGCAGCACACATCGCAGCGACATTCACCGCACCGGGGGCAGCAGTGGAAGTACTCAAGGTGTCTTCGCATTCCAGTCCCAACTCCGTCGCCGGCGCGCTCGCCGGTGTCATCCGCGAGCAGGGCGCTTGCGAGATCCAGACCGTGGGGGCAGGGGCGCTCAATCAGGCGGTCAAGGCCGTTGCCATCGCGCGTGGATTCTTGGCTCCATCGGGTATCGACCTCGTCTGCGTGCCAGCCTTCGCGGACATCGTCATCGACGGTGAGCAGCGAACCGCGATCCGGATGCTCATCGAGCCACGGGACATGCACGATCGCTGAGGCAGCCTGCCAGCACGACCCCCGGAGCCTGAGATGACCGTGGACCTGCACGTCCACACGACCGCGTCCGACGGGCTCGTCACTCCTTCAGGCGTCGTGGCGGCCGCTCTCGACCTCGGGTTGAGGGTCGTGTCGATCACGGACCACGATTCGGTCGAAGGCGTCTCCGAAGCGATCGAAGCGGCGAGGGGAAGCGCTCTCGAGGTGCTCCCGGGCGTCGAGCTCTCGGTGCTGGCCGACGACGGCTCCGACGTTCACCTCCTCGGCTACCTGATCGATCACGGAGACCCCGCGCTCCTGGAGGCGCTCGAGCGCCTGCGCACGGCGCGCTTCGAGCGCGCGGTGGCGATGGTGAAGGCGCTCTCTGACGCGGGGCACGAAGTCGGACTGGATGGAGTGCTCGAGCATGCGGCCGGGGGCGCAGTCGGAAGGGTGCACGTGGCGCGCGCCCTGGTCGACGCGGGATCGGTCGACACGATCGAGCAGGCCTTCGCCGATCTCATCGGCCGCGAGGGCCCGTACTACGTCCGCAAAGCCTTCTTCTCCGCACGGGAGGCGCTGGAGCTCATCCATGGCGCCGGGGGGGTCGCGGTCCTCGCGCACCCGGGCGTCAGCGGCGAGAGCGCGCTGGTGCCGCTAGTCGGCGAGGGGCTCGACGGCGTCGAGGCGTACCACGCCGAGCACACCCCGGCACAACGCGCTCACTTCGCAGCCCTCGCGGAGCGCTTCGCCCTGGTGGCCACCGGCGGCTCGGACTTCCACGGGCCCGGGATGCGGAGCGCCACGCTCGGGTCCGGAGCCTGTCCTGACAGCGCCGTCGAGGCCCTTCGGGAGCGTGCTACCATCTTGCGACCATGAGCACCTTCGAAGTCCGCACTCTCGGGTGCCAGATGAACAAGCACGATTCCGAGCGCATCGCCGGCATGCTGCTGGCCCGCGGGATGACCCCCGCACCCGCCGGCGAGACCGCCGACGTCATCGTCTTCAACACGTGCTGCGTGCGCGAGAACGCCGACGAGCGCCTCTACGGGCAGGTGAGTTCGCTCTCAGGCATCCGCCGCGAGCGTGGCACCGTGATCGCCGTGGGCGGCTGCATCGGCCAGCGCGATGGCTCGGCGCTTCTGCGCACCCTTCCGCAGATCGATGTCGTGTTCGGCACCCACAACCTCGCGCGCCTTCCCGCGCTCCTTGACGCGGCAGCGGACTCGCCGCGCCCGGTCGTCGAGATCGGCGACCCGTCCGACGGCGACTTCACTTCGGGACTGCCTTCGCAGCGAGAGCACCCTTGGCACGCATGGGTACCGATCACCGTGGGCTGCGACAACTTCTGCACCTACTGCGTGGTGCCGTACGTGCGCGGGCGCGAGCGCTCGCGCGCCCTCGAGGACGTCGTCGCCGAGGTGCGGCGGCTCGCCAACGAGGGTGTCGTCGAAGTCACGCTGCTGGGACAGAACGTCAACTCATACGGCCGGGACCTCTACGGGGCTCCGCGCTTCGCCGAGCTCCTGCGCTCGGTGGCGGGCACGGGAGTCCGGCGGGTGCGCTTCACGACAAGCCATCCGAAGGACCTCTCCGACGAGACGATCCGGGCCATGGCCGAGAGCCCGCAGGTGTGCCGCCATCTCCATCTGCCGGTCCAGTCTGGCTCCGACCGCATCCTCGCCGCCATGAACCGTCACTACACGCACGAGAGCTACCTGCAGCTCGTGGACCGTCTCTACGAGGCGATGCCGGACCTGTCGCTGACGACCGACATCATCGTGGGGTTCCCCGGCGAGAGCGACGCCGACTTCGAGGAGACGATGCGCACGGTCGAAGCCGCCCGCTACGACCAGGCGTTCACGTTCATCTACAGCCCGAGGAAGGGCACCCCCGCGGCGGACATGCCGGACCAGGTGCCGCGCGAGGTGGTGCAGCCCCGCTTCGACCGCCTGGTCTCCGCGATACAGGCGTCGGCGCTAGCGAAGAACCTGCCGCTCGTCTCGACGGTGCAGACCGTCCTTCTGGAAGGGGCGAGCAAGCGCGACCCGCGCGTGCTCACCGGCCGCACCGGCGGCAACAAGGTCGTCCATGTGCCACTGCCCGCGGAAGCGAGCGCCGATCGGCTGGCGGGCAAGGTGGTCGACGTCCGTATCGACGACGCGCAGACTTGGTTCTGCATGGGTACCCTCATGGAGTGAGGCACTGCACGCAACCGCTTCCTTGCAGGAGGGGATGATCTGTCATGTCGTTCGACGTGCTCGGGATCATCGCGCCGCATCCTCCGATCATGGTGGAGGCGGTCGGAGGGGACGAGGCCCGCGTCACGGCCGATTCGGTCGCGGCGCTCCACACGGCCGCCGGGCTGCTTCAGGACTTCGATCCTCAGACCATCGTCATCGTCTCTCCGCACGCGCCGGGATTCGCCGACGCCTTCACGGTCACCACCGCGGGCCGAGTACGAGGCGACCTTGGGCGCTTCGGCGCGCCGGGAGCCGGTCACGACGTCGCAGGCGACCCCGACCTCGCCCGCGCCATCATCGAGGAAGGCAACGCAGCCGGCCTGCCGACCACGGCCCGCGAGGCCTACCCTCGTCTCGACCCCGACCTCGACCACGGCGTGCTCGTCCCCGTCAGCTTCCTCGATCCCGAGGAGCGCTACGACCTGGTGGTCGCCTCGTTCGCCTTCCTGCCCGCCGCCGACCATCTCGAGTTCGGCCGAGCGATCCGGAGAGCCGCGGCGCGGGTAGGCCGCCGCGTCGCCCTCGTGGCGAGCGGAGACTGCAGCCATCGCCTGACGACAGGCGCGCCCGCCGGCTACTCTCCGCGAGCCAAGGAGTTCGATCAGCAGCTCGCGGCCCTGCTCGCGCGCTCCGACTACGACGGGGTGGCGAGGATCGACGAGGGCCTGCGCGAGGAAGCGGGGGAGTGCGGCTGGCGGTCGTTCCTCATCTTGGGTGGCTTCCTCGAAGGGACCGACGCCGTCACGCGCGTGCTCTCCTACGAGGGCCCGTGGGGCGTCGGCTACCTCACCGCGGTGGCCGCCCCTCCCGAGCAGCTCGAGGGCCTCGCCGCGTACACGCCGGAGACCGGCAACAAGGAGGGGCGCAAGGGCGACGAGGAATCCGCGCCCGTGGCTCTCGCGCGCGCCACGATAAAGCAGTACGTCATGGAGGGGACAGCCCCGGACCCGCCTCCCTTCGACGGCCCGGCCCTCCCTCCGCGTGCGGGCGCGTTCGTATCGCTGCACATCAACGGCATGCTGCGTGGCTGCATCGGCACCATAGGACCGACCCAGCCCACGCTCGCTCAGGAGATAGTGCACAACGCCGTCCAGGCAGCCACCGCCGACCCCAGGTTCCCCAAGGTCGAGTCCGGCGAGCTCGACGACCTCGAGATCAAGATCGACGTCCTGCACCCCGCGGAGAGCATCGACTCCCTTGAGGACCTGGACCCGAAGGTCTACGGCGTGATCACCACCTGCGGCTGGCGGCGCGGGCTCCTGCTGCCTGACCTCGAGGGAGTGGACACTTGCGAGGAGCAGGTCGCCATCGCGATGACCAAGGCGGGTATCGCCATCGGCGAGCCCGTGTCACTCGAGCGCTTCAAGGTCGACAGGTATGAGTGAGGCGGAAGCCGCAGCACCTGTCGCGTCGCATCCGCCCGTCGTAGCCGTCGTCGGCCCGACCGGCGTCGGCAAGAGCGACTTGGCCGAGGACCTCGCCCTCTCGCTCGGCGGCGAGATCGTCTCCGCCGACTCGATGCAGGTCTACCGCGGCATGGACATCGGCACGGCGAAGCAGCCCCTGCCCGAGCGCCGCGTCCCATATCACTGCATCGACCTCGTCGAACCCGGCGCTGCCTATTCCGCGGCTCTCTACCAGCGCGACGCGCGCGCGGCCTTCGGGGACATCCGTGGAAGAGGCCGCAGACCGGTCCTCGTGGGCGGCACGGGCCTCTACGTGCGCGCAGCCTTGGACCAGATGGAGTTTCCGGACGGGAAGTACGACTCGCCCGTGCGCGCCGAGATCGAGTCCCAGGTCGACTCGCTCGGCCCCGAGGGGCTGCACCGGCTGCTGGAGGAGAGGGATCCGGAGTCAGCCGCTCTGATCCACCCGAACAACGTGCGGCGCACGGTGCGCGCTCTCGAGATGCTCGCCGCCGGCGGTCCGACCTACGCACACCAGGTCGCTCACTTCACGGAGCGGAGGTTCTCGGTCCCGGCGATCCTTGTCGGGATCACGATGGAGCGCTCCGCCCTGTACAGGCGCATCGACGAACGGGTCGCTCGCATGCTGGAGGCCGGGCTTCTCGAGGAGGTAACCGGCCTGCTCGACTCGGGATACCGTGACGCGATGACGGCTTCCCAAGCGATCGGCTACAAGGAGCTCGTGCCGGTGATCGAGGGAGGCGCCGACATCGACCAGGCGGCGGAATCGATCAGACAGGCGACTCGCCGGTACGCGAAGCGGCAACTGACCTGGTTCCGCGCCGATCCGAGGATCTCGTGGATAGACGTCACGGAGTCGTCACCCGAGCAAGCTCTATCGGCCGCATTGGCGCTGCTAGAATCGATGGGCGCGCTGTAGGCGCGCCCGCCGGCAAGGGACTGGAGACAAACCATGGACCTCGAATTCACCAAGATGCACGGCTGCGGCAACGACTTCATCGTCATCGACGATCTCGAGAAGGAACTCGACCTCGACGCTTCGGCTGTGACGATGCTTTGCGACCGGCACTTCGGCATCGGCGCGGACGGTGTCATCCTCGTCCGGCCCGCGACGGACCCGGAAGCGGACTACGCGATGGTCTACTTCAACGCCGACGGGTCGCTCGCCGAGATGTGCGGCAACGGCATCCGCGTCTTCGCCAAGTACCTTTCGGACCGCGAGCTGGTCGAAGGGGGCCTGCTGGCCGTCCAGACCCCGGCGGGCATCAAGAGCATCGACATCATCCCGGACAGCGCTGGGATGTTCGCGCTCGCGCGAGTCGACATGGGCGTCCCGCTGCTCACTGCGGCGGACGTGCCGACCACTCTCCCGGGAGATCCGGTCGTCAACGTGCACGTGGTCACCGAGGCGGGCGAAGCGGACGTGACATGCGTGTCGATGGGCAACCCGCATACCGTGCTCTGGGTCGACGACGTGGACGAGGCCCCGGTGTCGACGCTGGGGCCCGCGATCGAAACGCTCGACGTATTCCCACGCGGGACGAACGTCGAGCTCGCGCAGGTGACGGACTTCTCGCGGATCCGGCTCCGCGTCTGGGAGCGGGGAGTAGGGGAGACGCTGGCATGCGGGACGGGCGCCTGCGCCGCGCTAGTCGCGGGAGTCATGACGGACAGGTGCGGGCACAGCGCGATAGTAGAGCTGCCCGGAGGAGAGTTGCGCGTCGAGTGGCTCCAGCCCGGCAGCGTGTTCATGACGGGCCCCGCAGAGCAAGTGTTCGAGGGGGTCTGGGATATCCCCGACGAGGACTAGGATCGGACCGGATGGGCCCGTCGCCCTCTCCGTCCCTGTTCGGGACGGGTGATACCATGTGCCACACTCCGGGCCCCACGGCCACCGGGTCACAGACGGCAATCGATGAAGGGACACATCAGTCGTGAGGACCGCCGACCGCATCGCGAACCTGCCCCCGTACCTCTTCGCTGAGATCGACCGCAAGGTCGCCCTCAAGAGGGCCGAGGGCATCGACGTCATCTCGCTGGGCATCGGCGATCCCGACCGGCCCACGCCCGAACGCATCGTCGAGGCGATGAGCCGCGCGATCCGCGTCCCGAAGAATCACCAGTACCCCAGCTATTACGGTTCCCAGGCCTACCGCGAGGCATGCTCCGGCTGGATGAAGCGCCGATTCGGGGTGGATGTGGATCCGAACACCGAGACCCTCGCGTTGATCGGCAGCAAAGAGGGCATAGCCCACGTCTTCCTTGCGTTCGTCGATCCCGGCGACGTCACGCTAGTGCCCGGCTGCGGATACCCCGTCTACCACACGGGCGGGATCCTGGCGGGCGGCGAGACCTACTGGATGCCCATGAACGAGGGCAACGGCTTCCTCGCCGACTTCGAGTCCACGCCGCAAGACGTCCTGGCGCGCGCCAAGATGATGTTCCTCAGCTATCCCAACAACCCGACCTCGGCGATCGCGAACGAGGAGTACTTCGACCGCGCCATCGCGTTCGCCAAGGCCAACGACCTGCTGATCATCCACGACAACGCGTACTCCGAGGTCGGCTACGAGGGATACCGAGCCCCGAGCTTCCTGCAGCGCCCGGGCGCCAAGGACGTGGCGATCGAGTTCTTCTCGACGAGCAAGGCCTACAACATGACGGGCTGGCGTGTCGCGTTCGCGTGCGGCAACGCGGCTGCGATCAAGGCGCTCGGCACGGTGAAGAGCAACATCGACTCGGGCGTCTTCACGGCCGTGCAGGACGCCGCGATCGAGGCGTTCTCCGGCCCGCAGTCCGAGATCGACGCCATGTGCGCGATGTACCAGAAGCGGCGCGACTTGGTGATGGACGCGCTCGGCAAGATCGGCATCGAGGCGGCCGTTCCGAAGGCCACCATCTACATCTGGGCGAAGGTGCCCGCCGGCTTCACCTCGGCCGACTTCGCGACGCACATCCTGCAGAAGGCCAACGTCGTGGTCCCGCCCGGATCGGCCTACGGTCCCGACGGCGAGGGGTTCATCCGCATCTCGCTGACCACACCCGACGACCGGCTCGCCCAGGCCATCGAACGCATCGAAGCGTCCCTGTAGGGAGAAGCCAGCAACCGATGTCTAATCCCGACAGGTTCGTGCCCTACCCGGTGACGGAGCGATCTGAGGACCGCGCCGTGCTCGTCGGCATCGACCGCGGACACGGACGAACCTGGAGTGCCGAGGAGTCGCTCTCCGAACTCGAGAGACTGGCCGACACGGCCGGGGCTCAGGTCGTCGCGACGCTCACGCAGAAGCTGGGAGCTCCCGACCCTCGCACCTTCATCGGCAAGGGGAAGCTGGAGGAGGTCGCGCAGGTCGTGCGCGAGAAGGACGCCACCGTTGTCATCTTCGACGACGACCTGTCGCCCTCGCAACAGGCCAACATCGAGAACGCCGTGCCCGAGACCAAGATCGCGGACCGGACGGCGCTCATCCTGGACATCTTCGCCCTGCACGCCACCTCCCGGGAAGGGAAGCTGCAGGTCGAGCTGGCGCAGATGGAGTACCTGCTCCCGCGCCTGCGCGGACTGTGGCGCCACCTCGACCGGTTCGCGGGAGGCGGCGTGCTCACGCGCGGACCCGGCGAGGCCCAGCTCGAGACCGACCGCCGGCTCGCCAGGCAGCGGATCGGTGAGCTCAAGCGCGAACTGAAGCGCGTGGCGGGGGAGCGCAGCCTACAGCGCAAGCGCAGGGCGCGAAGCGGCATCTTCCGGGTCGCCATCGTCGGGTACACGAACGCCGGCAAGTCGACGACGCTGAACGCGCTGACGGATGCCGGCGCGTACGTCGCGGACAAGCTGTTCGCCACGTTGGACGCGACGACGCGCACCCTGGAGCTGCCCGAAGGCCGCACCATCACGGTCACGGACACGGTCGGGTTCATCCACAAGCTGCCGCACGCGCTCGTGGAGGCCTTCAAGTCGACGCTCGACGAGGTGCGGGAGGCGGACCTGCTCGTACACATCGTGGACGGCTCCCATCCCCAGGCGTTCGACCAGATCGCAGCGGTGGACGAGGTCCTCGGCGAGATCGGGGCGCGCGGACCTTCTCTGCTGGCGTTCAACAAGGCCGATGCGATGGATCCGGACACGCGAACGGCCCTTGAGGCGCGCTACCCGCATGCCGTGGTCTTCTCAGCCGCGACCGGCGACGGCGTGGAGGCGCTGCGCGAGCGCATCGGCTCGGAGGCGGCGCGGCAGGCCGTCACGCTGACCATCCTGGTCCCGTACGACCGCGGCGACGTGGTCGCGCTGGCACACGAGAACGCCCAGATCGTCACCGAGGAGCACACTCCCGAGGGCACGCGTCTCGTGGTGCGAGCGGGCGCTCAGGTGGCCGGGCGGCTCGAGCCCTTCGCGGAGCACCGCCGCGCGCAGCCGGAGGACTAGGGGCCGGGACTCACATCCGGCGGAAGACCGCCACGACTTTCCCCAAGATGTGCACGTCGCGCGCGTAGATCGGCTCCATCGATGAGTTCTCGGGCTGCAGCCGTATCCGGTCGCTCTCGCGGAAGAACCGTTTTACGGTAGCGTCGTCGTCCAGCTGGGCCACGACGATCTCGCCGTTGACCGCGTCGGGTTGCTCCCGTACGGCCACATAGTCGCCGTCGAGGATGCCCGCGTCGACCATCGAGTCGCCCTTCACGCGCAGGACGAAGGTCGCGTCGTCGCGCACCAGCTCCGTCGGGAGCTGCAGAGTCGTCTCGATGTTCTCGGCTGCGAGAGTGGGCACGCCGGCGGCCACGGCGCCGACCACAGGAAGTCGGATGACGTTCGCGGGGAGGGGAGTCACCGGCGCAGCCTTCAGGTCTTTCTCGAGGACCTCCAGGGCCCGCGGCTTGCTCGGGTCCCGCCTGATGAACCCCTTGGCCTCCAAGGCCCCCAGGTGCGCGTGGACGGTGGACGAGGAGTGCAGGCCCACGGCCTTGCCGATGTCGCGCACGGTGGGCGGGAAGCCCTGACGGGCGACCTCGGCCTTGATGAAGTCGAGCACCTGCCGCTGACGGTCGGTGAGTTCGCGATCGCGCGTCATGCCCGCGCCCCTTTCATCGAACATGCGTTCCCGCGCGAGTGTAGCGCGCAACCTTTCGTCTGGCAAACACACGTTCGATTGCCCGCTTGCGGTGCGAACGTATGTTCGCTATATTGCTATACGAACACGTGTTCGTTCGCAGCACGACTCGATGTCAGAGCCTGGGCGCACGATGCGACGCAGACGACACAGGGGCCGGAGGAGCCGGCGCGCAAGGGGAGGGTGAGCGGGCCATGACCACCACGACGATGACGCTTCAAGGACGCAGGACGGGGCGAGCTCCAGAGGCTGCGATCCCGAACAGGGCTGCGGGGCGACCCTCCGCGACTGAAGCGCGTTGGATCGTCCCATTGGCGTGGTCGATCGCCTTGATGCTCCTGGTCGCGGGGGCCGGAGCGATCGCACTGCTCAGGGAGAGCGTTCCATCCGGCTCGTCCACCACCATCTCCGTAAGGGTGTCTCCCTCGGACACGCTGTGGTCGATCGCCCGCGCCAACCCGTTGCCGGGCGCCTCCACCGCCGCAACCGTGGAAGCGATAGCGCGCGCCAACGGCCTGCGTGACGGGCGCATCCGTCCAGGGACCGTGCTTCGCGTCCCGGCCGCGGACATCCCGCCGACCGCTCTCGCTCAGGTCCAGAGCGCCCCGCAGGGCCGCTAGAGGCTTCTCCCGCGGCGCGAATGCGCGCACACATCGCGTCCGGCCACGACTGACACCGCAGATGGTGCGAAGAAGAAGCTTGCGCCTCATTGATACCCCATATGTTGTGTGCTAGCCTGTTCGGAGACCAACATGTAGGGGTGGGGAGTCGTATGAGGTGCCCGTTCTGTGGTCACGACGAGACGAAGGTGGTCGATTCCCGCGTCTCCGAGTCACAGGATGCGATAAGGCGTCGGCGCGAGTGTCTGGCCTGCGAGCAGCGCTTCACCACCTACGAGCGGGTCGAAGAGATGCCGCTCATGGTCATCAAGAAGGACGGGCGCCGCGAGCCCTTCGATCGCGGCAAGTTGCTGAGGGGGCTTGCCGTCGCGACCGTCAAGCGCGACGTCAGCGCTGAGCAGCTCGAGGATCTGATCGACGACGTCGAGGCCGACCTCCACGACTCCTTCCGCTACGAGATCCACGCAAAACAGCTGGGTGACTTGGTCCTGGAGCATCTCAAGGCTCTCGATCGCGTCGCCTACGTCCGCTTCGCATCCGTGTACAAGGAGTTCAAGGACCTCGATGAGTTCACCAGCGAGCTCAAGGGACTGAAATGACCCGACAGGCTCTGCCGGCGCACCAGGCGCCGACACGACGCCTCGCGACATGGCGACCGACCACGATGCGCGAGTGGCCCGGCCACGTCGCGACCTCCCTGAGGCTCTGGGGCTGCTCGTTCCGCTGCCCGTACTGCTCGGCGTCGGCCCTGCGTGGGCCCGCGGACCAGGAGGTGGACTGGAACGAGGTCGTGGCGCATGTCGACGGCCACCGCGCGATGCTCGACGGCGTGGTCGTCACCGGAGGCGAGCCGACCGAGGACCCGGACCTCCCGTCGCTGCTCGCGGCACTGAAGGAGCTGGACGTCGCGGTGCGGCTGGACACGAACGGCAGCCGGCCGGACGTGCTGGCCCATCTGCTGGCGGAAGGCCTGTGCGACAGCGTCGCGCTCGACGTCAAGACCGTCCCGGCCCGCTACCGGGAGTTCTGTGGGGCGCAAGACATGGCGGCGCGCGTGGCCGAGTGTGCCGACATGCTCATCGCTTCCGACATAGAGCACGAGTTCCGCACGACCGTCGCACCGGGCATCGTCGATCCCGAGGAGCTCCCTCGCATAGCGCGCGCGCTTCGGGGAGGGCAAGTCTACATCCTCCAGCAGTATCGCAGAGTACCCGGCCGCGACCTCCAGCCCTACGACGATGACGTCCTTCGCGACGCAGCAAGGGTCTGCAGCCGCTTCCTGCCCACGTCACCCCGCGGTCTGACGATAGGAGACGACTGAACCCGTGCGTCTCCCGGTGGTCAGACTCGATGCGGGGCTCCCATTGCCCTCGTACGCTCATGACGGGGACGCCGGGCTCGACCTGTACTCCGCCACCGATGTGACCCTGGCGCCCTTCCAGCGCGCGCTCGTGTCCACCGGCGTCGCGGTCGCCATCCCGGAGGGCCACGCGGGCTTCGTTCTGCCGCGCAGCGGGCTCGCGACCCGCAGTGGACTGTCCCTGGTCAACGCCCCGGGGCTGATCGACAGCCACTACCGCGGCGAGGTCAAGGTCGTGGCGGTCAACTTGGACCCCGAGGTGCCGATAGAGATCCGCCGTGGCGATCGCATCGCACAGCTGGTGGTCCAAGCGGTGGCGTGGGCGGAGCCCGCCGAAGTGGCCGAACTGGACGCGACCGCGCGAGGAGAGGGCGGCTTTGGCAGCACCGGCTCCTAGGATCCGGCTGCGGATCGCGGCCGTGCTCCCGCTCGAAGGCGGGATCGTCCTCGTGCGCCAGGCCAAGGGAGGCGCCGCGTACCATCTGCTGCCCGGCGGAGGTGTCGAGGCGGGGGAGACCGTCGAGCAGGCGCTCCGCAGGGAGGTCCTCGAGGAGACGGGGCTGGAGTGCGAGCTCACGGCGCCTCTGTTCATCTCCGACTCCATCGACCCGGACGGCGGCCGCCACATGGTGCAGCTGACGTTCCTGGCGACCGTCACCGGCGGCGAACTCGCCGCGAAGCCGGCCGACCCGGCAGTCCTGAGCCTGGAGGTCGTCGACCCGCAGGACCTCTCCACGCTAGACCTGCGCCCCCCGATGGCCACGGCACTCTACGAGGCCTCATTGGCCTACTTCGACGTCCCTGCGCGATATCTGGGCGCCCTGTGGGTGCCCAGCGATGGTCTTCCCGACGGCGGCGCGCCCTCGGAGGACGGATGACCGGATCCGGAGCAGACAAGTTTACATAACGAGGGACTCGACACACGCCGACAGATCCGGCGGGAGGGAGGGGCGGAAGGACTAGGGAGCACCAGGCGACATTCGTCGCCGATCGACGCAGCTGGCAACAGTGGGATGAGGAAGGCTGGTCCAGATGGAGAAGTTCTTCAAGTTCAAGGAGCGCGGCACGAACCTCCGGACCGAGGTCCTTGCCGGAGTCGTCACGTTCATGACGATGGCGTACATCATCTTCGTGAACCCAGGCCTGCTGTCGGCAGCGTTCGGCATCGACGCAGCCGCTCAGGCCGCGTGGATCCCGGCGCTCGCCACCGCGACGACGTTGGGCGCGGGGGTCATGTGCATAGCCATGGGCCTCTTCGCGAACCGCCCGTTCGCGCTGGCCTCCGGCATGGGGCTCAACGCCGTGGTGGCCTTCAGCATCATCATCGGGCTCAAGGTGCCGTGGCAGGTCGGTATGTCGGTCATCTTCGTCGAAGGCGTCATCATCCTGATCTTGGTCCTGAGCGGGCTGCGCACAGCGGTGATGAATGCCATCCCGCTGAACCTCAAGCGCGCGATCGGGGTCGGGATCGGCCTGTTCATCACGTTCATCGGCCTGGTGGACGGCAAGGTCGTCGTCGCCGACCCCAACACGCTGGTCAAACTCGGCGACTTCACCCAGCCGGCGGTGTGGGTCACCCTGATCGGCCTGATCGCGATCATGGCGTTCATGGCGTTCAAGATCAAAGGCGACATCCTCTGGGGCATCCTGGTCGCCACCTTGGCGGCCCTGCTGTTGGGAGTCACCAAGCTTCCGAACGCGATCATCGCTCCGCTCGACTTCCGCACGTTCGGCGCACCGTTCCAGACCGTCGACGGCGGAGGCATGGCGATCATGCAGCTGTTCACCGGCGCGCTCGCGCCCACGCTGCTCCTCATGGTCTTCGCCACGATGCTGTCGGACTTCTTCGACACGATGGGGACGGTCGTCGCGATCGGCGAGCAGGCCGGCTTCGTGGACGACAAGGGCCAGATCCCGGGGATCAAGAGCATCCTGACGGTCGACTCGATCGCGGCAGCCGTCGGCGGCTTCTTCGGCGCCAGTTCCATCACCACCTACATCGAGTCCGCTTCCGGCGTGGCTGAGGGTGGCCGCACCGGTCTCACCTCGATCGTCGTGGGCCTGTTGTTCCTGGTCTCCGCGTTCTTCTCGCCGGTCATCGCCATGGTCGGCGGCGCGACCGCCATCACCGCCGGCGCCCTCATCATCGTGGGCTTCTTGATGATGACCACGGTGCGCGAGATCCCGTGGACCGACTTCGAGAACGCGTTCCCGGCGTTCCTGACGATCGTCACGATCCCGCTCACCTACAACATCAGCTACGGCATCGGCCTCGGCTTCATCAGCTACGTGCTCATCAAGCTGTTCCACCGCAAGGCGAGCGAGATCCACTGGCTTATGTGGGTCGTCAGCGCGCTGTTCATCCTCACGTTCATACAGCCTCTGATCCAGAAGCTCATCGGCTAGCATCCGCAAGCGAAGGGCCCCGGGCGACCGGGGCCCTTCCTCGGAACCCTCAACGAAGTGGGAGAGTAACGTGGCATTCGATCGAGTGATCCAGACCGACGAGACACTGCCGATCCTGCAGGCGATCCCGCTGTCGCTGCAGCACCTGATGGCGATGTTCGGCGCAACAGTCCTCGTGCCGATCCTTACCGGTCTCGATCCCGGCGTCGGTCTCATGACGTCCGGGATCGGCACGATACTGTATCTGATCTGCACCCGTAACAAGATCCCGAGCTATCTGGGCTCGAGCTTCGCGTTCATCGCACCGCTCATCGCGGTCGGCGGAGGCGCAGCCGCGATCGCCGGAGGCACCGGCCACCTGCCCGAGGCGCTCGGCGGGCTCGTGGCGGCCGGCTTGGTATACATGATCGTCGCCGGGTTCGTGAAGGCGTTCGGGACCGGCTGGCTCAACAAGCTCCTCCCGCCGGCACTCGTCGGCGCCGTCGTCATAGTCATCGGTCTCGGCCTGTCCGCGACGGCCGTCAAGATGTCCATGTTCCCGTTCGCGGATCCAGCAAAGGGAGTCAACCTGATCGGCCTGGCGGTGGCCTTCGTCACCCTGGCCTCCGCGGTAGCGTTCTCCTCGTACTTCAAGGGCTTCCTGAAGACGATCCCGATCCTCATGGGGATCATCGTCGGGTACCTCATCTCCATCCCGCTCGGTCTCGTGAGCTTCGACGGCATCGCGAAGGCGGCCTGGATCGGACTGCCCAACGTGACATTCCCGAGGTTCGACATCACCGCCATCGCGATAATCGCTCCCGTTGCCATCGTCGTGATCGTCGAGCACATCGGTCATCTGCTGGTCATCAACGAGATCACCGGCAAGGACTTCACCCCGATGCTGCCGGAGTCGCTGTTCGGTGACGGCGTGGCCACCGCACTGTCGGGCCTCGTGGGCGGCACGCCGTCCACCACGTACGCCGAGAACATCGGCGTCATGGCGGTAACGAAGGTCTACGCGACACAGCTGTTCTGGTACGCGGGCGCCTTCGCCTTCATCATCGGCGGCTTCATCCCGAAGTTCGGCGCTGCGATCTCATCGATCCCGACGCCGGTCATGGGCGGCATCTCGCTGCTGCTCTTCGGTCTGATCGCGAGCAGCGGCCTGCGCCTGCTCGTCAAGAGCGGGATCGACTACAGCCACAGCCGCAACCTGATCCTGTCGAGCGTCGTCCTGGTCATCGGCATCGGCATGGAGACTGGTGGATTCACGATCCCGATCGGCAAGTACTCGATCCCGGGCATGGCCCTGGCGACCTTCGTCGGCATCATCCTCAACCTGATCCTGCCGAAGGAGTCCGAGGGACTCGCGGTAGATTCACCGGACTTCACGGGTGCCTTCCAGGAGGAGGCGTCCGAGTAGACCGCCGGAAAGGCACGCAAGGCTTCGGACAGGCCAAGCGGCAACGGACCACGGCCGACGCGGATCGTTGCCTGGCTTGCACAGAGATCGGCCCCGGACTGCGGCAAAGACCGCGGCCCGGGGCCGATCGGGCTTCAGTTGGGCGGGCCCCAGGGGCCTCCACAGCTCCCGAGAGGGCTCGTTCCCTCGTGTCCGCTACGCCTGATAATACATCTTATGTAAAGCAAGCCACCTGTGGCCCTATTCCCCACACAGAAGGCACGGCTGGTTCCCTCTACGGAGTCCCCCGGCGAAACGAGCGGCGCTCTGGGGCCGTCAGACCTCGGCCGGGAAGTAGCGCTCATCGAACTCGGAGCGCGTCAGCAAGCCGAGATCCTCGTTGGCCGCGGACAGGGCCTCATGGGCATCCTCGGCGCTGCGGAACTCCCCCAGCACCGTCACGTCTTCATCGTCGTCCAGAGCCACGGCTTCGACCCTGAAGTGAGCGCCCTCTGACGGGACTGCGGCCTTGGGAGCCCTGTACAGGACATCCTCGCGCCATTCGAAGGCAGGGCTGTCGACGGTGTCGAAGCGCATCGTACGCACCCTGTAGTAGTCGGACGCCGCGCCGATCCCTGCCGCCATCCTCTTTGCTCTCCCCCGCCGCCGGCTACTTCGTCCGGATGTCGACGTTCTTCGACACGTTCTCGGTCCAGCCGATGAGCCCGTCGGGCTCCTTGACCCTCAGCCACGTGTCCGATCGCTCGAGCACGGCGAGTTTGACGCCCTTCTTCAGAGTCATGAGGACCTTGGCGCCCGTGATCGGAGCCGAGCGCAACTTAACGCCCGCCACGCGCGTCACGGCGATCGTCGAGGTCGGGACCGCCGTGGAGCTGGCCGCGACCGATGGAGTCGCAACGGCAGACCCCGCGCCGGGAAGCGTCGAAGCCGTCCTCTGCAGCGACACCTGGAATCCGGACCACATCACGAACAGAGCCACGACGAGTACCAGCAGTGCGACCCAAGGAAGCACCTGCCGGAACACCCGGACGCCTGAGCCGGACCCCGTCGTGTCGTATTCGCCTTCCATCGCCTTCAGAATCCCCCTCGTTGTGTGCAGACCCCCTGCGCGAGGCTACTCCATAGAACGGTTGTCCATCACCCGCTTGGCCTTGCCAGCCGTGCGCTCGACCGTCCCCGGCTCGACCAGCGTCACCTTCACGCTGAGCCCGAGCACGCCGTTCAGTCTATCCGATACATTCCCCGTGAACGCCACCATATCCGCCATGACGTCGGAGAATATCTGGGGTTTTGAGATTCCCGACCTCGCTTGACGGATGGGCATACACCCACCGTCGAATGGAGGTCGCCGATGACCCAGACCCAGCGTGACATCAAGCGCAAGATGAACGTCCTCGACTACGTCAGAGAGCACGGCAACGTCGCCAAGGCATGCCGACACTTTGGGATCTCGCGCCAGTGCTACTACAACTGGTTTCATGCCTACGAGCGCCGTGGCGAGGCGGGCTTGGTCGATAGCAGACCGTGCCCCGAGAATCACAAGCTGCGGACGCCGAAGCCGATCGAGGGCAAGATCATCCACCTGCGGACCACGTACCACTTCGGCCCGCACAAGATCGCGTGGTACCTCGAGCGCTACCTCGGCATCAAGATATCGCCCCACGGCGTCTACAACGTGCTGAGAAGAAACGGCTTGGGCCGGTTGCCGACGAACACCCGTCTGCGCTCCGTGCCAAGCGTGATCCGCTACGAGAAACAGGTGCCTGGACACCACATCCAGGTCGATGTGAAGTTCCTGGACTTCCGGGATCCCTCAGGCCACAGGGTGAGGCGCTTCCAATACACCGCCATCGACGATGCGACGCGCATCCGTGCCCTGCAAGTCTACGAGAAGCACAACCAAGTCAGCGCGATCGCGTTCGTCGACCACGTGATCGGGCGCCTCCCGTTCCGGATCCACACCATCCGGACCGACAACGGCCATGAGTTCCAAGCGCAGTTCCACTGGCACGTGGAAGACCTCGGGATCAAACACGTCTACATCAAGCCGGCGAGTCCGCATCTCAACGGCAAAGTGGAGCGCTCGCACCTGACCGACAAGCTGGAGTTCTACCAGTTGCTCGACTACACCGACGACGTCGATCTCAGAGCGAAGCTCGCGGTCTGGGAGGAGTTCTACAACGTGCATCGCCCCCATGCCGCCCTCGGCGGGCGAACGCCCTACGAGGTTCTCCGTGAGAAGATGGCGTCGTGATCAGCGTCAAGCGAGGTCGGGGGGCGCACAACTCTTCCGGGCGGCATCGTCTATACGGCCGCGATCTCCTCCTGGGAGACCAAGCGGACGGGACGGTCTTTCAGAAGCGCCACAGCCCTGGCTACATCGGCCACGTTGAGCACCACGTAGGTTCCGATGAGCGAGTAGACGTATTCGATGTTGACCCCTGCCTCCGAGACGATCCTGAGCACCGCGGCGAGGCCACGGGGGTGGTCAGGCAGATCGATGCAGATCACGCCGGTGTGCCTGATGGTGAAGCCGGCCCGCTTGAGGACCTCATGGGCCTCCACGGGCTTGTCGACCACCAAGCGTAGGATCCCGTAGTCGGCACTGTCCGACACCGAGAACCCCCGGATGTTGATGCCGGCCTCGCCGAGCGCGTTGGTGACCTCGGAGACGCGACCGGCCTCGTTCGCGATGAACACCGACAGCTGGATGACCTCGCTCATCTAGTCGCACTCCCCTCCCCGACAGGCCGCGCGCCCGAGTTCGAACGCGGCCAAGTTCCCCTCGACGGTCTTGGCGGGCACCCGCGATGTGATCACTTCGCGCCAGGCCGACTCCTCGAACGGCAGGCCCACGGAGAGTGCCCCGAGCAGCACGACGTTCGCCGAGCGCGGCGAACCCGCCTGACAGGCGATCTCGTCGGCGTCTATGAGCACCGCGCCCTCGAAGGCGAGGGCCGCCTCGACGCCGGTCGGCGCAGCCTGCTCGCCGATGAGCACCGGCAGAGGCGCGATCACACGGTTGTTCACCACGAGACGCCCCGCGGGCTTGCAGTAGTGGAGCCACCGAGCAGCCTCCAGCAACTCGAAGGCGACGAGGTGGTCGGCTCCGCCGGGATCGACGGTCGGCGAAAAGACATGATTGCCGAAGCGGACGACCGTGTCCACGCTGCCGCCCCGTTGAGACATCCCGTGCACCTCAGACAGCTTCACATCGAAGCCGGCTGCGGCGGCGACCTTCGCCAGTACGTCGGCGGCCAGGATGGTGCCTTGGCCGCCCACGCCCACGAGCATGACGCTGGTCACGCTCACGCTCCGCTCCCGACGTCGCAGTTGCGCCCCGTCCTGACGATCGCGCCGTACTTGCAGACCTGAACGCACTGGCGGCAGCCGACGCAGACTTCCTGATCGATGTACGCGCGGCTGTCCGCGTCGCGGCTGATGGCGGGGCACCCTAGGCGGATGCAGATGCCGCACGCAGTGCAAGCCGCCTCATCCACGGCGAATGGATCGAGCCTCTCGCGCGACAGCAGCGCGCACGGGGCTCTTGCGATCACGACCGAGACACCGTCGTGTTCGATCGCGCGCCGAAGCGCCTTCTCGGTGGGGCGGAACAGGTTGGGATCCACGGTCTGGACGTCCGTGACTCCCAGTCCGCGCACCACGGCCTCGATGTCGATCTCCGGAGCCGGCACGCCGGCTAGCGTGCGCCCCGTGAAGGGGTTGTCCTGGTGCCCGGTCATCGCCGTGATCCGGTTGTCGAGCACGACGATCGTCTCGGAGCCACAGTTGTAGACCGCGCCCAGCAGGCCGGTCAGTCCCGAGTGCGCAAAGGTCGAATCCCCGATCACCGCGACGACCGGGCGGTCCGAGGCGCCCTCACCAGCGAGTGCGAAGCCGTGCGCCATCCCTATCGACGCGCCCATGCACACGCAGCTGTCCATCGCGCCGAGAGGCGGCAGGGCCGCGAGCGTGTAGCAGCCGATGTCGCCCGTCGCTATCGCGTCCATCTCCCGCAGGGCGCGGAACACGCCGCGGTGCGGGCAGCCGGGACACAGCATCGGCGGACGCGCGGGAAGGTCGGTCATCGGCTCGCGCGTCTGTGGCGGCTCGATGCCGAAGGCGCGGCCCACCGCGCCGGCGCTCAACTCGCCCATGCGTGGCAGGGCGACTTCCTCGACCACCAGGCCCATCGCGAGGACCGCCTCGAGGATGTAGGGATCGAGCTCCTCGACGACGAACAGACGGTCCACGTGAGACGCGAAGTCGCGGATACGCTGTTCGGGCAGGGGGAAGGTCATCCCGATCTTGAGAGTGGATGCCTCGGGAAGCGCCTCGCGGACGTACTGGTACGGGATGCCCGACGTGATGACGCCCAGGGAGGTGTCGCGCAACTCCTCGAGAGTGAAAGCGCAGCTCTCGCTGAGCGCGGCCGCGGCCGCCAGCCGCTTCTCCAAGTCGGCTCGGCGGACCCTCGCCGCCCCCGGCATCATCACCCACTTGGGGCGCGACGTCTTGTACGCCTCCCGGGAGGCCTCGATGCGCTCCCCCGCCTCGACAAGGCCCTTGCCGTGCGACAGGCGCGTCGTCGTCCGCAGCAGTACCGGCATGTCGAGCCCCTCGGACAGCCCGAAGGCGTAGCGCGCCATCTCCACGGCCTCTGCGCTGTCGCCGGGCTCGAGGATCGGGATCTTGCCGAACGGACCCCACCGCCGGCTGTCCTGCTCGTTCTGGGAGGAGTGCATCCCCGGGTCGTCCGCGACCACTACGACCAGCCCGCCGCGGACGCCTGTGTAGGCAACCGTCATCAGGGGGTCCGCCGCCACGTTCAACCCGACGTGCTTCATGGTGGCCATGGCGCGCACGCCCGCGAAGCTCGCCCCGATCGCGACCTCCAGGGCGACCTTCTCGTTCGGCGCCCACTCGCAGTGGACCCCTGGCATACGGACCAGGTTCTCGAGGATGTCGGTCGAAGGCGTCCCGGGATACCCCGCTCCGACGACCACGCCGGCCTCCCAAGCGCCCTGCGCGATGGCTTCGTTGCCGGATAGCAGCATGGGCATGGGCACGGTGACCTTCCCAAGGGGTGCATCGAACGACCAGACCGACGCGGGTGCGACGGATTCTACCATAGGTTCCATGCACCTACGGCTGGATGGCCCCTAGGGGCGGACGCCTCCCACGTAGTCGTGGCGAGAGCTGATGCGGTCCGACAGCGACGAGTACTTGACGTGATCGCCCGTGCCCGGGGCGTGGATGAATACTCCGCCGCCGACATACATGCCAACGTGGTGGACCTTGTTGGGGTCTCCGTCGTACCCGAAGAAGACCAGGTCACCCGGTTCGAGTAGGTCGGTCCGCGCAGGCGGGATGAACTTGCCGATGGTGAACTGCGACCGGCTCGTTCTCGGGATCGATATGCTGATCTGGCGGTACGAGTACTGGCAGAGCCCCGAGCAGTCGAAGCCCGAGGGGCCCGTCCCGCCCCAGACGTAGGGCACTCCCAGGTAGCGCTTGGCCGCGGCGGCCGCGGCCGGGTGCGGTTCGCCCGGCGCGCCGGCGTCGCTGGGTCGGTTCGGCCGGTGCGAGGCGGCCTCGGCCGCACGACGGGCGAGCTCGGCAGCGATGCGCGCCTGCCGGTCGGCCTCCGCCTTCATGAGCTTCTTGATGTCGGCCGCGAGGGACTTCACGTATGCCGCCTGCTTCGCGACGGCTGCCTTGACGAGGTCCGCCTGCACCTGCGCCTGCGACCTGAGCGCGACCTCCTCGGCCTCGCGGTTCTCGAGCGACGACTTGGTCTCGGCGACCTGGTTGCGGTCCGCCTCGACCTGGGCGACGAGCTCGGCGTCGGACGTGGTGATGCGGTTCAGAAGGTCCAGCCGGGTCACGAAGTCCTCGAAGGACGAGGTGCCGAGCAGCACGGCGAGCAGATCCACCGAGCCGCTGCGGTAGATGACGTCCGCCCGATCGGCGAGCCGCGCCTCGGATTGCTCGAAGGCGGCCTGGGCCTTGGTCAGACGCTCCTCCGTCACGGTGATGTCGCTGCGGGTGGTCTGCAGCGCCATGTTGACGGCCTCGAGATCGGTCTGCTTGAGCTCCAGATCGTCGTTGAGGTCCTGCAGCTTGGTCTCGGCCTTCGCGGCCTCAGCCTGCTTCGCCCTGATCTTGGCGTTGGAGGGGGCGGCCAGCGCCGCGGCGGGCACGGCGAGCAGACACGCGGCTAGCGCGCATGCGATCCAAGACGATGTGGCCGGATGGCCGACGATGCGTCGCACCAGCTTCAAACCCCCGTTGTGAAACGGTCGATCGGCTGCGTGAAGGGTCCGTGCGTGCTCGCTTCTAGGAGCCTGCATCAGGCTCCATCGATGATATCACGCAAGCACGACCGTCCCGTCGCCGGAAGGTGCGGACGGTAGGGCCGTACTCCCCTACTCGACGTGCAGGAGCGATAGGATCCTGTGATCCCCGAGCTTGTCGCGTCCGTGCAGGAAGTCGAGCTCCATCAGGAAGGTGAAGCCCACGACCTCAGCGCCGCTGCGGGTCACGAGCTCGGCCTTGGCGGAGGCCGTGCCCCCGGTCGCGAGCACATCGTCCACGATCAGGACCCGGTCGCCCGGGCCCACGGCATCGGTGTGGATCTCGAGCTCGTCGGTGCCGTACTCGAGCGCGTACTCGGCGCTCGTGGTGTTCCAAGGCAGTTTGCCGGGCTTGCGCGCCGGTACGAAGCCGGCACCCAGACGGTAGGCCAGAGCACCCCCGAGGATGAAGCCGCGTGCCTCCGCCCCGAGGACCTTGGTGACGCCGTCGTCGACGAAGGGCGCGGCGAGCATCTCGATCGCCTCGCGGAATCCTTCGGGGCTCGCGAGCAGCGGCGTGATGTCCTTGAAGACGATGCCCGGCTTGGGAAAGTCCTCTATGTCGCGGATGTAGGACTCGAGGTTCACGCGCGCCTCCCGTTCGATGTGGCCGAACGCTTCCGTCACGAGTTCCGAGGGTAGCACACGCCGGAATCGGCACACGCTCGATCCGCGAGGACCACCGCGAAAGCGCTGAACGCGTAGAGCAGCCGTCGGAACATCTACACCATTCCCGCCTCTTCCAGCACCTCATCGGCGACGACGCCGAGGTAGCGAAGGTTGCGGAAGCGGCCTCCCAGGTCCAGACCGTAGCCCACGGCGAAGGTGTCGGGCATGTGGAACCCCCGGTATGCGATAGGCAGGTCTGCGATCCGGCGCTGGTCGCGGTCGAGCAGGACGGCCACCTCCAGGCTCGCGGGATCGCGCGAGCGGAGGACGCCGAGAAGGTAGTTCAGGGTCAGGCCCGTGTCGATGATGTCCTCGACGACTAGGACGTGGGCGCCCTCGATGTCCTCGTCCAAGTCCTTCGTGATGCGAACGCCGCCCGGGTGCCCACCGTCGCTGTAGGACGTGATCGCCATGAAGTCGAGCTTCGTCTCGCACTCGATCTCCCTGCAGAGGTCCGCCAGGAAGTACAGACCGCCTCTCAAGAGCGTCACGAGCACGACTTCGCGCCCGGCGTAGTCGGAGGAGATGGACGCACCGATCTCGGCCACCCGCCGCGCGATCCGGTCCTCGTCGAGCAGCACGCCGGCGATCTGGAGCGGCGCGCCGCGAGGAGGCGCCTCGACCCTCACGCCCGCCCCTCGGCGTCGCGCGCGGCTGTAGCACCCTGCGGGTAGGCCAGCCCGTACTTGAAGCACAGGGCGCGGAAGTCCTTCTGGTAGAAGATCTTGATGTTGATGTCCGGATACAGCTCCCGCAGCCGCCGGACCTTGCGGTTCTTCTTCGTGACGAGCTTCTGGGACATCGTGGTCAGCTCGATGTAGAGGTCGAAGTCCGGCATGTAGAAGTCGGGCGAGAAGGACGCGATGACGTCACCCGCGGCGCTCCACTCGATGGGAAACGTGGTCGGCTCGTACTCCCAGCTGATCCCGTAGAAGTCGAGGATCTGCGCCGCGACCCGTTCCGAGGGATGTGCGAACGCGGTCGCGGCCACGCGCTCTGAGACCGGCAACCCGTCACCGGGCGGCGATGTGGGTTCAGTCGAGGTCATCGCTTGGGCTACACCACGTCCTCGAACGCGTCCGCGACAGCCCTCTTGGCCAGTCCCCGCTTGAGTTCGTCGGTCAGCCGCATCAGCTCGGACACGGACTCGAGCAGCTTCTGGCGCGTCTCGGCCGTGCGATGACGGTATGCGGGCATCAGGATCTGCTGGAAGAGCGCCGCTTCGCGCTCGGCGGCTGTCGCATACATGCGGAGATGACGCGGGTCCACCCCGAAGGCGCGCATGTCCCAGCAGGTGTGGGCTATCTGGACGTCGATGCGGGGCAGCCCCTCCCCGTGCTCGCCTGCCGAGAGCCGGACGAGCCCGAACTCGGCGAGTTCGCGCACGAACGACACCGGGAATCCCAGCGCGGAGGGGATCTCATCGAGCGGCACGGCCTCTCCGGAGTCGAACGGCTGTGCGACCGACTCCGGCCTGGTGACCATCGGCCTCAGGTCCTCCGGGACCTTCCCCTTGTCCAGGTCCCTGAGCTTCTCGCGGATCACGGAGAGCGGAAGGAAGTGCTCCTTCTGGAGGCGCAGTATGAGGTCGACCCTCGCCACATCGGCTGTCGAGAACTTGCGGTAGCCGCCAGCGGTGCGCTCGGGAGTGACCAGCCCCTCGTCCTCGAGGAAGCGCACCTTGCTTATGGTCAGGTCGGGATGCGCGGGCGTGAGGTTCTCGACCAGCTCCCCGATGGTCATGTAGTCACGGTTGCGAGATGCCGTCATTCCGCCCCTCCCGACATGAACACCATCTGGAAACGTCCGATCTGCACCTGATCGCCCGTGTGCAGCACGGCGCTGTCCACGCTGACGCCGTTGACATAGACACCGTTGAGCGAGCCCGCGTCGCGGACCGAGACCCCGCTCTGCGAGACCTCGAGCACCGCGTGAGCACGGGACACGGTGATGTCGTTGAGGAAGATGTCCGCTCCCGGGTCCCGTCCGACCGTCAGACTCGGGCGATCGAGGTAGAACCTCTCGCCCACCTCGGGACCCTTGCGCACGACAAGAAGCGGCCCCTCGGTGACCGGCTGCGGCACCTGTGGTGCGGCGACCGCGTCGTCGACCGGGGTGAAGGAAGCCGTAGGCTCGGCAAGGGTCTCGCGGCACGACGGGCAGACCTTCGCGCCGGCCGGGACCTCCGCGTCACATTCGGGGCATATGTCCATGCGCACTTCCGTTCGCTTCTCGATCCCGGGTCAGTCGCTGAAGCCGAAATCCTTGTGCTCGAACGCGGAGTGGATGCTGCTCTCGACCGCCGCGATGACCTCGGGGGTCTGAAGGACGCGGCGGAGCTTCTCCTCGCTCAGGCGATTGCGGACGTACGGGTCGTTCAGCGCCTCCTCGAGCTTGCGTCCGTTGCCGACCTCCCGGACGACGTACTCGACGACACGCTCCTCGAGTTCGTTGGTCGAGAGTTCCTCGAGGAACGCTCGAATGGAAGCGGCCAGGTCTGCCACGACTCCTCCTTGCAGGGCCTACTCTTCGTCGTCTTCGGTGTCCTCAGGTGGGGCGGGAGCCGGCGCCCGGAGATCGCTCGCGAGTATCGCGATGAGCCTCTCGAGGTCCGTGCCCGAGATCACGCCATGAGGCTCGCGCTGCCCCTCTGCCAGGCGGCGCACGAGCTCGGCGCGAAGGATGTCTATACGCCCGTGGAGCACTCTGCGGCGGTAGCTCAGGTCGTCCTCTTCGGTCGAGAGCTGATCGAGCAGCCCTCGCAGCTCCTCATTGCTCTTCTCGCTCAGGTTGAGCAGCGTATCGTCGCCGAAACCACCGGGATCCTGCATGGCATCTCCTCTTCCAGTTTCTCATCGAAGTGTACCACCGAGGTCCGTCACGCGAGGCGCTTCCGAAGGGTCTGCTCGAACCTTCCTGCTACCTCGACGTTAACTGTAGGTTCATACCCCGCGCGGTGACGTGAGGATGGCGTGCTCCGCGACCCTGGAGGACGCGAAGACCCGCTCGACATCGGAGAAGCACCCCGGCTCCAAGGACACGCCGAAGACGCTCCGCGCCGCTCTGACGAGCGCCTCGACGATGGCCTCGTCGGGCGGCGGCGAGCCGAGCACGCCCGCGAGCGTGGCCGTCGTGCTGCCGAGCTCCTCACGCTGCCTCTCGTCCAGGCGGAACACCTCGGCTTCGGCGTCGACGTCGCGGGAGATCACGAAGCACCCGTGCTGCAGCACCGAGTCGCCCTTCCACACTTGGGCGCTGCCGGAGAGCTTCGCGGCACCGAGTGAGAGGTCCGCGGGTGTCGCGTGCAGGTAGCACGCCCCGGAGCCCTTCTCCCCCCTCGCCCGGGAGGTCACCTCGGCGCCTACTCCCAACAGCGCGTACGCCTGGGCGAGCGCAGAGGACAGGTAGCGATAGCAAGCGGCGACGCCGCGCGGGACCCCGTCTGCCATGCCCGCGATGATGCTGTAGGTCACCTCGTCGTCATGCAGCACTCCCCTGCCGCCGGTCGGCCGGCGCACGACGTCGAAGCCGCGGTGCGCGCACGCGTCGAGATCGACCTGAGCGACCGGCTGGAAGCGGCCCATGCTCACGGTCGGGACCTCCCACCGGTAGAGGCGCAGCGTCGGCGGAGACGTGCCGGCCTCGCGGCCGTGCAGCACAGCCAGGTCCAGTGCCATGTTCATGGCGCCTGCCACCGGGCCCTCGATGATGAGACGCCAAGCGCCGGAGGGCGCCGCCGGGCCCACGGCTACTCCACGCTCGGAGGCCGCCACCGGAGGTCGGGCTGCTTCACCGCGCGCGCCTCATCGAGACGGCGTACAGGCGTGCTGTACGGCGCCCCGTGGAGCAGTTCCGGGTCCTTCGCGGCCTCGTCGGCGATCGCCAGCATGGCGTCGACAAGCCGGTCGAGATCGGCCAGCGACTCGGTCTCCGTGGGCTCGAACATGATCGCCTCGTCCACGATCAGCGGGAAGTAGATAGTCGGAGGATGGACGCCGTAGTCCAGCAGGCGCTTCGCCACGTCCAGTGTGTGCACACCGTGCTCCTTGCGCATCCTCGCCCCGGAGAGCACGAACTCGTGCATGCACGGACGGTCGTAGGGCAGCAGGTAGGCACCCTTGAGCTTCTCCTTGAGGTAGTTGGCGGAGAGCACCGCCTGCTCGCTCGCCTCTCGCAGCCCCTCTCCCCCAAGCGCGAGCACGTACGCATAGGCGCGCACCAGCACGCCGAAGTTGCCGAGGGACGACCGCACCCTCCCGATGGAGTGCTCGGGCCACCGAAGGCCGAAGGTACCGTCCTCCAGCCTCACCGGCAAAGGGCCCGGCAGGAACGGCGCCAAGGCCGACGTGACGCAGACAGGGCCGGCGCCGGGGCCGCCTCCACCGTGGGGCGTCGAGAAGGTCTTGTGCAGGTTGATGTGCAGGGCGTCGAAGCCCATGTCGCCCGGGCGCGCACGGCCCATGATGGCGTTCATGTTCGCGCCGTCGCAGTACGCCAGCGCCCCGACGGCGTGCACCGCCTCGGTGATCTCGACGATGTTCGGGTCGAAGAGCCCCAACGTGTTCGGGTTGGTCAGCATCAGAGCGGCCACATCGGTGTCGAGCGCCGCGCGCAGCGCCTCGAGGTCTACGGCGCCCTGGGCGTCGCTCGGGATCGTGGTCACCTTGTAGCCGGCCATCGACACGCTCGCGGGGTTCGTGCCGTGAGCCGCATCGGGGATGACCACGCGGCTCCGCGGATCCCCCATGGCTGTGTGGTAGGCGCGGAACGTCATGAGGGCGGTGAACTCGCCGTGCGCCCCGGCGGCGGGCTGGAGCGTCACGGCCGGCAGTCCCGACACCTCGGCCAGGGCTTCGGCCAGACCGACCATCAGTCCCAGCGCCCCCTGGATGGTCCTGACCGGCTGGTACGGATGCAGACCCGCGAAACCCTCGAGCCTGCAGACATCCTCGTTCACCCTCGGGTTGTACTTCATGGTGCAGGACCCGAGCGGGTACGACCCCGAGTCGACGCCGAAGTTCATCGTGGCCAGATGGTGGTAGTGGCGCGCGATCTCGACCTCCGTCACGTGCGGGAGCGCGGGCGCGTGCGCGCGTGCGCAGCCGGCCAGGGCGGAGTCGAGCGACACCTCCGGCACGTCGAGGACGGGCACCTCGACGCAGCGCGACTCGGGCGAACCGGTCTCGAGGATCAGCTCGCGCGGCCCTCGGCACGGGGCGCTCGACGGGAAGCGGGCGTCGACATCGCTCACAGCGACGCCACCTCCCTTGCCAGCCCGTCCATCTCGGCCTTCGTGCGCTTCTCGGTCACCGCGAACAGAACGAGTCCCTGCATGCCCGGGTCCACGGTGCCAAGGTCTACGCCGGCAAGGTAGCCTCGCCGCAGCATCTCGGCGTGCATGTCCGCGGGATCGCCCTTGTGGCGCAGGGCGAACTCGTTGGCGAACGGAGCCGAGTACGGCGCTTCGAAAGCACCGGTCGCGAGCAACGTCTCCCGCAGGTAGTGGGCCTTTGCGACGCAGGCCCGGCCGATGTCCTCGAGCCCGACGGCGCCCACAGCGGACAAGTAGACCGCTGCCGCCAGCGCGTTGAGCGCGTGGTTCGAACAGATGTTGCTCGTGGCCTTCTCGCGCCGTATGTGCTGCTCGCGGGTCTGCATCGTGAGCACGAACGCGCCTCTTCCATCCACGTCCACGGTCCGACCCACGATGCGGCCGGGCAGCTGACGCAGGTGCGCGTCGCGACACGCGAAGAATCCCAACCCCGGTCCGCCCAACGACATCGGGTTGCCAAGCGGCTGACCCTCTCCCACGACGATGTCGGCACCGAATGACGACGGCGGCTCGAGAACCCCGGACAGGATCGGGTTCACCGACACCACGAACAGCGCGGCGGCCGCGTGGGCCGCCTCGCCGAGGGCCCGAAGGTCCTCGAGGTGCCCGAGGAAGTTCGGGCAGGAGACCAGCAGCGCGGCGGTCGAGTCGTCGAGCAGTGACGACGCCGTCGCAGCATCCACCAAGCCGTTCTCCACTGGGCAAGTGACGACCTCGATGTTGCCCGAAGCGGCGTAGGTGTCCAGGACGACGCGCCACTCCGGGTGCACCGAACCCGCGACCACGACCTTGTGCCGCTTCGTGACGCGCGACGCCATGAGGGCGGCCTCGGTGAACGCGGTCGCGCCGTCGTACATCGACGCGTTGGCGACGTCCATGCCGGTCAGCTCGCAGATCATCGACTGGAACTCGTAGATGTTCTGCAGCGTGCCCTGGCTGACCTCGGGCTGGTAGGGCGTGTACGCGGTGAAGAACTCCGGCCTTCGCACGACGTGGTCTACGACGGCCGGGATGTAGTGGTCGTAGCAGCCCGCACCCGCGAACGAGACGAGCCTCGTCGCGGGCGTGTTCGCGTCGGCAAGAACGCGCAGAGCGGAGGCGACCTGCATCTCGCTCAGGCCCTCAGGGAGGTCCAAAGGACGCCCCAGCCTGACGGCCGGGGGCACAGACTCGAACAGCTCGTCGATCCCGGTCACGTCCACCGCACGGAGCATCGCGTCGCGATCCTCGCAACTCACAGGAGAGAAGCGCACAGCGGCCTACGCCTCGTTCGCTATGAAGGCGTCGTACTCGCTGGCGCTCATGAGGCCGTCGACCTCGGAGGGATCGGACATGGCGACCTTGATCATCCAGCCGGTGCCGTAGGGATCGCTGTTGATCGATTCGGGCGTGGAGTCGAGCTCGCTGTTGACGTCCGTGACCTTGCCAGTGACCGGCGAGAACAGCTCGGAGACCGACTTGACGGACTCGATCTCGCCGAACGTGTCTCCCGCGGCAAGCGAGTCACCGGCAGGCGGGAGATCCACGTAGACGACCTCGCCGAGCTGGTCCTGGGCGAAGTCGGAGATGCCGATCACGGCCGTGTCCCCCTCGACACGGACCCATTCATGCTCCTTGTGGTACCGCAGATCTGCCGGATTCACTGCTCGTACACACTCCCTTCGGGTCGGTGGCCGCCTTTGGGCTCTCGCGTCAGGCGGCGCAGATCAGGCCGAGAGTGACGTGTGTGTCACGAACGGCGGACGGGTCACGGTTGCAGACAGGTTCTTGCGGCGCGCAACGATCTCGAAGCACGTTCCCGGCTCCGCGAGCGCAGACGGGACGTAGGCCGTCGCGATCCCGTGCTCGAGTGTCGGCGAGAAGGTGCCGCTTGCCACACTACCGACCTCCACACCTTCATGCAACACGGGGTAGCCGTGCCTCGGGATGCCCTCAGACACCTCCAGCCCGACGAGCTTGCGCTCCGGGCCCTTCTCCTTGATCGCCGAGATCGCCTCGCTGCCGATGAACTCCCCCTTCTTCAACGAGACGGCCCACGCGAGCCCAGCGCTGACGGGATCGATGGAGCGGTCCATGTCGGTGCCGTGCAGCGGATAGCCCATCTCCAGGCGCAGCGTGTCGCGTGCGCCCAGGCCACAGGGCGTGATCTCGGGAAAGCTGAGCAGCATCCGCCACACGGCCGGCGCGTCTGTCGCGGCGCACACGATCTCGACGCCGTCCTCGCCCGTGTATCCGGTCCGTGCCAGCAGGACTGGGATCGTGTCGTCGAGACGGGCTTCCCCGACATGGAAGCGGCCCGGAGGGTCCTCCCCGGCCAGCTCCGTGATGATCGCGACGGCCTTCGGACCCTGAAGTGCGATCAGGCCGGTGCGGTCCGACTCGTCCACGAACTCCACATCCGCGGGGAGATGCGCGGTGATCCACTCGACGTCGACGGCACGATTGGCGGCGTTGGCGATCACGAGGTACTCGAGGTCCCCCGTGTGGTAGACGATCAGGTCGTCGATGATCCCGCCCTCCTCGTCGCACATCATCGTGTACACCGCGTGTCCGATGTCATCGATCTTGCGCAGATCGTTCGTGACGATCCGCTGAAGCGCGGCGAAGGCCTCGAACCCGAAGACCCGGAACTCCGCCATGTGGCAGATGTCGAAGATCCCTGCCGAGGAACGGACGGCCTTGTGCTCGTCGATGATCCCCGCGTACTGCACCGGCATCTCGAAGCCGGCGAACGGCACCATGCGCGCTCCGAGCGCCAGGTGCTCCTCGTAGAGCGGCGTACGCGACAGTGCTTCCGTCATGCGGCCATCCCCTTCCCTTTGACATCCTCGTACATCCCCGCCACCGGCGGCAGTCAGTTGCCGAACACGCCCCGCCAGACCCTCGCGAAGAAGAAGAGTACTCGCTGCCAGACGCTCGGCGCCGGGATGTCCGCCGACGCCACGACCGGCACCTGTGCCAGCACGGTATCACCCTGGTAGAGGGTCATCGCGCCGAGGACGTCGCCCTTCGCAACCGGAGCTGGAACGTCGGCCTGAAGCTCGACGCGCCTGCTCACCGGGCCGGCGAGATCGAACACAGGCATGGCGGTCGTCTCGGCCGCTTGGGCGCCCACGGTGCGCTCCAGGTAGTCGGAGACTCGCACCCGCCCCAGAGCCTCCCCCTCCGTCACGACCGTGGTCGTGCGGTAGTGCGCGAAGCCCCAGTCGAGCAGCCGCTTGGCCTGCTGAGCGCGGCCGCCCTCGCTCGCCGCACCCATCACCGTGCCGACCAGCTCGATGTCGCCGCGCTTGGCGGCGACGACGATGCAGTAGCCCGCATCGTCGGTCCAGCCGGTCTTGATGCCTTCGGCGCCCTTGTAGGTCTTCAGCATCGTGTTGTGGCTCGTGAGCACATGCGTGTAGTGGTCGGAGCGCACCTTGACCTGCTTGGTCCCCACGAGCTCGCGGAAGACAGGGTCGCGCATCGCGTAGCGCGCCAGCGCAGTCAGGTCCTCAGCGGACGTGTAGTGGCCCTTGGCATCGAGACCGTGGGGGTTCACATAGGCGGTGTTGATCAGGTCCAACTGGGCTGCCTTGGAGTTCATCATCTGGATGAAGGATTCCGTCGAGCCGCCGACCGCCTCGGCGATCAGTGTCGCCGCGTCGTTGCCGGACTGGACGAGCACCCCCTTGAGCAGCTCGCCCACGGTGAGCTTCTCTCCGGGAATCAGGCCCATCGCCGACTCCCCCACCTTGGACGCAGTGCGATCGACGGTCACCATCGCGTTCAGGTTCGCGCGCTCGAGCACGACGACCGCCGTCATGATCTTCGTGGTCGAAGCCATCGCGCGCCGGCTCTCCGGGTCGCGCGCCCAAAGCTCGCGCCCATCCATCGTCGAGAGCACCCCGGAAGGGATGTAGAGGTCGGGTGCCTTCGACCGAAGGGCGGGAGAATCGGAGACCTTGGTGCCTCCGATGTAGTCGGCGTCGAGCACCGCCGCTCTGGCCGGTACGGCGCCGGCCAGGAGCAGGACGAGCGCCAAGAGCAGGACGAGCGCCAGGAACGGCGTCAGGACCTTGGTATGCGAGATGAAGGTCGATCTGACGGGCATGTCGAGGGTCATCCGTGTCTTGAAGAGTCGGGTGTCGCGCCACGCGGGCGCGGAGGACTCGTATGGTACGACACCGGCAGCCGTCGCGCGGACCCATGACGCCACATTGGTGGCGCGAAGACGCTGTTCGCGTATCATGAGTCGCGTCGGCGTTCTCCCCGCCGTCCCACAAAGCCCGTCAGCGCCTCCGGCAGGCCTGGACGGAAGGGCTGCAATGGATTACGCGAAGTTCGAACGCCTGACCATCGGCATCGGTGCGGTCGCGATCATGGCCACCGCGGCATTCTCCCTCTATCCCACTCCGGACACCGTCGAATTGGTGGCGCAGCTGCTGCTGCTGGCGGTGCTCGTCGGAGCGGTGAGATGGGGACGGCGCGGAGGGACGTTCGTCGCGGTCGTGGCCACGGTCTCCTACATCCTGATGCGCATGTACCTTCCGATGCACATCAACTGGGTCGCTGACGTCACCGTCGCGCCCGACTTCACCCGCCTCCTGATCTTCCGCTCTGCCTCCTACGCGCTCGTGGGCATCGTGGGAGGCGAGGCGTGCAGCCGCATCAAGTACGCGTTCGCACGGGCCCAGGACGATCTGGCGATCGATCCGTCGAGTCGCGTCTACACGAGCGACTTCATCACGCGGATGATCCGGACCGCGGTGGCCTCATATCGCCGCTACGGGGCGCCGTTCGCGGTGATCGTGATCGAAGTAGACGCCTCGGTAACCGAGGGGCTGCGGCCCGGCAAGGCGGACGGCGTCGTGCGCGCCATGGCGTCCCACCTGCGCAACGAGCTGCGCCTCGTCGACGACGTCGGGCGCTACCACAGCGGGTCCTTCCTGGTGATGCTGCCGCAGACGGGACGCCCAGAGGCCGAGAACGTCGCCGCGCGCCTGGCGTCGAGCCTCCGCGACTCCGGCGGCATAGCAGAGGGCGCCATCCGGACTCAGGTCTTCGGCTCCCTCGACGACATCGCCGAGATCGAGGCCCTGGCGGCCGACGTCACCGCCGGCTGACGGGTCGCTCTACCCTCTTCAGGACGGGTCAGGCTCGTAGACCTGTGACGCCCGCACCATCGTGAAGCCGCCGGATGTCAGAGATGCGACCGCTGCGCCGGGGTCTCCCACCCGCACTATGTCGACCGCCGACGTCCCGTCGGCCCGCGGGAAGCAGTAGAGGTACTCGACGTTGATCCCGTCGGCATCCAGGCGCTCGAGGACCTCGGCCAGACCGCCCGGGCGGTCCGGGACCTTGACCGCGATGACACGCGTGAGCGAGATCGCGAATCCCGCAGTCTCCAGTGCTCTGCGCGCCGAATGCGGATGGTCGCAGATCACGCGGGCGACCCCGTACTCTGCGGTGTCCGCGACCACCAGCGCGTGCATGTCGAGACCGGCGTCGCCGATAAGGCGACACATCTGCGCGAGGCGACCCGGCTCGTTCTGAAGGAAGACAGATAGCTGCTCGATCAGCATGACGTCCTCACGCTCCCTTGGCCCGGAGGTCCACGACGCGCTTCGCCTTGCCCTCGCTGCGCTGGATGGCCCGCGGCTCGACCAGCTTGACCTCCACGCTTACGGCCAGCGTGCTGGCGATGGCGCCGGCGACCCGGCGCTGTAGCGACTCCAGCTCCTTGATCTCGTCGAATTCGAAGTCCGGGCTGACCTCGACCTGCACCTCGACCGTGTCCATCGAGCCCTTCTTGTCGAGCACCACCTGGTAGTGCGGCGCGACGCCCGGAATGCCCATCAGGACCTGCTCGATCTGGCTCGGGTAGACGTTGACGCCCCGGATGATGAGCATGTCGTCGGTGCGGCCGGTGACCCGCTCCATCTTGCGGAAGGTCCTCCCGCAGGCACACTCGCCCACAACGATGCGGCTGATGTCGCGCGTGCGGTATCGGATGACCGGGATGCCCTCCTTCGTCAGCGTGGTGAACACGACCTCGCCCTGCTCCCCGTCGGGTACCGGCTGGAGGGTCTCGGGGTCGATGATCTCGATGAGGAAGTGGTCCTCGAAGACGTGAAGCCCGTTCTGTTCGAGGCACTCGGACGCGACCCCAGGGCCCATGACCTCGGACAGCCCGTATATGTCGATGGCGCGGATGCCCATGACCTCTTCGATCTGAGTGCGCATCCCCTCGCTCCACGGCTCCGCTCCGAACACGCCGACCCTCAGCGGCAGACTGCGCACGTCGATCCCCATGGAGGCGGCGGTCTCGGCGATGAGCAGCGCGTAGCTCGGCGTGCACGCCAAGATGGTGACGCCGAAGTCCTTCAGTATCTGGACCTGCCGAGCCGTGTTCCCGCCCGAGACGGGGATCGTCAACGCCCCGAGGCGCTCCGAGCCGTAGTGCGCGCCGAGCCCGCCGGTGAACAGGCCGTAGCCGTAGGTCACCTGTACCACGTCGTCCGCCGTCGCGCCGGCGCACGCCAGCGTGCGCGCCATCAGATCGCTCCACCGCTCCACGTCGCCGCGCGTGTATCCCACCACGGAGACCTGTCCCGTCGTCCCGGACGAGGAGTGGACGCGGACTATGTCGCGCAGCGGCACCGCGAACATGTCGAAGGGATACGCCTCGCGAAGGTCGTCCTTGACGGTGAAGGGCACGCGGCCCAGGTCCGCGAGCGTCTCCAGCTGCTCGGGGCGGAACCCCGCCTCGTCGAACTTGCGGCGATAGATCGGGACGTTCACATAGACCCGCGCGAGCTGGGTGCGGAGCCTCGCCAGCTGCAGGGCTTCGAGCGCCTCTCGCGACATGGTCTCGAGCTCGGGCTGGAACATCGTGCCCCTCCCACGGTGGCCTGCGCGACCTCGGAAGGTGCGCATCGGGCAGGAGGCCTGCAGCGTCGCGTCAGGGAGTGGGAGTCTCCGTCGTCGGCTTGCTGGGTGCCTTAGTGCCCACGCGGACGGTCTCGTCCTTGGAGCTGTAGTGTGACACGAAGGTGTCCGTGCGCACCACCGTCGTGCCCTTGTAGACAGTGCGCACGACGGTCACGTGGCGACCGTCCACTCCCGTGTCCTCGACGATCTTGATCCCCTTCGTCAGCCTGGGATCCTTCACCTCGATCACCTTGTGAGCAACGATGTTCGTGAAGGGTCCGGTCGTGTACTTGACCGTGTAGCCGGGATCCGTGCCGTAGAGGGCGATCGTGAGCGACGTGTTCGTGGTCGCGGTCCGGATCAGGATCCACCCCTGGGTGTCGTTCTTGAACTTCAGGTCGGGGCCGCCCCAGGAAACCGTCGCGTCCCGTCCCTTGGGATAGTGCGAGATGTAGAAGGAATGGTTGTGTCTCTCGACGATCGGCAGCCCCGCGAAGAACACGGTGTTGAAGAAGGTGGTGCCGACCTGGCACACGCCGCCGCCCAGCTGCGGGACGAGCTTCCCGTCCACGATCGCCGGGGCCTCCTGGTAGCCCTTCGCAGCCGTGCGCTGCCCCGCAGTGCCGTTGAAGCTGAAGATCCCTCCGGGCGGGATCAGCTTGTAGTCGAACGCCTTGGCCAGGAGGCGGATGTTCCCCACCCGGGCGTGGTCCGCCGAGGAGTATGTGGTGGTGAACGTGCTGATCCTGTCGGAGACACCCATGTCGCGTGCTGCCGCTGTGGTCAGCTTCGGCTGCGTTTCGGCCAGGTGCAGCGTCGCCTCACGTGCGCCCGAGCCCACGCACGCGAGCGCGAGGTCGGCTGCGAGAGTCGGCAGGTCGGGGCCGTAGCCCACCTGCGACGGCTTGATCTTGACGCTGCCCTTGGATGCGACGAATACCGCATCTATGGCGGGGCGTCCGATACCCTTGGTGAGCGATGCGATGGTCACGCCGATGCGCACCGGGTCGAACCCCGCCACCAGCCTCACCCGCTGGCCGGGCACGTCCTGCGACATCTCGGCCGAGGCCGTCGCGGGCGCAGACAGCTCCACGGCGGGAGTCACGATCGGGACGCGGGTGAACGTGACCCACACGGCGACCTGGTCCTGCGGGACCTGCGTGGACTTCGCCTCGAAGATGATCTTCACGGGACCCGACAACAGCTCGCGACCATCGGTCAGCGCCTGCTGAGCATCCGCGTCGGCGAGGTCCACGGGCACGCTGACGACCGCGACCTGAGCCGTGCGCGACTCGGTGACGAAGGCGGTGGCGATGGCGGCGAGGGTGCCATCGCGATCGAGGGCGCGCCCCGCTTCGCTCTTCACAAAGCCGAGCGACGTCCCACTCACGGTCACGGAGGCGTCACGGGCCGGGACCAGCACGCCGGTCGCGATCTCGTCCAGCACCGAGACGGCCTGGTCGGGGTCTCCCACCGCGAGGACCGGGACGCTCCGGCTGCCGAAGAGCGCGCCCATCCGCTCTCCCAGCATGTCAAGGACGTTGCCAGTGCGGCCGACGGCCATCGCCGCTTCGATGCTCCCCGTCGTGTCGACGGTGACGCCGATCTCCTCCGCGGTGACCTTCCAGCTCTTCCCCTGGAAGACCGCCGTGACGGGCTCCTCGGATCCCACGGCGAATGCCGACCCGAGCGCGTCGCGGGCCTCGGCGGGTGTCATCGAACCGACGGCGACGTCGCCCAGACGAACGCCGGGATGCACTCGGCCGTCGGTCGCCACGATGTCGATGACGACGGCCAGAGCGAAGACACCGAGGAGCGCGGCGACGATCGCCACCGCCAGGCGCACGCGGCCGCTGTCCAGCGCGGAGTGCCGCGCCGGGCGTGCGGTCGCTCGTGTGCGGCTGCTGCGCCGCGGGCTCTTGGGTGTGCCTGACTCGGGTGTGTCTGACATGACTCTGGGGACTACCGCTTTCGCATACCTGTGCCGAGTACGAAGGACAAGGATACATGACGGCAGCCGGTTCCCGCAGTTGACGAGCGCAACGGTCCGGCTACGGCTCGCCGATCGCGTGAGGCGCCACCGCCTGCTCCGCCAGCGCCTCACGGTACGCACGGCGCGCGATGACCGTGTACTGCGCAGCCGCCGTGAGCGACATGGCTACCCCGACGTATGCGATGTAGGAGCCGAGCGGACGCACGCCGCCGAGAGAGAGTTGCGCGATCCCGAGGTCGATGGTTCCCAGAGCCGGGATGTTGACGAGCGGGAAGTCCCAGATCAGCGACGCGAAGCCGGCCAGCAGCACGAACGTCGTGGCCTTGCCGAGGAACGTGACCGATACGCGGCGGCCGTGGCGCTCCAGGACCCAGGCGCCGTAGAGCAGGTAGACGTCGCGGCCGACGAGCACCAGCAGCAGGAGCAGGCTGACCCGGCCGACCAGGTAGAGCCCGAGCAGCGCGCTCGCTATCAGAAGACGGTCGACCACCGGGTCGATGATCTTGCCGATCGCCGTGACGTGGCGGGTGACGCGGGCGATCAGCCCGTCGACCCAGTCGGTGCACGCGGAGATGGTGAACAGCCCGAACGCCGCGTCGTTGCGGCCCGAGTCGGGCGCCCCGAATACCAGGAACCAGAAGAAGAACGGTATCAGGACCAGCCTCAGCACGGTGATGACGTTCGGAACGGAGAACACGTCGCGGGTATGGTCGACCGGCAGATCCTGCGCGGCCGTCCGACAGGTGCTCGGATCGGCGGATCTCACCACCAGTGTCTCCTCTTGAAGTACGCCAGCATGCCCACGACGATCACCACCATGGATCCCGCCACGGCCCAGAACGACCACGCGGCCCCGATCGGAGGCCACATCCCCGCCACAACGTTCATCCCGTATATGCCCGAGATCAGAGTCAGAGGCATGAAGATCGTCGCGACCACAGTGAGCCGCTTCATTACGTCGTTCAGGCGGTTGTTGACGGCCGAGAGGTAGATGTCCATCGCCCCCGAGGCAACGTCGCGGTAGGTGTCGATCGTGTCCACGACTCGCGCGAGATGGTCCCCGACGTCCTGGAAGTAGAGGTAGGCGTCCTGGGAGACGAAGTTCTCGCGCCGGGAGAGGCTGCGCAGCACGTCGCGCTCCCCTCCAACGATACGATAGAGCTGGACGAGCGAACGCTTGACGGCGTAGAGGCGCTGCAGATCCGTCTGAACGGGGTCGTCGAGCAGCACGTTCTCTATTTCGTCGAGGCGGTCGGACAACCCGTCGACCAGGGGGAAGACCCGGTCCACGCCGCGGTCCAGGAGCTGGTGGAGCGTCCAGTCGGCGCCCCTCGAGAGCGCCGCCAGGGAGTCGGCGCCCACCTCTTCGATGACCGGGACAGGCTCCGGGTGGGACGTGATGAGGAAGCGGTCCCCCAGGAAGGTGTCCACCTCGACGGTCGCTATGCCGTCGCCGTTCTCCGCCTTCGGGAAGACCCACACGAGGAAGGCCGCCTCCGGGTAGAGGTCGATCTTCACGCGCTGGCGGCAGTGCATACAGTCCTCCACCGCGAGCGGATGGAGGCCGAAGGCCCGCTGAAGGGTCGCCAGCACTTCGGCGTCGGGACCCAGGACGTCGATCCAGGTCGCTCCCGTGCCGGTCTTCGCTACGTCGAGGTCAGCGACCGACCCGACGCGCAGCTTCCCGTTCTCGACCCAACGGACGATGACCTGTGCCGCCATGACTCCCCTCCCGCACGAGGCGCGATGAAGTGCGCTCCACCAGATTATGACTGAAGAAGCGCGTCTCCTGCGGACCTGTCGGGAGGGGTCCTAGACGCGTGCCGACACGCGCGGACGGCCCAGACCCAGCGTCCGAGCGTTCAGGGCCACGATGACCGTCGACGCCGACATGAGGACACCTCCGACGGCGGGGCTGAGCAGCACTCCGGATCCCGCCAGCACGCCGGCGGCGAGCGGGATCGCGACCACGTTGTAGCCGATCGCCCACGCAAGGTTCTGAACCATCTTCGAGTAGGTGGCACGGGCGAGCGCGACGATGGCGACCACGTCCGCCGGGTTGCTGCGCACGAGGATGATGTCCGCCGTGGCTACCGCTACGTCGGTGCCCGCGCCGATGGCGATCCCGACGTCGGCCGTCGCCAGAGCGGGCGCGTCGTTGACGCCGTCCCCGACCATGGCGACGACCTTGCCCCCCGAGCGGATGCGCTCGACGGTCGCTGCCTTGTCGGCGGGGAGGACCTCGGCGAAGAAAGTGTCGATGCCGAGCTCGGCCGCGACCCTCTGCGCCACGATCCGGCTATCTCCCGTGAGCATGATCGGCTCGATACCC